>JAEEGL013702204.1_pt1 | contig 14753 bp, 15 predicted proteins | sample 9134231 | NCBI WGS metagenome assembly JAEEGL01 (sample SAMN16246548, study PRJNA631951) | gut metagenome | biome: gut microbiome; feature: rumen; material: fiber-attached | host: Bos | place: Iran: Karaj | collected 2018-10 | reverse complement strand
GGGGGCGGCCGGGTCCCGGACAAACAGCAGCTTATAGCGGATATGATCGTTGTCCAGGGTGTCGAAGCTCTCGCAGGAGGCCGCAAAAATGTTGGGGTACTTCGTTTTATAGGTGAAGATATTGCAGAACGACCGGACCTCCCCGTTAGCGTCGAAGACCTTCACCGCGTCGCTGCGCAGGGCGGTCCAGTCCATCTCCAGGGCGCCCAGGATGGCGTCGAAGGCCCCGATGGACTCTCCCAGATCGCAGGAAAAGCTCTCCAGGGCGCAGGAGTCCTTTTCCAGCTCCTCCTGCACCAGGCCCATGATCCAGGAAAACGCCTCACACAGCCCCATTTCCGCGGCGTATCCCACCAGCCGCTCGAGGGAGGCGCTGTCCCGCTCGGCTATGAGCCCCCTGGTCATCTCCGCCAGCTCCAGCAGGGCGTCCATGTCGTCCGGGTCTGCCAGTCTGTTGTTTTGAAAAAAGCTCTCCGGTATGCCCATGGCCCCGCGCTCCTTTTCCGCTTGCTGATTGGCATTGTACCACAGACAGGCCCGGATGGGAACTCCCCGCCGGCGAAGGCGCGCCCCTTGGGAAAACAGCACAACGGCGCACATATTTTTCCCCCGGAAACGGAGAAAAACATGGGCCGCCGGGCCGATGACAACCGGGCGGCGGCGGTTGTATGATAGACATATACGGGAAGCTGTATGTTCACGCTTTTATAAAGAGGAGGAAGGTCATGTCACTGGAAAAATTCACCCCGGACGAGCTGACCCCCAAGCGCTTCGTCCCCACCCCCTTCGGCCCGCCGGTGGCGGTGCTGAGCACGCCCATCTCCTATAAGGAAAACGTCCTGCGGGCCTATGCGGGCAAGATCCCCATGTGGGCCCCCTTCGCCAGCGGCGACATCACCCGGGTAATGGCCTACGCCGACCCCGAGCGGGTGGCCCGCTCCAAGGGCGACGGCACCCCCCGCACCGACGGCTGGGGCGTGGACTGGATCTTCGTGGACGTGGCCGGCGGCGCCATGGTCAAGCCCGGCGCGCCCCTGGTCACCGACATCAACCGCTGGGAGGAGCAGGTGAAGGCCATCCCCGACCCGGACACCTGGGACTGGGAGGCCGCCTACGAGAAGGTCAAGGGCAGCATCGACGACGAGCACGCCACCATGGTCACCAACCCCGGGTGCCTCTTCGAGCGGCTTATCGCCATGCTGGACTTCTCCGAGGCCGCCGGGGCCCTCATCGACGACGAGCAGAAGGAGGCGGTGCACCGTTTCCTGCGGCAGGTGACCAACGTACATAAGAAGTTTTACACCCTTTGCAAAAAGTGGTTCGATGCAGACATCGTGAACTTCAACGACGCTTGGGGCTCCCAGCGTGCGGAGTTCTTCAGCGAGGAGACCTGCCGGGAGATGCTCCTGCCCTACGTGAAGGAGCTGGTGGACCATGTGCACAGCCTGGGCATGTACTGGGACCTCCACTGCTGCGGCTTCGTGGAGAACTTCGTTCCCCTGTTCATCGAGGCCGGGGAGGATTCCTGGGGCGGACAGCCGCTGAACGACAAATGGAAGCTGAAGCAGATGTACGGGGACAAGTTCATCTTTACCGACTCCCCCAAGGTGGCGCCGGACGCCACGGAAGAGGAGATCGACGCCGCCATCGCGGACTTCATGCAGAAATCCGGGGCGGACAACCGCATCCTGCTGGACGTGCGGGATCCCCGTCTGCGTCCCAAGCTCTATGAGGCCACCCGGCGCAATTACGACCGGCTGGTGGCGGAAGGGAAGGCGATCCTGTGAAGCTGATGACGGATAAGCTGGACCGGGAGGCCTGCCTCAAGCGGGCTCAGCTGGCCTTCAGCAGCGGGTACCACTGCGCACAATCCGCCCTCATCGCCATGGCTCCGGCCTGCGGGCTGGAGCAGGAGGAGGCCGCCAGGCTTGCCGCCTCCTTCGGCGGCGGCGTGGGGGGCATGGGAGAGATCTGCGGCGCCCTGAACGGAGCCTGTATCGCCCTGGGCATCCTCAAGGGGGATTTCGGCCCCGGGGATCTGGAGGGGAAGGAGGCCCATTATGCCCGGGTCCAGCGGCTGGCGGAGCGGTTCAAGGAAGTCAATGGCTCCCTGTACTGCCGGGATATCAAGCGCGAGGACCCTGTGGAGAAGAAGAAATACTGCACCCGCTGCGTCACCTCTGCGGTGGAGGCCCTGCTGGAGGAGTTGGAGAAATGATCCAGGAGATCCAGCCCCATGTCTACCGGAACCACTATGATCCGGAGAAGGTCCCGGCGGCGGACAGCCCCGTAGCCTTTGTGAAAAACCGGAGCCTGTTCTGCAAGACCGCCATGGGCGCTCTCCGCTTCCCCGCCTACGGGGAGCTGGAGGATAAGAACTGCGTATTCCGTTTTCTGTTCACCATCGACGAAACGGACTATTTCCTGGCCCTGGAAGCGGACGGCAGTCCAAAGGCCGCCCCCGCCTGGGAGGAGTGGGACTATGTGCCCGTCTTCACGCTGATGCGCATGAAGCCGAAGGAGCTGGCCTTCGCCGCCCTCACTGCCTGTCAGCTGGGGGAATGGTATGGGCTGAACCGCTTCTGCGGCCGCTGCGGCGAAGTGATGGTCCATTCCGACCGGGAACGGGCCATGCAGTGTCCCCATTGCCGGAATACCGTTTATCCCCGGATCAACCCCGTGGTGATCGTAGGGGTCCGAAGCGGAGACAAGCTGCTGCTCACCAAGTATAAGGGCCGTCCCAATGTGCCCTTCTATGCTCTGGTGGCGGGCTTCGCGGAGATCGGGGAAACCATCGAACAGACCGTCGCCCGGGAGGTTTTCGAGGAGACCGGCGTCCGGGTGAAGAATCTCCGTTTCTATAAGAGCCAGCCCTGGGCCCTGTCCGATTCCCTCCTGTTCGGCTTCTTCTGCGATCTGGACGGGGAGGAGACCATCCGGGTGGATGGGGATGAGCTCAGCGTAGCGGAATGGGTCCCCCGGTCGGAGATCCCCAACCGGGACGACGGCTTCGCTCTCACGGCAGAGATGATCGACTACTTCCGCACCAAGGGTCGGGGTGAATACGACTGAAGCAGATCACGAAACAGCCCGGCGGGTTTTGACCCGCCGGGCTGTGTGCTTTGTGCGTTCTCTTATTTTCTGAAGAACAGGATCCCCAGGCAGCCTGGGCCGCAGTGGTTGGAAACCGTGCAGCCCGCGTGGGTATTCAGAACGGTCTCGAAGGGAGCGAGCTCCTGCACCAGCTTCCGCACGGCCATGCGATTCTCCTCTCCGGCCAGGCAGTCGGTGATGAAGATCCTGCGGTAATCGATATCCGTCCGCCCATCCAGCCGGTCGTGAACGTACTGGTTCAGCACCTTCTCAAAGCTGCCCCGGTACTTTTTCCCCACGCCCATGGCGCCGCTGCGCAGCTCGATGCAGGGGGAAAGCTTCAGCAGGTTCGCCCCCAGAGCGGCCACGGCGGAGCATCGCCCGCCCATGCGCATATACCGCAGGGTACTGAGGACGAAGCTGGTCTCCACCTTGCTCCGGCGCTCCTCCAGGATGCGCAGGATCTCCTCCGGTCTCTCCCCGGCCTCCGCCAGCTCCGCAGCGTCCATCACCAGGTGGCCCATGCCGCTGGAAAGATTCTGGGAGTCCAGAACAAAGACGTTATCCAATTCCTCGGCAGCGATCTTCGCGTTCTGGTGACAGGCGGAAAAGCCGGAGCCGATGTTCACATGGATGACCGCGTCCGCCTCCTCCCGGGCCTTCCGGAAGACTGCCTCATACTCTCCCACGCTGACGGCGGCGGTATGGCAAAGGACGCCGTCCTCATCCGCATAGCGGAAAAGCTCCGTGGTGCTGATGTCCACCCCATCGCAGAAATCCTGTCCGTTGCTGCGTCCGATGTGCAGGGGGGTGACGGTGATGTCATGCTGCAGGATCTGCTCCTGCTCCAGATCGCAGGTGCTGTCCGCCGTGATTTTGATCTTCATTGTTTCGTTCTCTCCAGATGCGCCCCATTATGCCGGGGTAAAAATGGGTTCAAAATATACGGTGAGTATAGCATAAATAGGGGCGGATGACAAGTACGGCCTATTGCCGGCAGATCCGGCGGATGGTGCAGCCCGCTGCTTTTGTCCGGATCCGGGATGAAGGTTTTCCGATCGGTCTTACAGACTTGTTCGGATGGATCAAAAATGGTATGATATAGAAAAGATGATCGATAACACTCCCGCCTGTTCCAAAGCCCCGCCGCCCGCAGCCGTTGTCGAAAAGGGCGATGCTCCCGTCATCCGGCGGAGGGCTGCCGAGACCCGGCTCCGGTTCGGTGGGGATGCAGACGTATTCGGAGGATGGAGGACGCCGATGAAAGACGAGGTCCGGCTTCAGATCCACGGCACCAGGTCGCGATGGATGATTATCCGCACAGCTGTTTTCTTGGGGATCATGGTATTATACTCCCTTACGTTCGGCATAAAGAAAGACGAGCCCACCATGTCTGATTTCATCATAAAGTTTCTGTTCATCTGCGGCGTAACGGTTTACGGCATCCTAAAAAATCGCGGCAAGCGGCGGGATAAACATTCCCTGCAGATCGCCGCGGAGGTGACGGAGCAATTCCCCCGCGCCAATGCGGATGAGCTGCACAGCGCCTACGATCAGCTGCGGCGGAAGGAAATGCGCTTCGAGGCGCTCCAGTATCTGTGCCTGGCCGCCCTCTGCGCCCTTTGGCTTTATGCGCTGTATTGGGCCGATGCCGCGCCTGAATCCTGGATCCTGGGCCGATCGGTCCTGCTGCCCCTCCTGCTCCTGACGGCGCTTGGTTTTCTGGCCGTCTCCCTTATTCCCCGGGAAAGGCAGAGAGAAGTCCCGCTCCTCGCCGCTCACGCCGCGGACCCGGTCCGGCAGCGGATCATGGCGGAAAGACTGGAGAGGCCGGACCACCGGGAGGAGTGCCGTTTCATCCATCTGCAGCAGTACACGTTGAGCGCCGACTCCACGGAGGAGACCGCGAAGAGCCTTCTCCGGGAGGAGCTGGAAAAACAGATGACGTTTATGGACCACGGACAGCTCGCTCTGGCCGTTCTGATCGTGGTGCCATGCCTGCTGTTTCTCAGCGCCATTATCCTGTGTATACGTTCCGGACCGTCTTCTTTCCTAGTCTCTACCGCTGTTCTGCTCCTTGGGATGGTGCTGCTGTGGTTCTATCTGGGCCTGGACGGCAATGTCGGCTTCAGTCTCCAAAAGCGCGTACGCATCGTAAATGAATGGCTCGACGCGCTTCAAAAAGGAGAGTATCAGATCCTTCGGGAACAGGTCCTGTCTGCTGTTCCCTCGGCAGACGATCCGGACAGGATGGAGCTCTGTCTGTCCCGGTCCGGGACCTTTCTGTGGACCGGTACGAAGGCAGAATGCGAGGCGCTCAGGGCTCAGCCGCACCGGGAGGCGATGACGTTCACGGTCGGCGAACGGGTCCTGCCCTGCGTCCTGCTGATCGACCGCAGTCTCGACGACGAGCCTGGTGTTGAAGAATGATCCCGGAGCTCCGCTCCGAGCTGTTTCGTGGATCCCGAACGGAAAAACCGGGCAACCCCGTGATGGGGCTGCCCGGCGCTGTATGCAGGCCGGATCGTCCAGAAGCGATCCGGCCTGTTTTCATCCCAGCTTTTCCAAAAAGCCGTCCAAAGCATCCCGGTATTCCTCCCCGGATACCGCCCACAGGAGGCGGTGCCCGCCCTTCAGCCCGATACCGCTGTGCTCGCCGGACCAGGCGTCGCTCACCCTGCGGGTAAGCTGCGGATCCAGAAAACCATCGTCCTCCCCCCACACCAGCAGTGCGGGAACAGAGCAGTTCGCCGCGGCGGCGGTGAGATCCACGCTCTCCGGCACAAAGCCCAGCTTCTGCCGGATCTGCGTATTCAGGAACCGCAGAATGAGGGGGTTCCCCAGGCCGAAGAGCTTCTTCACCATGGTCCGGGCATCTGCGTCCATATTGGCGTACACGCTCTCCGCGATGATCCCATCCAGCCCGGCTCCGGCCAGCTCCGGATTCGCCGCCAGGAAAATGGCGGCGGCGGCTCCGGTGCCCCGCCCCTGGACAACCAGCGTTTCCTTGTCCAGCCCCAGGGCCAGGATCAGATCATACAGGTCGAACTGCTCATATACGCCGTAGGTGCAGGGGACCGCCCCTTCTTCCCCTTCGCCGTAGCTCCGGAGCTGGGGGATGAGCACATCCCACCCCCGGTCCCACCAGAAGGAGCCCCAGTACCGCACATCCTCCGGTCCCTCCTGGAAGCCGTGCAGGAGGATGACGGTGCGGTCGGAGCCCTGGGTATACAGGTCATAGCTCAGGGTGATCCCGGCGGGTTCCCCGAACCAGGCGGTGATGCTTCCGGTCCTCCAGGTCCCCTGCTCAGGCGCTTTGCCCTGGATCCAGGCATCCCCCTCCCGGAGGAGGGCGTCATACCGCTCCCGGTCCTCCCCATCCAGCTTCACCCCTTCGGCGGAGGTCATGAGGTCGGCGGCGTTCCGCCGGAAAAAGCCCAGGTCGAAGATGGTGGAGGCGGTATTGTACTGTCCCCAGATGAGGAAACCCACTCCCGCCAGCACAGCCAGCACCAGAAGGAGCCAGAAATTGCGCTTTTCGTGTTTTTCCCGGTTCATTCCGCCGCTCCCTTGCCGAACAGAGGCGTGGAGAAATACCGCTCTCCCGTATCCGGCAGGACGGTGACCACCCGTTTCCCCTTCCCCAGGCGCTTGGCCAGGGCCAGGGCGGCGGCCACGTTGGTGCCCGCGGAGACGCCGCACAGGAGCCCCTCCTCCCTGGCCAGGGCCTTGGCGGTATTCAGCGCCTCCTCATCGGTGACCACATAGATGTCGTCATAGATCTCCCGATTCAGATTGTCCGGAATGAGACCGTCCCCGATGCCCATCTGCAGATGGCTGCCCACATTGCCTCCCGCCAGGATGGCGGCATTTTCCGGCTCCACGGCCCAGATGGTGATCTCCGGGTTCAAAGCCTTCAGGGTCTCCCCGATGCCGGAGAGGGTGCCGCCGGTGCCCACCCCGGAGCAAAAGCCGTGGATGGGTCCCGCCACCTGCTCCAGGATCTCCCGGGCGGTGTGATATTTGTGCACCAGAGGGTTGTTGGGATTGGAGAACTGCTGGGGGATCCACACCTTTGGGTCCTTCTCCCCCATTTCGTTCGCCAGGCGGATACATTCGGCGATGGCATCGCCAATATTGCCGGCATCGTGCACCAGCACGACTTCCGCTCCGTACTGCTGCACCAGGAGCCGCCGTTCCGCGGAGACGGAATCCGGCATGATGATGACCGTCCGGTATCCCCGCACGGCCCCCACCAGCGCCAGGCCGATGCCCTGGTTGCCGCTGGTTGGCTCCACGATCACCGTATCCGGTCCGACCAGCCCCGCCTGCTCCGCCGCCAGGATCATATTGTATGCGGTGCGGGTCTTGATGGAGCCGCCCACGTTGAGCCCCTCATATTTCACCAGGACCTCCGCCCCATCCGGATCCGGCAGCCGGTTGAGCCGGATCATGGGGGTGTGGCCGATAGCCTCCAGAATGTTTTCGTATACCATGCTTTCTACTCCTGAAAAGCCGTGCAGGGGAGGGTCTCTCCCTCCCCTGACAGCCGAATTGCGGTCTCAGGCCCCGGGGCGCTTGGTCAGATCCGGATGGGGCATATAGATCAGCTTCCGGGGACACTTTTCCGCGCAGATGCCGCAGCTCTGGCACTTGGAATAATCCTTGATGGAGACGTTGTCCACCACATGGATGGCGTTATGGGGACAGAATTTCTCGCAGAGGTGACAGCCCAGGCAGCCGCTCTCGCATACCTTGCGGGTGATGCCGCCCTTATCCGTATTGGCGCAGGGAACGGCCCCCTCAAACCCATAGGGCACAGAGACGATGAGATGCTTGGGACAGATGTCGGCACAGGCCATGCAGCCCCGGCACTGCTCCGGGTCCACCTTTGCCACCCCGTCCACAATGTGCAGTGCGCCGAAACGGCAGGCCTTTACGCAGCTGCCGTAGCCCAGACAGCCGTAGGCGCAGGCTCTCTGGCCTCCGCCGATGGCCTGGGCGGCCACGGTGCAGTCTCTCAGGCCATTGTATGCGTATTTTACCTGGGCTTTGTCGCCGCCGCTGCAGCGGACAAAGGCCACGGTGCGCGCCATCTCCACCGCTTCCACACCCATGATCGCGGCGATCTGTTTGACGCCATCCTGCCCCGCCGGGACGCAGCGGTCGATGGGAGCCCCGTCCCGCACGATGGCGGCGGCATAGGCGGAGCAGCCCGCGTAGCCGCAGCCGCCGCAGTTTGCGCCGTTCAGGCATCCGGCGATCTTCTCCTCCCGCTCATCGACCTTCACGTAGAAGACCTTGGAGGAAATGGCCAGCAGCAGGCCGAAGAAAGCGCCAAGCCCACCCAGCACCGCCACGGCTAACCATACGTTCGTCATATTCCGCTCCTCCTTTTCAGAAGACCTTCAGGCCGGAGAAGCCCATAAAGGCCAGGGCCAGCAGACCCGCGGAAATGAGGGCGATGGGAAAACCCTCAAAGCTCTTGGGACAGTCCGCTGTCAGATCCAGCCGCTCCCGCACGGAGGCAAAGAGGACGATGGCCACCAGAAAGCCGATGCCGCCGGTGACGCCGTACACCAGGCTGGAGAGAAAATCGTAATTCTTCTGAGTATTCAGCAGCACCACGCCCAGCACCGCACAGTTGGTGGTGATCAGGGGCAGGTAGATGCCCAGGGCCTGGTACAGGCCGGGCAGGGTCTTCTTCAGGAACATTTCCACAAATTGCACCAGGGCGGCGATCACCAGGATATAGGCGACGGTCTGCATATAGGCGAGGCCCAGGGGCACCAGAAGCAGGGTGTTCACCACCCAGCAGAAGACGCTGGCCAGGGCCATGACGAAGGTCACGGCGAGGCCCATGCCCAAAGCCGTCTCCGTCTTCCGGGATACGCCCAGGAAGGGGCAGATGCCGAGGAACTGGGAGAAGATGAAGTTCTCGATGAGGATCGCTCCCAGTGCGATGGACACCAGACCGGTCAGACTCATTGATCCTCCCCTCCCTTCTTCTTTTCCTCACTCTTCCGCAGGAGATACTGCATCAGGGCGATGAGACAGCCCAGGGTGAGGAAGCCGCCCACGGGGAGCACCAGGAAGGTGGCCGCAGTGCCCTCGGGCAGGATGCGGATCCCCGCGCCGTCCGGTCCCAGGAGCCCGCCGCCGAAGGTGCCGCTGCCCAGGAATTCCCGGATGACGCACATGACGATGAGCACCAGAGTATAGCCGATACCCTGGAAGATCCCGTCCAGCGCCGAGGCGGCAATGCCGTTCTTGGAGGCGAAGGCCTCCGCCCGGGCCAGGATGATGCAGTTCACCACGATGAGGGGGATGAACACGCCCAGGCTTTCCGACAGGCTGGGGAGAAAGGCCTGCATCAGCAGATCCACAATGGTGACGAAGCCCGCCACCACCACGATATAGCAGGCGATGCGGATGGTGTTGGGGATGATCTTCCGCAGCAGGGAGATCACGATGTTGGAACAGGTGAGGATCACGATGACGCTCACCCCCATGCCGATCCCGTTGAACAGGGTGGTGGTGATGGCCATGGTGGAACACATACCCAGGAGCTGGACCAGCACGGGGTTATTGGTCAGCAGCCCTTCCCGGAATTGCTTCTTCACGTTCATGCCTTATTGCCCCCCTTCCTTCATCAGTTCCGCCGCCGCGGCCAGAGCCGCGCTGACGCCGTTCGTCACGGCGGTGGAGGTGACGGTGGCGCCGGTGAGGGCGTCGATCTCGCCCCCCTGCTTCCGAAGCTTTACGCTTCCGGTCTTGCCGACGTACTGGCTGCGGAAGCTCTCCCGGGTGGCGTTTGCCCCCAGGCCGGAGGTCTCGGACATGGAGATGATACTTACGCCTGTGACCGCGCCGGAGGGATCCACGCCCACCAGCATATCGATGATCCCACCGAAGCCGGAGGGAGTGACTTCGATCACCCAGCCCTGGTCCCCGGCGCGGTATACCGTTTTGATCAGAGGATCCCCTTCATACATGAGCTCGCTGTATTCCCGGGAAGGCAGCACGGCCTTCATGGCTGCCCAGGTTTTCTGTGCCTTATGATCCGCGATGGGGCCGGCGGTGACCAGATTCACCAGGCCCAGCAGCAAGGCCACTACCGCGCCGAAGAACAGAAGCGTGAGGAGAGTCCGGAGCATGCCGGGACCGGATCGACGGGTCTCTTCCTTCATTTCGCCGCCTCCTTTTCCTTCTTCTCCTTGATCGCGCCGAAACGCTTGGGCGGCAACGCCTTATCCAGCAGCCACACCGTGGCGTTCATGATGAGGATGGCATAGCTGACGCCCTCGGCGTAAGCGCCGAACCGGCGGATGAAAACCGTGAGCAGACCGCAGCCCACGCCATAGACGATCTGCGCCCTGGGATTCACGGGGCTGGTGACATAGTCGGTCGCCATGAAGATGGCGCCCAGGATCACGCCGCCGGAGCAGAGCTGCCAGGCGGTCCAGACGAAGCGTCCGTTCCCCTGGGGGAACAGGAAGCTGAGCACCGCCACGGTAAGCAGGAAACTCAGGGGGATGCGCAGGGTGATGACCTTGCGGATGACGAGGTAGCAGCCGCCCAACAGCAGGGCAAAGGCGCTGATCTCCCCCAGTGAGCCGCCCACCTGCCCCAGGAAGGTCTGGAACAGGGTGACTCCCTCCGGCAGCTTCCCCCCTGCCATATCCGCCAGAGGCGTGGCATGGGTGACGGCGTCCGCCGCGGAGAGATGGAAGAAACTCGTATAGCTCAGAGGAACCATCCAGGTATTCATGACCACCGGCCAGGAGAACAGGAACACCCTGCCCGCCAGGGCGGGATTCATGAAATTCTTCCCCAGGCCGCCGAAGAGCTCCTTCACCACCACGATGGCGAAGAAATCTCCGATGATGAGGATCCAGATGGGAATGGTTGCCGGAAGGCAGTAGGCCAGCAGCGTGCCTGTCACCAGGGCGGACAGGTCTCCGATGCTCCGGGGCTTTTTCAGCAGCTTCCGATAGGCCCACTCGAAGAAGACGCAGGCGGCACAGCTCACCAGGGTCACCAGAATGGCCCGGAAGCCGAACATGTATGCCGCCACGCCCAGGGCGGGCACCAGGGCGATGAGCACGTCCAGCATGATGGAACGGGTGCCCTCGTCGCTGCGGATATGGGGGGATACCGATACGGAAAGCAGGTTCTGCTTCTCCATTTCCTGATCCATGGCTGACATCCTCCTTTCCCTACTTCTTATTCTTGACCTGCACCTTGCCGTCCTTGAAGGCCTGCACCAGCTGCAGGCGGCCGGGACAGACATAGGCGCAGCAGCCGCACTCGATGCAGTCCGTAATGTGCAGCCGCTCCAGCTCTCCCACGTCCCCCTTCCGCTCGGCGGCGTAGAGGTACAGGGGCTGAAGATGCATGGGACATGCGGACGCGCAGCGGCCGCAGCGGATACAGACGGGGTTTTCCGTCGCCCGGTTCTGGTTGGGCATCAGCCCCAGGATGGCGTTGGTGCCCTTGATCACGGGAACGGAGAGGTCGAAAACGGCGTTGCCCATCATGGGGCCGCCCAGCAGGACCTTGTCCACGTCTTCCTTCAAGCCTCCCGCAGCCTCCACCAGAACGGAGACCGGGGTACCCACCCGGCAGAGGAAATTGCTGGGGGCGGCGATCCCGGGACCGGAAACGGTGACCACCCGCTGGATGGAGGGCAGCCCCTCCTCCGCCAGGCAGTTCACACACCAACAGGTGAAGGCGTTGAACACGATGCAGGCCACGTCCGCAGGCAGGCCGCCCGGCGGCACCTGCCGCCCGGTGACGCTCTGGATGAGCTGCTTCTCCGCCCCCTGGGGGTAACGGGTGCGCAGGACGTGGAGACGGATGCCGCAGCCGGGTTTCAGCCGCTTTTTCAGCCCCGCGATGGCGTCGGGCTTGTTCCCCTCCACCGCCAGGACCGCCTCCGGCAGATCCAGCATCCGCATGAGGTACCGGATCCCCTGGATCACCTGCTCCGGCTGCTCCGTGAGGATCCGCTGGTCCGACGTGATGTACGGCTCGCACTCCGCGGCGTTCACGATCATGGTGTCCACCTTGCCCAGGCCGCTGGAGATCTTCACATGGGTGGGAAAGGTTGCGCCGCCCATGCCCACGATGCCGCCGGCCTTCACCAGCTCCAGCAGGGCGTGGGGATCCTTCTCCAGCTCCTCCCGGTGGGAGCAGATGCTCTCATCCGGAGTATCCAGCCCGTCGTTGTCAATGACGACGCTCATGACCTTCTGCCCGTTGGGATGCAGCCTGGGCTCCACCGCCGCCACGGTGCCGGAGACGCTGGCATGGATGGGCGCCGCCACGAAGCCGGTGGTCTCGCCGATGAGCTGGCCCATCCTGACCTTGTCTCCCTTCTGTACAACGGGCTTGCAGGGAGCGCCGATATGCATGCTCATGGGGATCACCACCTGCGCCGGCGGCGGCAGGGGGGTTATGGGTGAGGCGGCGGAATACCGTTTTCCGTCGTCCGGGTGTATACCGCCGAAAAAGCCGTGCTTCATGGCGAAACACCTCCGATCTTTCAGAATAACTGATAAAATTCTAATATCTGATTATAGCATAGCAGCCCTGTGTTCGTCCATAGTATTTGGCAGATTCTGCAATGATTTAACGGAATGATTCTGTGTTTTTGGATACTTTTTCCGGCAGACGCATTTCCGCACCCCGATCATGGCGCCCGTCATCCCGCTCTCCGGTCCCCCGGGTCATCCATCCGGCCCCGCTTCATCCGTTCATCCCGGGTCATTTTCGATCTCCTGCCCCGAACTGCGCTTCCCTACTTGCTTTCCGCCGGAGGATTGACTATAATGGAATTGATATCAATATCCCGTTCCGGCTCTGCCGGAAGCATACTGAGGTCATCATGAGAAAACATCTTGTGAGCGTGCTCTGTCTGATTCTGGGCATCGCTTTGGGGGTTTGCGGCTGTCTCATCGTCCTGGTAGCCGGGGAGTCCTCCGGCCGGGGCCAGCTGCCCCAGGAGAACCCCAGCCTGCCCCGGGAATCCGGATTGCAGGACAGTGAGCTGACTGCCTTGGCCTATACCGTCGCCGGGCTGATCCGGGAGGGAGATTACCGCACCCTCGCCACCTATATCCACCCGGTCTACGGGCTGGTTTTTGCCCCATATTCTACCATCAATCTCACCTCGAATCAATGCTTCACCCCCAACCGGGTGGCGTTTACCGCGGAGGACAGCACCATCTACGTCTGGGGCACCAAATACGGCACGGATGAGCCCATCCAGCTCACCACCGCCCAGTATTTTTACGGCTATGTGTATAATCGGGACTATGTCCGCGCTCCTCTGGTGGGCGTGAACCATATCGTCAAATCCGGCAACGCCCTGGAGAATGTCACCGCCGTATTCCCCGAGGGGAAATTTGTGGACTTCTGCTTTCCCGGCGGGGCGGACGGCAGCGGCTGGAGCACCCTGCGCATCGTCTTTGAGCCCTATGAGGGGGAGATGAAGCTCAGTGCCCTGATCCACAGCGAGTATACGGAATAATCCTTCCGGACAGGATACAGAACACCCGGGGCGGCATCGCCGCCCCGGGTGTGATTTTTTGCGCAGCGTTCAGTCTGCGGTCCGTTCCTCGCCCCAGAAGAACAGGGCGACGGTGTCCGGCCCCGTATGGCTGCCGATGGTGGCGCCGATGTTGAAGATCTCCGGCTTTCCGTCCAGCCGGGGGAAGGTCGCGGTGATGAGGTCCGCCACAGCCTGGGCGTCCGTCATACAGGCGGACTGACAGAGGAAGCATTTGCCGTTGTAGTTCACCCCGTCCCGGGCGTATTTCTGCATCCGCTTCACCATCTCCCGGATCACCCGTTCCTTGCCCCGGACCTTGCTCTGGGGCTTCAGGTGGCCGCCCTCGTCCACGTGGAGGAGCGGGCAGATATGGAACACGCCGCCGAAGATCCCCGCAGCCTTGGAGACCCGGCCGCCCCGGACGTAATAGCTCAGATCCGTGGAGAAGAACCAGTGCTGGACCTTCTTCTTGTTGGCCTCGGCCCAGTCCGTCAGTTCCTTCGCGCTGAGCCCCTCATCCCGTTTTCCTGCCAGAGCGTCCACAAAGAAGCCGAAGCCGGAGGAGGCGCAGAGGGAATCCACCACATAGACCTGCCGGTCCGGATATTGTTCTTTGGCGATGTTCGCGGCATTCTTCGCCGCGTTATAGGTCCCGGAGATCCCGGAGGAGAGACAGACATGCACGATGTCCTTTCCCTGGCTCAGAAACTTTCCGAAATAGCTCAGGTATTCCGCAATGTTCACCTGGGCGGTGCTGGTCTCCGCACCCTCCCGCAGGATGCGGTAGAATTCATCGGCGCTGAGGCTCTGCCAGCAGTCGTCCTCCCGCTCCACTCCGTTTACGGTATAGTGGAAGCCGATGGTCTCAACGCCCAGGTCCTTGAACCGCTGCGCCGTCAGGTCCGCGCAGGTGCAGCAGCTGAGAATGTAATCCGCCATGGGTATGCTCCTTTCCCGATGTACAAAGGCGACACGCTTCAAATCGGACCCGCTTCGCTGGGCTCCGATTTGAGAAGGCTGCACTCCGCTCCCCGCACTCGCTTCGCTCGTAACAGTCCGCTCCGTGAGCGGTATTTCGGGCCAGAAATGAATTCCGCCCCGAAAT
>JAEEGL011822701.1_pt1 | contig 14753 bp, 10 predicted proteins | sample 9134231 | NCBI WGS metagenome assembly JAEEGL01 (sample SAMN16246548, study PRJNA631951) | gut metagenome | biome: gut microbiome; feature: rumen; material: fiber-attached | host: Bos | place: Iran: Karaj | collected 2018-10 | reverse complement strand
CCGGGAACCCCGCCTGGCAGGAACGCTTCGATGAGGTAGCCTCCACCGTCCTCTATCACGTGGACCTGCTGGCAGACTCGGCCGACCAATTCTCCACCTTCGCCAAGATGTACGACCAGAAGGCCGAAAGGATAGACCTGGACGCCCTGGTGCGCCAGGAGGTAGACCTCTTCGACTCAAGGGATGATGTTCAGATTGAATACTTCGGCCTGGAAGGCGCCTTTGTGCACGCACCGCGCCCGCAGCTAACCCGCGTGGTGGTGAACCTCATCACCAACGCCATCCAGGCGGTGGAAGACATGGACGCCCCGCGCCGCCTGCTGGTAGCCGTCCGCAATGCCGACGAAAACGGCTTCTACAACGTTGTGGTAGAAGACAACGGCCCGGGCGTCTCCGAACAGAACCAGGACAAGATCTTCACCCCCGACTTCACCACCAAGACCAGTGGCAGCGGCCTGGGTCTGGCTATCTGCAAACGAATCGTAGAGCACTGCGGCGGCACCATCGCCTATTCCCGCTCCTTCGCCCTGGGCGGAGCCTGCTTCACCATCAAACTTCCCAAAGCGTAACCTGCCCCCCTCTTCAGTCCCTCTTTTGGAAGTCTCGTACACCAAAAAGGCCATTTTCGTGTACGAAAGGTCGATTTCAGGGGTCTCGTACACCAAAAGTGCCGTTTTCGTGTACGGGAGGTCGATTTCAGGGGTCTCGTACACCAAAAGTGCCATTTTCGTGTACGAAAGGTTGATTTAAAAGTGCCACAAGGCGGCAGCCAACCATCCACTATACAGTAAAAGCCAGAAAAGGGAGAGCCGAAACTCTCCCCGTAAGTCAGAAGGACGGAAGAAGACTACCCTTATCGGGTACGGATTCGGATGGAAACTACATCAGCTTCCCAACAGCGTCTGTAGTACGACCGAACCTGAACGCTCTTGCCATTCTGGATTCTTGTGTATGAATCGACTCTGACAAGGGAGGGCACTCTCACTTCAACTTGAAGTTTCGTGCCAGCAGGGAAAATGCCGTTTCTTTTCATTTGGTTTTAATTAGGACTTGTGAAACGCATTCCGGCGGGGTGCAAACTACACCCTCTGACTTACAAATACTTCTTTTTTGGGAAAAAATTAAGGCATCTCAGTTGGGATGGGATGCCTTATTGTTTGTCCTAGTGTCAAAACCAAATGACAATGCAAAGATATGGATTATTATTGAATCTCCAAATAACTAAGCAAAAATATCCCCTTCCCCATCACATCTTTTTCATTATCTTTGCGTCACCTCATTATCAGTAGAATGAACGAAGACCTTGCTAATATCCAGTACTCTCCAATCAGGGATTACAAATACTCCCAATGGTTCGAAGAGATTCAGTACAATGGCAAGACGCTCTCTGACGCAGAGCGTAAGGAATTCGTGGAAGTGATTGACGAAACCATAGCCCAGTATTCCGAAGGTCTTCCAATGATGTATGACACGCTGGAAAGCACCAGGGATCAGCACGACGAATATCACGAGATTGACCGTACTGTCGTTTCCGTGATGCAGTTCGTTCTCATCACAATGATTGACAGTATGGTGGCCAGCAAGTTTTTCATCCTGGCAGATGGAGATTATGACCGCCGATTCATGCGAGGCAAATTGATGGTTATTCTCAACGAAGGCTTCAAGCGTTTATATGGTTTCGACGACAAAACACACAAGAAGTCAGAATGGGACCGCCTCCTGCCACTGTTAGGGCATTTTCCGGAGGTGATTAATCGTCAGTACCAGGAGTTGACCTTCCATCTGGAGAAACACGCAAAGTCTTCATCTTGGTGGAAAGAAGAGCGCAATCTTGAAACACACATGGATACCGAAAAACTGTATGTTTCCAGACAGGAAGAAATCATCGAGAGCAAAGTGATGATGGATTCAATGAAACTTTTCAACACATTGCTTGCAGTAAACAGTTTCCTTACAAATGTCCACGCCTGCCTGTTCAATTATCTTGTTACAAAGTACGACGTGGCGAACTAAAAAGAAGAATAATTCGCATTGAAATAGGGCCTCAATTCTACTACGAGTTGGGGCCTTTTTCCACCCTATGCAATTCTATTGCACAATAATGCACTTATTTTGCAGTCGGTTTCAAGAAAAATCGTTAAATTTGCTCAATTGTAGAATAATCTACTAATGGCCAGCAACAAACACGCACAAATACGCTATAAAGTCCTGGACGATTGTTTCAGCAACTTCCGGCGTAAATTCTATTTCAACGACCTGATGGACCGTTGCAATGAAGCGTTGCGTGAATTGTACGGCGAGGACCATGAAGGTATTAAGACACGTACACTCCGCTCCGATATTAACTTCATTCGTTCTCGCGCAGCTGAGGAGGGTGTCGATGTCATCGCGCAGGACGATGGGAATGGCTACTTCTACCGTTACTCTGAGCCGGATTTCTCCATCTTTAGGCGTGGTCTTGGAGAAGACGATTTAGCCCAGCTTAAGGAGACAATCCTGATGCTTCAGCGCTTCAAAGGAATGCCAAACTTCGACTGGATGTCTGAGCTGGTCGTAAAGCTGGAAGATAAACTTGACTTGCGAGGTGTTTCCAAGAGTGTTGTCGGTTATGATGAGAACAATGCCTATACCGGACTTGACTGGTTCCAAGATCTCTTTGATGCCATCATAAACAAGACAGTCCTCAGCATTCAGTATAGGACCTTCTCGGATATTGACTATACCTGGACTATACACCCCTACTACATTAAGGAATACAATAATCGTTGGTTCCTATTTGGCTTCAACGAGGAAAAAGGGACAATTTATAATGTCGCCCTGGACCGTATTGAAAACATCGAGCAGGTAAACAAGGAATATATTCCGACTGACATCGATTTTGAACACTATTTCGACGACGTGATTGGCGTCAGCTTTTCAGGGGAAAAGAAAGAGCCTATTAGGCTTAAGTTCTCCGAACATCGTTTCCCGTACGTGATGACAAAAGCCCTGCATCCGTCACAGAAACTCGTTGACGTGGATAACCGGACAATAGAAATCAATGTCATACCCAACAATGAACTAGAGGCACTTATTCTTTCGTTTGGGTTGGATGTTGAGGTGCTTTCTCCCATTGAATACAGACAACAGATTCAGAAGGTAATCCGTGAATCTTATGAGAAATATTTTCCTGTGCAAGTTGAGTGCACAGGCTCACTTTAATTTTGCGGCGTCAAACGAATTAAAAACAGTAGAAACGATATGAAGCTCATCGGTTTTAAGAACTTTAGGAAATTCGAAGATTTCCCTCCAATTGACTTAGGGCCCATCACGATATTTGTCGGAGAAAACAATGCTGGTAAGTCAACTGTAGTAAAGGCATTGCTCTCTGTACTCGACTTCGTGAAAACCTCGGCGTTTGACACTAACGGAGAAGCTGTCACAAATATTCGTTTCTTCTTCAATAAGAGTTATTTCTCTCACATCGGAACCTTTAAACGGGCTATCTATAACAAAGCTCCTGAGGGTTCTGCAATAGTTTTTGTCTTCGCATTCGGCCGCTACTATTTTGAGGTTTCGGTCAAAGGAGCCATTGACGATGAAGAAAGCATCAGCGGACAGGTGTCGTCCATCAAGTTGACTTTGATTGACTTCAACATCGACTTGAACTATGTTTTTGAGTCTGGACTAAATCGTCTGAATGTCGTATTCCACTCTAAACCCAATGCCATAAAGAAAAAACCTTACACCAAAGAGGATCAGAAAGTAATTGATGGATACTTCAGTGACTTTGATTCAGATGTCGAAATGGAGATGCCTATCACTGGAAGTGGCATGCTTGGGGGCAATGTCTTAGAGATGCTCCTTTGGGGGTTCCGGCAAAAACTGGAAAGGACCGTTGATTATTACTCCACCTCCAATAAGCCTCAGAATCCAAAGAATAGCGAGGATATCGTTCAGGGTATTTCCCCCGAGATGGAGTCTGTTTTGATTAGTAAGAAACGGTATTTTAATAGCAAGTTCTTCCAGCAATGTCTCCACGGGATCTCTTATTTTGACGCACCGAGAGTTGAATATATCTATGCTCACGCTGTAACTCAGACGGTGATTTATAGTGCAAAGGATATCAATGACTACTATGTAAAGACCATCCATGAGTTTGCAAATCAAGCTGTAGAGCCAGACACTCCCGTTTACGAGTTTATTGTGAAGTGGATGAAAGAGTTTGGCATTGGCGCCAGATATGAGTTGACTTCCATTGGCGGTGAAGCTCACATTGTGAAGATTGTGAATTTTGATGGAGAATCGGTCAACCTTGCAGACAAGGGTATGGGTTCCATCCAGCTGATGATTCTACTTTTCCGGCTGGCTACTCTAATGTCTCAGTCTAGAATTGGGATGGGGCGTCTGGAGGCTAAGTCTATGATTATTGTAGAGGAGCCTGAACAGAATCTTCACCCCATGTTGCAGAGTAAGTTGGCGGAACTGTTCTTCAGCATGAATCAGGATTACGGATTCCGTTTCATTATCGAGACTCATTCTGAGTATCTTATCCGTAGGACCCAAGCGTTGGTCGGTTCTTCGTACCGCGATAAGAAAGATTTCGAGAATCCTTTTAAGGTTTATTATTTCCCTGCAAATGGTACACCTTATGACATGCCTTATGCGAAGACTGGACGTTTCGAAGAGCAGTTTGGATCTGGATTCTTTGATGAAGCTACCAAATGGAATCGTGAAGTCCTACGTAACGAAAACGCGAAATAGCTATGTTCTCCATCGTTACAACGCAGAAAATACTCGAGAAGCTTTATTCTGAGCGCTCCGTCTGGGGTGATATCATTGCCCGAACGAAGTGTTTCTATGTGAAGCTCGACACGGAGTGGTGGGAGGAGGACGATAATGCTCTTTTAGAGCTGTCAAATAGTCAGGCGAATATCATCAATGGTAATGACCTTTTTGATGAAATCGAGAAGCATCCGGAGACCATAGCCAATTATCCCACTAGTGTCTTTATTCTTGATATTGATGAGAACAAAGCGCGTCAACTGCAGGAAAAGTATGGAGTTATTATCCAGGCTATTTCTCATTTAGATGACAGCATCCTCACATCTGTCTTACCGCGCAAAACATTTCCTATGGAAGAGGGTGAAAACGCAGCGTTTGGATGGCATGAAATCTTTTCTGGCGTTAAAGATTTGCCGAGTAATTCCATCATCATCAATGACAGAAACCTATTCACTAATGACGAGATCGTTAAAGATAAGGATGGCGTCATTATTGATAAACGTCTTTCTGGCGTGGATAGCATTTTCAATATCCTGAATGAGGCACTCCCTCAGAAGTTGGACGTTCCTTTCCACATTCTTATTGTATGTGATAAAACTGGCATCGAGGGGGATGGAATGAGGAAACCTAAAAGTATTACGGTGAAGAATGTTATCACCTATTTGAACGGGTTAAAGAAGCAGCTCAATAGACCATACCCAATCGTTATGGAGTTGCTTGCTGTGTGCCCTGGCAGCTCATTTTTCCCAGCAACTCATAATCGTAGAATCCTAACTAACTATGGGTTGCTGACATTCGAACACAAGGTGAATGCCTTTAAAGGACGGATGAACAATGCCAGCCAGTTGATCAGTGTCAATAAGCTGTTTTCTCATGAAAATCTTAAGACAGAGAACGATCCGCCTTTCCTTTTCGAGCATAACCGAATCACGAAGGCGTTGCACAAGTATTTTTCATATCTAAATACGAATACTGTCTCCTCTGAACATGAGTTTGCTAAAAATGGGAAAGCAGGTTTACGGTTCGTCGAAACAGAACACAGAATGATTATTTATTAGCTGTGCAGACACCTTGCACACCTAGCACTTACCTTTGCAAACGAAAACGAAACACATTATATGATTACAGGCGAAATCAAAAATAGAATCGACCAAATCTGGGACACTTTCTGGACGGGCGGCATCACCAATTCCATGACTATCCTGGAGCAGATGACCTACCTCTTCTTCATGAAGATGCTGGACGATGCACAGGACAAGCGTGAACAGAATGCGCGTGACCTGGGAATTGAGCCCGACGACCTTGTTTTCAAGAAAGGTCAGCTCTGGCATAATCCGGAAACAGACAGGGACATTCCTTACGAAGACCTTCGCTGGAGAAACTTCCGTCATGAGGAACCCGCCAAGATGTTTTCCATTGTCCGCAACGATGTGTTCGTCTTCATCAAGAATCTCGGGGAAGGCAAGCAGTCTGCCTACAGTCGCTATATGCAGTCCGCCGTCTTCATGATTCAGAACCCGCGAACGCTTGACAAAGTAGTGACTGGCATACAGAACCTGGACATGACCGACCGCGACACCATGGGTGATGTCTATGAGTACATCCTTGGCAAGATGGCCGCATCTGGCAACAATGGCCAGTTCCGTACCCCGCGCCATATCATTAGCATGATGGTAGAATTGATGCAGCCCCAGGTCGACTGGGAAATCTGCGACCCTGCAATGGGTTCTGCAGGATTCATCGTTGAGGCTGCCAAATATGTTCAGAAGCATCACCGTACTGAGCTGATGAATAAGGCCAATATGAACCACTACAAGACCCGGATGTTCCACGGCTTTGACACCGATACCACTATGCTCCGCATCGGTGCCATGAATCTCATGCTGCACGGCGTAGATGCACCCGACGTCAAATGGCAGGACAGCCTATCTCCGGAGAATGAGGATTCCGATTGCTACGACCTCATCCTGGCGAACCCTCCGTTTGCAGGTAGTATCGACGGCGGTAACATTGCCAAATCGCTGCTTTCGGTATCCAATACCAAGAAAACCGAACTCCTTTTCTTGGCTCTTTTCGTCCGGATGCTTCGTATTGGTGGTAAGTGCGCCAGTATCGTTCCCGACGGCGTTCTTTTCGGTGCCTCAACTGCTCATCAGGCTATTCGCAAAGAACTGGTAGATAACCAGCACCTCAAGGCGGTCATCTCCATGCCCTCAGGCGTCTTCCTCCCTTATTCTGGAGTATCAACAGCCATCCTTATCTTCTCCAAGACCAATGCCGGTGGCACTGACAAAGTATGGTTCTACGACATGAAGGCCGACGGTCTCTCTCTGGACCAGAAGCGCACTCCCGTTGAGGAGAACGACATCCCGGATGTCATCGCCCGCTTTGCCAATCTTTCCGGAGAAGAAAACCGTTCCCGTCAAGACCAGAGCTTCCTGGTGCCGGTTGATGAGATTCGAAAGAACGGCTATATCCTTTCCCTCAACAAATACCGCGAGGTTAAGGTTGAGAAGGTAACGTTTGAGCCCAGTGATGTCCTGCTGAAGAAGTTGGATGATTACCAGGAGGAAATTACCGCAGCGCTCAAAGAGTTTCGTGAAAAGTACCTGTAAGAAGCTATGATTAAACGACTTGGTGACATAGCATCCTTCCGGCGGGGATTGACTTATAGCAAAGGCGATGAAGCACCTTTGTCAAACAAACGTGTGCTCCGTTCAAACAACATTGACCTAGAATCCAGTTCCTTGGACTTGAGCGAAATCAAATACCTTAGGGAAGATTTCATAATCCCTGAGGACAGGAAACTGGTGGCAAATTCGATCTTCATCTGTATGTCAAATGGCAGCAAGCAACACGTCGGTAAGGTTGCTTTCATTCCGGAAGATATGGATTACGCTTTTGGCGGTTTCATGGGTTTGATTGTCCCTTCATCTGAAGTGTCGGCAAAGTACGTTTTTTATGCCTGTCAATCCTCAGCATACCGCACGTTTCTATCTAAAGTAGGAAATGGTATTGGAATAACAAATCTCAGATTCTCTGACTTGGAGAGATTTGAGTTTCCGGTTCCTTCCCTCGCTGATCAGCAGCGCATCGTCGCAGAATTGGACCTTTTATCCGGCATAGTCGAGAAAAAGAATGCCCAGCTTAATACGATAGAAAAACTTGCTGAATCCCTTTTCATTGAAGCTTTTGGGAACCTCATTGCAAACGACCATAATTGGCGAATGGGGACTTTAAATGAACTTATTGAAGACAAGAAAAGGATACTTCGCGCTACAAGAATTTATAAGCCTGATGAAGTTGTCCATTATATTGATATTTCTTCGATTGACAACAATGCTCATAGCATGACTTCAACTACGGAGCTCGTATTTAGCGAGGCTCCTTCCAGGGCACAGCAAATTGTACAAAATGGAGACATCCTCGTTTCTATGGTGCGCCCTAACCTGCAGAATGTCGCGAGTGTCTGTTCTGAAGAAAAGAATCTGGTCGCTTCTAGTGGATTCTGCGTTTTGCGGAGTCTATCCTCGAATGGAGAATTTTTAAAGCAACTTGTCCTTTCTGATTTCTTTACTGATTATTTGCTTACCCGAGTATCCGGAGCCAATTACCCAGCTGTTCGCGAAGAAGATATTAAGGAGTGCAAGCTCGGAATTCCTCCAGTTGAATTACAACAGGAATTCTCGAAAAAAATCAAGGCTCTTGAGATACAAAGACTTATAATTGATTCCTCCAAAAAGACTGCGCAGGATCTTCTTGCAAGTAGAATGGATAAATACTTTAGCGCATAGCCTATGACCAATTTCGATTACCTGCGTGACTTAGAGCCACTTCACGACCTCTACACCTTCTGTCAGGGTGCAGAGGCTTCAATGGAATCAGACCACGATGCATGTGCCCAGCATTGTCGCCGGGGACTCGAATGGTTGGTCAAGGCCATCTATACCCTCAAGAATTCCGAAATCGGGGAACGTAAGTCGCTGTTTGAACTGATGACCGGTGAGCCGTTTATCACGTTCATCGACGATGAACGACTGATGGCTGCCGCACATTACATCCGCAAGGTTGGTAATATCGCTGCTCACGCTGGAGGTGTTAAAAGTAAGGAAGCTTTCTTCTGTCTCCTTAACCTTTACAATTTGGTGGGCGGCACCTTACTAAAACTTCAGGTACTCACGTCGTTAGCTCCGTTCGACAAGGAATTGATTCCCAGGGCTGGCGTTTCTATTAAACCGGCTGAGGCTGTTCCTACACCTGCATTTGCCTTCATTAAGAGTGTACCTGCAGTAGCGGTTGAGAGCAAGACTCCGGCCCCGGTAGTGACGGAGTATTCTGAGTTTGAGACTCGCAAGTTATTCATTGATTTGATGCTGCGCGATGCTGGTTGGGAACTTGTCGGAAAGGACAATGTCGGCATGCCAAACAAAGCCGGCACCGAGATTGAGGTGCATGGTATGCCCAAGCAGGATGTTGGATATGCAGATTATGTCCTGTATGGTGCAGATGGTAAACCACTGGCGGTGATTGAAGCCAAGCGTACCAGTAAAGACCCCATCATTGGCAAGCACCAGGCGGAGCTCTATGCTGAATGCTTGAAGAATCAATATGGCGTTCTTCCTGTTATCTACTATTCCAATGGCTTCCAGACCTTCGTAATCGATGGTCTTGGTTATCCGCCTCGCCAGATTCTTGGTTTCCACAGCCAGGAGGATCTGCTGGTTATTCACCGTAGTCGTGGCCGTTCCGGTATTACTGACCAGAACGTTAAGGAGTACATCACAAATCGCGAGTATCAGAAACGCGCTATCCATAGCATCTGCAACCACTTCAATAATATGCACCGGCGCGGCCTGCTGGTGATGGCCACCGGCTCTGGAAAGACACGCGTTTCCATTTCCTTGAGTGAAGTACTCATTAGAAATAAATGGGTGAAAAACGTCCTCTTCCTGGCAGACCGTAACGCTTTGGTAGAGCAGGCATATGTCAACTTTGAGAAACTGCTTCCAGATTTCTCAAAGACTCGTCTGGACCAGCCGAAACCGGACCTGAACGCCCGCTTTATCTTCAGTACCTACCAGACGATGATCGGCTATATCGACTCGGACAAGAAGGATTTCTCCGTCGGCCGTTTCGATCTCATCATCATCGATGAAGCGCACCGCAGCGTGTTCGGTAAATACACCGCCATCCTGGACTACTTCGATGCTTTGATGGTAGGCCTTACAGCTACGCCTCGCGAGGATGTGGACCGCAGCACCTATGAACTCTTCGGCCTTGATAGAGAGCCCAACTATGCATATGAGCTTGCAGAGGCCGTTGAGGACAAGTGGCTCCTGAATTTTGTAGTCCTGAATCGGACTTCGAAGCACCTTAGGGAAGGTATTAAATACAAGGACCTTACCGCTTCCCAGAAAGAGCAGCTTGAAGATATCTGGAAATACGAAGCGGCCCGTTCTGAGGAAGGGGGTGACCCGAAGCCCCGTGATATCCGCAGCTCGGAAATTATTGACTACATTTATAACGAGAAGACCATTGACCTTGTTCTCGAGGACTTGATGACAACAGGCCTCACGGTAAATGGCGGCGATACCATCGGTAAGACCATCATCTTCGCCCACAAACATGAACATGCCGTCAAGATTGTTGACCGTTTCAACAAACAGTATCCACAGTACGGTAGCGACTTCTGCGTCCTCATTGATAACAAGGTGACCAAGGCCCAGGATCTAATCAACAGTTTCGGAGTGCGCGGGAAGATGCCACAGATTGTGGTTTCCGTAGATATGATGGATACCGGCATTGACGTGCCGGACATCCTCAACCTGGTCTTCTTCAAGCAGGTCAAATCCAAGATTAAGTTCTGGCAGATGATTGGCCGTGGCACTCGTAAATCTGAAGATGTCCATGGTGAAGGCTTGGACAAGCAGTTCTTCAACATATACGATTGGTGTGGCAACTTCGATTTCTTCGATGTCACTCCGGAAGGAGAGCCTCAACTGCCAACCCTTTCTGTCACAGAGCGTCTGTTTAACCTTCGCGTCGACCTTGCCGTCGCTCTCCAGCATGCCAAGTATCAGCAAGACCCGGTAGCCCGTGCACTCCACGACGATATAAAAAAGACGCTTCGCGGTCAAGTCCTGGCTCTTAGCGACCAGAATATAACCGTTCGCCGCCACTGGGAGGTTGTGGACAAATTCCGCAAAGAGGCATCTTGGGTTTGCCTGTCAGAGATTGATTTGCTTGATCTCAAGGACCAGATTGCGCCCATTATCATTCGCAGCGTCACTGATAACTCGGCTTTGCGCTTCGATATCCTCATCCTCAACATACAGCTTGCACAAATCCTACCAGATCACCAGGCAGGTAAGAGCATGTTGCGTGTAACCGAAATTGCCAGGTCTCTGCAGACGAAGGCGTCCATACAGCAAGTCAAGGGAAAGATTGGCCTCATCAATGAGGTGGCTAATCCAGAATTCTGGAATGATATCACGTTGGATAAGTTGGAGAAAGTTCGTGTCGAACTGCGTGACCTGGTCCAGTTCATCAAGGGCGACAATAAGCGTAACTTCACCATCAATATCCCTGACATCATCGAGTACAAGGATGCGCCGAAGAATACGCTACCTACGCTGACCTATAAAGAACGTGTCATAGATTTCATTTCCAAGAATCGGAATCATCCTGTACTAGAGAAGATTCGTTCCCTGCAACAACTCACGCAGTCAGACATTCTGTCCTTAGAGCAGATTTGCTGGAAAGAACTGGGCACCAAGGAAGAATACCAGGCTTATGTCCGCCGTGGAGGCCTTATCTGCGGCGACAGCGTAGCCGCTTTCATCCGTTCCATCGTTAAAGTTGATCGCACAAAGGCCCTGGAGCTTTATTCTAAGTTCCTTAACAACAGTCCACTCAATCCTGAGCAGGAGGAATATGTAAAGTGTGTCCTTGACTACGTCTGCTCAAACGGTGATATCCAGCCACTCACCCTCTATAAAGAAGAACCCTTCTCCGAGTGGGAGCTCCAGTCCTTCTTCGACAACAACACCCCTGCCTTTGTTGGCTTCATCCGGCAGCTTCATGGCGTAATTGCTGCTTAGTTTAAACCTGTGCAAATTCACTTCACATCCAATACTTACCTTTGCATTGTCAACGGAAAACACCCCCGCTGCCTTAGACAGAACAGTATGCACGAACTCATTTGCCCCAACTGCGGAAAACCGTTCCGCGTCGATGAAGCCGACTACGCTTCCATCCTGAACCAGGTTAAAAGCTCCGAGGTAAACGCCGAGGTTGACCGTCGTATTGCGGAGCTGCACAAGCAGCACGAAGCGGAGGAGAAGGCCCGTGAGGCAGCAGCCGACAAGCAGCACCAGAACGAACTGTTCCAGAAGGATAAGGCTCTTGGTGAAAAGGATGGTGAAATTGCACGTCTCAAGGCTGAACTCGCCGCGCAGAATGACCGCAAGAAGCTGGAGATTTCCGAGGCTGTATCCGAAAAAGACAGGGAAATTGCCACACTAAAGGCGGCAATCGGACAAGGTAAGAGCGAGCTGCAAATAGCCGTTCTAGAAGAACGTCAGAAGGCAAAGGATGCTGTTCAGGCCAAAGACGCCGAGATAGCCAATCTCAAGGCCGCAGCAGAGCTGGAGAAATCCCGCACCACTCTTCAAGAGAAATCCATCCGTGAAGACTACGAGAACAAGCTTCGCGTTGCGCAGGTGCAGGTGGATTACTATAAGGATCTCAAGACCAAGATGTCCACAAAGATGGTCGGCGAAACGCTGGAGGCTCACTGTAGCAATGTCTTCAACGGAGAAATGCGTCCCATGTTCCCGAACGCTTATTTCGAAAAGGACAATGACGCCTCTGAGGGCAGCAAGGGCGACTTCATCTTCCGCGACTATGAGGATGGCATAGAGTACATCTCCATCATGTTTGAAATGAAGAACGAGATGGACGAGACGGCCACCAAGCACAAGAACGAGGACTTCTATAAGAAGCTCGATGCAGACCGCAATGCCAAGAAGTGCGAATATGCCGTACTGGTGTCCCTCTTGGAGCCGGAAAACGACTTATTCAACAACGGTATCGTGGATGTGACCCACCGCTATCCCAAGATGTTTGTCATCCGCCCGCAGTTCTTCCGTTCCATCATCATGCTGCTGGTGAATGCCGCCAAAAACTCTATTGGTTATAAAAAGGAGCTGAGCCTTGCCCGTAGCCAGAGTGTGGATGTCACCAACTTCGAAAACCAACTCATAGCCTTCAAGGATGCCTTTGGACGCAACTACCGCATCGCCAGTGAGAAGTTCAAGACAGCCATTGATGAGATAGATCGCTCTATCGCTCACCTGCAGAAGATTAAAGATGCCCTCACCGGCTCCGAAAACCAACTCCGTCTTGCCAATGACAAGGCTGAAGACCTTACTATCAAGCGCCTCACCCGTGGCAACCCCACTATGAAGGCTAAGTTTGACGAAGCCCGCCGCCAGGCTGCTGAAAACGAGCCCGACGTCCAAGAATCCTAACTCAATAACCTTGTTTCAGATGACAACCTTTACCTTCGGCATTCGCTTCCGCTTCGATACTGCTGAGTTCTACGAGACCTCCTTCAACCTTGCTTTGTCGGAGGAAGAGATTGACTTCGTGAAATCTTACCTCAAAGGAAACGGAGACATACCGTTTTGGGCGTTCGAGTTCGATAATCCGGAGCTGTTTAACCGGATGATGGAGGCACACATTGCGGCCATCCTCTCCTATGTGAACACGAACGTCATCGGACCGGATGAGGAGCCGTTCACGGAGGAAACAGTCAGCTGGGATTACGTCCAGGCAGAGTTTGACTGGCCGGAAGAGCTGCTCCAGGCATAAACCTATTAAGCATCAAGAGTCCCGAATGGGCGCCAACCGAGTCACAGATACCACGGTGGCAAAACGATGCGGATTGTTTAATCAAAAAAATCTGTAATCATGTGTAATTCTCACGACCGTTTTGCAAAAGTTGAAGCCGAAGCCCTTCGTATCCACGATGAGTTTTGGCTTGACACCATTTGCTTCTTCCGAAATGCGAATGAAATCTACCGCCGGTTCGATGAATGGAAAGACATCGACCGATTCTATTTCATCCCACTCCGGCTGGATATGGCATACTATATCAGAGGCTTGACGCTTAGGATAGCAGAACCTCCTATCTACCTGGGCACCTTCATTCGTAATACCCTGGAGAATCTAGATCTTTTCTCTTTCAAATGCCCTGAATGTGGAAGGACGGTTTACCCTCATGGCTACAATGGCTCTCCGCTCTCTGGTAGAGTTGACCTCCAGGGCACCTGCGACTGCGGATGGGGCGGTTATGTGACCGTCTCCGGTTGGCATGCACGTAGCGAAGTGCTAAAAAGGACTCAAAAGACAGACAGAAGAAGGATGATCTTCAGACTCCGGAGAAAAAATACATCCACAATCCAAGAACTGCTGGTATGGTTAAAAAAGAAAAGTTATCTAATTTCGAATTTTTAAATACGTTACCTATCCCCTCTTTCGGGTATTTCGTACACCAAAAGTGCCATTTTCGTGTACGGGAGGTCGATTTCAAGCGTCTCGTACACCAAAAAGGCCATTTTCGTGTACGAAAGGTTGATTTAAGGGGTCTAAAGCACACAATCCGCCTTGTATAGTAAAAAATATGCTCTAAGCAGGACTGCTATGCCTCATCTAAAGAAAATTTGCAGAAAAAGTGACAAATCATTAATTTTGTGCGATATTTTGATCAATTAATAACTAAAGATACATTTTATGGCAACAACTGCTGATCTGAAGAACGGAATGTACATCATGTTCAACGGCAAACCTTGCGCCGTGGTGTACTTCCAGCACGTCAAACCCGGCAAGGGCCCGGCCTTTGTCAAGACCAAACTCCGCAACCTGGAAAACGGCCGCATCCTTGAGAACACCTTCACCGCCGGTGTCAAGCTGGACACCATCAGCGT
>JAEEGL016254580.1_pt1 | contig 14754 bp, 12 predicted proteins | sample 9134231 | NCBI WGS metagenome assembly JAEEGL01 (sample SAMN16246548, study PRJNA631951) | gut metagenome | biome: gut microbiome; feature: rumen; material: fiber-attached | host: Bos | place: Iran: Karaj | collected 2018-10 | reverse complement strand
TGCAGTGGCTGCGCTCGGGGCTCTCTTATTACATCAGACAATTCCATATCACAAGCCCGGGATGGACAGATATAGTTGAGATCATTATTATTGCGGTTCTGGTCTATAACATTATTCTCTGGATCAGAAAGACGAGGGCTTATTCCCTTTTGAAGGGACTGGTTGTCATTGTGATATTCATCGCGGTGGCAGCCCTCCTCAACATGACGACCATTCTCTGGATCGTCCGCAACGTCACGGGAATTGCGGTCACCGCCCTTGTTATCATCCTGCAGCCCGAGCTGCGAAGCGCGATGGAGGAGCTCGGCCAGAAGAATTTCGTTACAGCGGTTTTCAATCCGGTGAGTCCCGCGGAGGGGAGATTTTCCGACAAGACGATCGGCGAGCTGGTGCGCGCCTGCACTTCCATGGCTGCGGTCAAGACCGGAGCCCTGATTGTGATTGAGCAGAACACACCCCTTCTGGAATATGAAAAGACTGGAATTGAAGTGGACGGCGTGCTCACGTCCCAGCTTCTGATTAATATTTTCGAAAAGAACACGCCGCTTCATGACGGCGCGGTTATTGTGCGCGGCGACAGGGTTGTCTCCGCGACCTGCTATCTCCCCCTCTCCCAGAACCGTATGGACAAGGATCTGGGAACCAGGCACAGGGCCGCGGCGGGTGTTTCCGAGGTGACCGACGCCCTCACGATCGTTGTTTCCGAGGAGACGGGCTCCATCAGCATCGCATATAAGGGACGGCTTCTGCGCGATATCGACGCGAACACACTGCGTGAGCAGCTGGTCCGCATGCAGGACAAGCAGACGGCTGCGCAGAAGAAGAGCATACTGAATAATCTGATCGGAGGCGGGAAGAGATGAATATGCGCAAGTACCGCCTTTTCAACAATATCGGACTCAAGATCCTGTCGATCCTGATCGCGGTTGCCATGTGGCTGCTGGTCACTAACAATGATGACCCGATCAAGCGGCAGCAGTTCGCCAACATTCCGGTTACGCTGACCCACACAAACCTGATAACGGACAACGGCGAGGTATATACCGTGCTGGACAACACCGACGTCGTCCCTTCCGTTATCGTATACGCGAAGCGGTCGGTGATCGAGGCGCTGGACAGGGAAAATATCGTAGCGACGGCGGATGTCAAGGATATCACCAGTCTCGGGACGGTGGAAATTCACTACTATTCGACGAAATCGAACAATGAGATAGAGAGCATCGACGGCAGTATTGAGAATGTCCGGCTGCAGGTCGAGCCGCGAAGGACAAAGGTTCTGTCCCTGCGCTACCAGACGACGGGCACACCGGCCGACGGCTTTGACGTGAGCCAGATCTCTCTCGACCAGAACCAGCTGCGTGTATCCGGACCGGAATCCATAGTGGAGGACATCTCCTCGGCATCTGTATCCGTGGATATTTCCGGAGCGACGGGAACGATCAGCACATATTCGGATGTCCGCCTGTATGAGGCCGACGGAGGGGAACTTGATACATCAAGGCTGACCATGAACACCTCCTCTGTGCGTGTGACTGTGACGATCCTGCCGGTCAGGACTGTTCCGGTCCAGTTCCAGGTCAGCGGAGCGCCCGCTGCCGGATACCTGCGAAGCGACTATGTCTCGGTTGACCCCCAGACAATTGATATCATGGGAAGAAGCACAGCCCTTTCCGGCATCGACAGGATACTGATCCCGGCGGACGAGATTGATATCAGCGGCGCGACGGAGGATTTCACAAAGGATGTCGATATTACGGCTTATCTGCCGGAGAATGTATCCCTCAGCTCGGACGAGTTTGACGGAATGGTGACAGTCACTGTCGGAATTGAAGCCGCTCAGAATGTGAGCCTTGAAGCGGATATTTCTTCTATAGTTATAAGCGGTGTCCCGGAAGGATATACGGCACAGCTCGTGTCGGTCACTGACGGGTCCGTCACGCTCAGCAATACAACGACAGGTATTATACGTTATGAGCTGTCGGGACTTGAACAGGACGTGAGCAGTGTCCGGCCCGCGGACCTGGCGGCACAGATCGATGTAAGCCAGCTGACAGCCGGAAAGGCACAGGGGAGCCTTGACGGAGTGTATACCGCGCCGGTCAGCGTCACACTGCCGGAGGGTGTCAGCATGCGCAATACGGTTACCGCGCAGGTGGAGCTTGTGGAAAACTAATGGTTGCCATTTTTCCATGAACTCTGTTATGATGAATAGACGCCTTATCAAATAAGGCGCCGGGGTATTAGTATTGGGGCAGCAGGGCGCGGAATATCTGTTCCGCAGCGCTGCCGGCTGTATTGGAAGGTTATTATGATCAGTCAGAAGGTAACAATCAAGAATCCGACGGGCCTGCATCTGCGCCCGGCCGGTATCCTATGTAAGACGGCTATGGATTACAAGTCGTCGATTACTTTTACATTTAAAGATGCGACTGCAAACGCCAAGAGTGTCTTGTCTGTACTCGGCGCCTGCGTGAAGTCGGGTGATGAAATCGAGCTCTTCTGCGACGGGGTTGATGAAGAAGAAGCCTTGCATGATCTTGTTGCAGCCATAGAGAGCGGTCTGGGAGAGTAACCACGGACCGGCCCGAAGGAGTTCTTTCGGGCCGGTTTATTTTTTCAGCAGAAAAGGAGAGGCTATGTTAAATTATCAGCGTTACCGCAGAAACCCGGTTCTGAACTATCCGGAGAGAGAGTGGCCTGACAAAGAGATCCAGAAAGCGCCCATCTGGTGCAGCGTGGATCTTCGCGACGGCAACCAGGCACTGATCGATCCCATGATTGTGAGCGAGAAGATCGAACTGTGGAATCTGCTGCTGAAGCTGGGCTTTAAGGAGATAGAGGTCGGCTTCCCCGCGGCCTCGCAGATTGAATATGACTTTCTCAGGCAGCTGATCGAGCGCCGCATGATCCCGGACGATGTCTGCGTGCAGGTCCTCTCGCAGTGCCGCAAAGAACAGATCGAGCGCACCTTCGAGTCCATCGAGGGCTGCAGACAGGCGATCGTTCACATTTATAATTCCACCTCCACACTCCAGAGGGACGTTGTTTTCGGCATGGACAAGGACGCCATCACCGAGATCGCCGTAAAGGGCACCCGCTGGGTGAAGGAGCTCGCAGAGAAGTTCCCCGGAAAGATCATCCTGGAGTACTCCCCGGAGTCCTTCACAGGCACGGAGATGGATTATGCCGTTGAGATCTGTACAGCGGTGCAGGAGATCTGGCAGCCCACGAAGGAAAACCCGATGATCATCAACCTTCCTTCCACCGTTGAAATGACGACACCCAACGTCTATGCGGATCAGATCGAGTACTGCAACAAGCATTTCAGGAACAGGGAGTCGATCATCCTCAGCGTGCATCCTCACAACGACAGGGGATGCGGCGTCGCGGCATCGGAGCTGGCGCTGCTTGCGGGAGCGGACCGTGTCGAGGGGACGCTTCTGGGCAACGGCGAGAGGACCGGCAATGTAGATCTTCTTACCATCGCCTACAACATGTTCTCGCAGGGAATCGATCCCGGGCTGAACATTGAGAATATCAACGAGATTATCGAAGTGTGCGAGCGCGTCACCAAGATGAAGACGGATGACCGCCATCCCTATGCCGGCAAGCTTGTTTTCACAGCCTTCTCCGGCTCTCACCAGGACGCGATCAACAAGGGCGTCGCGGCCATGAAGGCACGCAAATCCGAGATCTGGCAGGTCCCGTACCTCCCGATCGACCCTTCCGACATCGGCAGGGTATACGAGCCGATCATCCGCATCAATTCGCAGTCCGGAAAGGGCGGCGTGGCCTTTATCATGGACACGTATTTCGGCTTCAAGCTTCCGAAGGCGATGCACCGCGAGTTCGCGGACGTTATCCAGTCCATGTCGGAGCAGGCAGGCGAAATCGCGCCGGATGAGGTTATGGCAGCCTTCCGAAGGGAATACCTCGACCGCAAGGAGCCGATTCATTTCCGCTCCCTGCAGGTGACGGAGCTCGGCGGGGAGAAAAAGACCGGGTTCGACACGAAGGTCAATTGCGTCTTCACGCTCCGCGGCGAGGAGAAGAAATACGAGGCATTCGGAAACGGCCCCCTGGATGCGGTCTGCCGCGGCTTGCGCGAGCAGTACGGCTACAATGTGAAGATCCTCGATTATGAGGAGCATACGCTCAGGGCAGGTTCCGACTCCCAGGCGGCGGCCTATATCCATCTGCTGAATGCCGATACGGGTATGGCGACCTACGGCGTCGGCGTCAGTTCGAATATCACTCGCGCCTCCGTGCGTGCGATCTTCTCAGCCATGAACAGGCTGGGAATTGAAAAGGATAAAGAATAAAGGAGCACTATTATGGCAGAGCAGAAAAAGCTTGTTGCAGAAATAACATCCATGGACGAGGATTTCGCCCAGTGGTATACGGATGTCTGCACTAAGGCGGAACTTATCGCTTATTCGAAGATCAAGGGCTTTATGGTAATCAAACCCGCGGGCTATGCTCTCTGGGAAGCGATCCAGCAGCATCTTGACGCGCGGTTTAAGGCAACGGGAGTACAGAATGTCTATATGCCGCTTCTTATGCCCGAGAGTCTTTTAAAGAAGGAAGGCGAGCTTGTCAACGGCTTTGCGCCTGAGGTGGCATGGGTCACACAGGGCGGCTCGGAGCCCCTGACAGAGAGATACTGCATCCGCCCCACATCCGAGACGGTCTTTTCTGATTTCTACAGCGAGGATGTGCACTCCTACAGAGAGCTTCCCAAACTGTACAATCAGTGGTGCTCCGTTGTCCGCTGGGAGAAGGAGACAAGACCTTTCCTGCGCTCGCGTGAATTCCTCTGGCAGGAGGGACACACAATCCACGCGACGAGAGAGGAAGGCGAGGAGAGAACACAGCAGATGCTGAATGTTTACGCGGATTTTCTTTCCGAGGACATGGCGATCCCCACGATCAAGGGACGCAAGACCGACAAGGAGAAATTTGCCGGCGCGGAAGCCACCTATACGGTTGAAGCGTTGATGCACGACGGGCGTGCGCTCCAGAGCGCGACGAGCCACTTCTTCGGGCAGAAGTTCGCGGAGGCTTACGACATCACCTTTACCGATAAGGACAATACCTTAAAGTATGTGTGGCAGACCTCATGGGGACTTTCAACGCGCGCGATCGGCGCTATGATCATGGTCCACGGTGATAACCGCGGCCTGGTTATCCCGCCCCGCATCGCTCCCGTCCAGCTCTGCATCATCCCGATCCAGCAGAGGAAGGAAGGCGTCCTGGCTAAGGCATATGAGCTCAAAGAGATCCTGAAGGGCTTCAGGGTGAAGGTGGACGACACCGACAAGAGCCCCGGCTTTAAGTTCGCGGAACAGGAAATGCGCGGAATTCCGCTCCGCCTTGAGATAGGGCCGAGAGATATCGAGAACGGCGAGTGCGTTGTGGTGCGCAGGGATACAGGTGAAAAGCTCACCTGCAGGCTCGAGGGAATAGAGCAGACAGTGGGAAGCCTCCTGGAGCAGATCCAGAAGGATATGCTGGAAAAGGCGCGCCGCCATCTGGAGGAGCACACCTATACGGCAGCCACTAAGGAAGAGTTTGAAAAGCTCTTCGCCGAAAAGTCGGGCTTCGTAAAGGCCATGTGGTGCGGCGAGCTCGAATGCGAGGAGAAGATCAAGGAAGTCTACGGCGTCACCAGCCGCTGCATGCCGTTCGCGCAGGAGCAGATCGCGGGTACCTGTGTCTGCTGCGGAAAGCCCGCGAAAAAGATGGTTTACTGGGGAAGATCATACTGATCCCGGCACCGGAAGCCTGAAAACAGATAAAACAAAGCCGCGGCCGGAAGGTTCCGCGGCTTTTAAAACCGGAAGACGCGGATACGCGGTCCGGGAGTGTCACGGAGGACGGCATGGAGCTTCCCGCAAAAGCGGAAAATATTCTGAATATACTGCATGACGCAGGCTATGAAGCATATGTCGTCGGAGGGTGCGTGCGTGACAGGCTTCTTGGGAGAACGCCGGGGGACTGGGATATAACGACCTCGGCGACACCCTGGCAGGTCAAGGAACTGTTCCGCCGGACGGTGGATACAGGGCTGAAGCACGGCACCGTGACAGTCCTCGACGGAGAGGACCAGTTCGAGGTGACGACCTATCGTGTGGACGGAGTCTACGAGGACGGAAGGCATCCGAGCAGCGTCACCTTTACGGGGTCTTTGAAGGAGGACCTTCAGAGGCGCGATTTCACAATAAACGCGATGGCGTATAACCGTCAGGACGGCCTGGTGGATATCTTCGGCGGCGTCAGGGATCTAGACGGCAGGATCATTCGCGCAGTGGGAGACCCCGAAAAGCGCTTCGAAGAGGACGCGCTGCGCATGATGAGGGCAGTGCGCTTTTCGGCACAGCTGGACTATGAGATCGATGACGGCACCAGGGATGCGATTATAAAGCTGGCGCCGAACCTGAGGAAGGTCAGCAGCGAGAGAATCCGCGCGGAGCTCGAAAAGCTTCTTGTCAGCGATCATCCGGAAAAGCTCCGCATAGCATATGAGACAGGCATGACCCGGTATTTCCTTCCGGAGCTTGACGTCTGTATGGAGACACCGCAGAATAATCCTCACCACTGCTTCAGCGTCGGTGAGCATATACTCTGCTCGCTGACAAAGGCTGCTTCGGGGGACGCCGCGCAGTGGGATGAGCGGCAGAAACGTGTCCTGCGGCTTACCATGCTCCTGCACGATATCGCAAAGCCTGCCTGCAGGCAGACAGACGAATACGGAATCGACCATTTCCACGGTCATGTGGAAATGAGCGCGGATCTTGCGGACACGATCCTCCGCCGCCTGAAATACGACAATGATACGCGGCGCAGCGTTGTACAGCTTATAAAGTTTCACGACTGGCGCTTCGGCGAAGATCAAAAGAGCGTCAGGAAGGCAGCCGCTGTGACCGGAAGAGAACTGTTTCCTCTCCTGATGGAGGTAAAGCGCGCGGATATCCGGGCCCAGAGCGACTATAAAAGACAGGAGAAAACCGCGCAGCTCGAGAACTGGATCAGGGTCTTTGAGGAAAGCAGCCGGGCAGGAGACTGCCTTACTGTAAAAGAACTGAAGGTGACGGGAGAGGACCTGATCGCCGCGGGCATAAAGCCCGGCAGACAGATCGGCAGGACACTGCACCTTATGCTGGAGGATGTCCTCGCAGAGCCCTCGCACAACGACAGAGACTACCTTCTTTCCAGGTACACAGGGCAGTCCTGACAGCCGGGGAGTGTTGAAGGAACCATCAGAGTTATTCATCCGGGAATAACAGGAGAATTTGTATGAAAAAAGCAGCATATGCGGTCATAGAAGAATATAAGAACAGCGTCCTCGCGGGAATCAGCATCTCCCTCGGCTGTGTGGTCTTCCTTCAGTGCGAAAACCGCCTTCTCGGGGCATTCCTGTTTTCCATAGGACTCTACTCGGTCCTGGTGTTCGGCTTTGACCTGTTCACAGGGAAGGTCTGCTTTACGGAGAACTACAGGGATCCGGTAAAGCTCGCAAAGGTGTGGTACGGCAATCTTGTCGGGGCGGTCTTTATCAGCCTGATCATGCTCTCCCACAGCCAGCTTGCGGCAAAAGCGCAGGAGATCGCCGCCGCCAAGGTTTCGAAGAGCCTTTTCAACGTCCTTGTCGACGGGGTGATCTGCGGGATTTGCATTGCTGTGGCCGTTAAGGGCTACAGAAGAGCGGAGGGAGTCGGGAAGTACCTGGCCGTCATTCTCGGCGTCATGGTCTTTATCCTGGCCGGATCAGAGCATGTCGTCGCCAATATGTTCTATCTCACCGTTGCCGGAAATGTGCCGATAGGACAGTATATTCTGTTTCTTCTTGTCAACACTGCGGGGAATATCCTGGGAGGCCTGCTGTTTTCGAAGATATGACGGCAGGAAGAGGGCAGGACAGACTGTGCCGTGCCGGCTGCGGGGCCCGATTGCACAGGTGGTGTTGTATTATTGAAAAAAAAGGAATATAATGGTTTATTATCGTATTTGATGGTGTGTTATAAAGGAAATATTAATGACAGTAGGTAAAAAATGCAGGCACTTTCGGGACTATGCCGGATTACTGGGAACGGTTGCAGTGATACTGGCGGGCTGTGCCGGTGTGCCGCAGGCACCTGCGCCTGAGCCGGAACCTGTCCCTGAAGAGGAGACCTCCTCATCGGAATATATCGGCATTATCCGCGATGATATTGATTATCAGGCAGCTGCAGAGGCGGACAGTAAGCTGGATTACAGTCAGCTCGGGCTGACAGAGGAAGAGTTCTACGAACGGGCAGATACGAGAAAGGATTTCCGCGGGGAGGGTACCGGGGAGCCGGCTGATCTTGAAACCCTCCTGCAGGGAAACGAGGATGTAAAGGCAACGCTGGGAGTTCCCGGTGTTTTCGAGGCAGTGCCGCTGGTTCAGAAGGCGGGCGATGCAGAGTTTTATAAATCGCATGATTTCAGGGGAGAGGACTCCGAGTTCGGAAGTGTCTATATTGATATAGGCAACGACTGTGAATTCATGGATCCCAACACAGTCCTGCACGTCAGCGCGGAGCTGGTTGAATCGCCGTATTCAGGCTTTCTGGATTTCGGGGACAGGGTCTTTTTTGAGGAGAACCCCTACATCTACATCACTCTGCCGGACTGCGTGCTGGAATACCAGGTGTTTGCATCCTATGAGGACGAGACGGAGGGCATCCTGAAGGTCCACAACTGCTACGATTATCTCGGCTATGTCGCGTACACGGACAATATGTTCACGCGCACCGGGATGGGCAGCATTACCGATGAGAGCCTTGCCCAGACAGTGCGCGACGCCTGGAATATCATTACAGTCCAGGTGGATGAGGGGTCAGACCTGTGCAGATATGTACATGCAGTCCTGACCGGCAAGGAACTCAGATGAAAAATGTGCGGGAGCGCATTTTCCCTCGCAGTAAATTGATATCCGAATTCCTCAGGGAATTTTGATATACCACATGAATTTGAGGAAAGGAGCACATTAATGAGAAAGAAATTGATTTCCATAGTTGCAGCAGTGCTTGCACTGACCATGCTGGTCGGCATCTGCGCATTTGCTGCAGCTTCACCGAGCACCAGCACCGTTTCTACCGGTAATGATGCTCAGAGTGGTGGCGGTATCGTTGTTTCTACTGCTAACGTTATTCCGAGAGGTCCCGGATATATGGAAGCAGGCGAAGTCAGGGCAACCAGCACCTATGAAGGTGTTATTGACGACAACATGATCGCAACCATCTACAAGAACCCTGCGAATGATCCGTATACTGCAGCTCTTGAGGAGCAGAAGAAGAGCCTTACCGGCAAGACCATCCTTGGCGTTTACAAGCTGAGAATGTACAAGGCCGGCAACGCGATCTGGGCTGGTTTCGGCAAGTTCACAGTTAACCTTGGTATCGGCAATCAGTATGACGGTAAGGAAGCTACTATCTATATCGTCAATAAGGATGGCCAGGTATCCACACAGAAAGCTACTGTTCAGGCCGGTAAGATCGCCGTCACTATGGAAGAGATGGGATCCCTCCTGATCGAGCTGAACTAATCTGAATTTAAGTACTGAAGTACAAAGAAACAAAAAAAGGCGCCTGCCGCCGGCGCTGCGCCGCATGTAACAATGTGACGTGAACAGGCGGAAATATCATGCATGATAAATAAAAATTTCTCAGTACATGTGGTAGGGGCTTCCGGTTATCCGGAAGCCCCTTTGCTTTCGTGAAGCAGTGAGGAACCGAAGGTTCCGTAACTGCCGGCATGGCTCATTTCAGCTCCTCATCGAAATAACTCAGAAGCAGCGCCACAACGTGGCTGTAGCTGACCTTGCCGTCCGCAACACCGTTGACCTTCAGAGTGGTATCCACAAAGGTGTCGGCGGCCTTTTTAACCTTCTCTGTGTCCAGGACCGCATTCTCCTCCACCCTTTTCCAGGCCTCATCCGAAAGAAATTCATTGTCCCTGCGCACGCGGGGGCTGATTTTGACGTGGGAATAATAGGTGTCTTTATCGACAGCATACCAGAAATCATTGTCGACATAGTTGAGGACGCTGAGCCACCCGCTGTAATTGAACACCGGGTCATCGGATGAGATGCAGGCGAGGAAGCCGAGAAAATTCGCGTCGTCCTCGAAAATATAGCCGTGCGTGTGGGACAGCTCGTGGCACATGGTGGCGGGATAATGCATGATCTTCATCACGTCGTTATAATTCGCCTCCATCGAGAAGGGGAAATAATAGCCCTGCATGTGCTGCTGGCTGATAAAGCCGGAGAAGGTGAGCGCCTTCGGGGTCACTGTGTAGCCGGAGAGTCTCGGATATCCAAGGCTCCGGATGCTCTTTACCGCTTCCGCGCACATCGCGTCCTCCCCGCCCGCATAGAAAACCTCTCCGTTCTCATCACGGGGCACCGAACCGGACAGCTCGTTGCACTTTATGACGATGCGGTCGCGCAGCTTTTCCAGGTCGGAGAGAGTGTATTCCTTCCCATAGCCCGGAAGCGAGCGCTCGAGCGGGGTGCAGTGGTAGAGGATAAAACAGTTCAGGGTCATGATAAGAAGAATGACCGCAAGAAGCCAGGCAGTGATCCTGAGAAAAATGCCGGGAATCCTGAAGGAGGGAGCCTGAGTCTGGTTCCGGCGGGCTAAGACCGCGCGGATAACCCATTGCAGCACCGGCACCGGCACTGCCAGGAGCCAGAGAAGTCCGATGATGATCATCCGCTCGCCCAGAGAGAACGAAAAAAGACCCGAGAACCGGCCCAAAAGGTTCGTCCACAGGATAAATATGTGATTTGTATAAAAGTCCGAGAACGCCGTGCTCACCCATGAAGCCCAGTTCAGGATAACACTGAGCAGGAAGACTGCCAGCCAGATCCTGAGACGTATAGGAAAGAAGGCGCGTTTGTTTTTCCACATAATAGAAAAATTATAGCATGACACCGGCAGGACGGAGACGGTTTTTAGGCCGGGAAATTCGTATTATTGTATACAAAGTATTGACATGAACGCCGATTTCATATTTAATGAGTTAAGTATTTGTAAATTCGGGGGACGGAGTTTAGTATGATCCAGGCAATAACGAATATCAATAACGCTGTCAACGGCTTTGTATGGGGACTGCCCATGCTGGTTCTCCTGGTAGGAACGGGCATCCTTATGACACTGCTCACAAAGTTCTTCCAGGTTACGCACTTTAAGCACTGGGTGAAGAAGACGATCGGCGCCGTCTTTACGGACAAACATGTCACGGCGCACACGGGAGACGATGACCAGGCAATCAGCCAGTTCCAGAGTCTTTGCACGGCACTGGCAGCGACGATCGGCACCGGCAACATCGCCGGCGTAGCCGCCGCGATCGTATCCGGCGGACCCGGAGCCATCTTCTGGATGTGGATTGTCTCCTTCTTTGGCATGATGACCAATTATGCCGAGAATGTCCTCGGTATCTATTACAGGAGAAAGAACGCCGTCGGCGAATGGTGCGGCGGCGCGATGTACTACCTGACGGACGGCCTGGGATCGAAGAAGGGCTGCAGGGCGATCGGCAAGGTTCTTGCGATCCTGTTCAGCATCTTCTGCGTTGTGGCTTCCTTCGGAATCGGCAATATGAGCCAGATCAACACGATCGCGGCGAATATGAACCAGGTCTTCCATATCCCGAACATCATCATGGGCATCATCCTGATGATTCTTGCGGCAGTCGTCATTATCGGCGGTCTCAAGCGCATCGCCTCCGTCACGGAAAAGCTCGTGCCCTTCATGGCGATCGCCTATGTCATCGGCGCGCTGATTATCGTTATCCTCAATATCGGCCAGTTTGGCGCGGTCATTGTATCCATTTTCAAGGGCGCCTTCGCGATGAAGGCCGTCGGCGGCGGTATCGTCGGCTACGGCGTGAAGCTTGCGGTAACCTGGGGCATGAAGCGCGGCGTATTTTCAAACGAAGCGGGCCTTGGCTCTTCTGTCATGGTACATTCCGCATCTAACGTGAGAGAGCCCGTTATGCAGGGAATGTGGGGCATTTTCGAGGTCTTTGCGGACACGATCATTGTGTGCTCCCTGACCGCCTTTGCGATCCTTTCCTCGGGCGTCGTAGATCTTGAGACAGGCCATATGATCAGCAGCTCGGCCAGCACCGCTCTTGTTTCCGAGGCATTCGCCAGCGTATTCGGAAAAGCGGGCGCCGCGTTCATCGCGGTCGCGATCCTGCTGTTCGCCTATTCCACGGTCCTGGGCTGGAGCCAGTACGGCATGCGCGCCTTTGAATATCTTTTCGGGACAAAGGCGACCATAATTTACAGAGTGGTATTTGTAGTATTCATCCTGATCGGCGCGACAATGAACCTGCAGCTCGCGTGGGACCTGTCCGATACCTTCAACGGACTGATGGCGATCCCCAACCTGATCGGTGTCCTCTCCTGCAGCGGCATCGTCCTGAAGATCACGAAGAACTATGTGGACAGAAAGCTCTTCGGAAAGGATGAGGAGCCCATCTATTCCGCTTTTGCCGACATCCAGAAGGAACAGGAAGCGGCAGAAAAACACCATCAGGAGCTCTACGGCGCGTAAACAGCCGCGGCGCGGGAAGGAAACTGAGATTCAGAGCTAAAATACAAATATTACGTACAAATCTTAAATACAGATAAAAACATGGAAATAAAAAACCACGGAGCAGTCCGGCAAAAGACTGTTCCGTGGTTTTTTCTCATTACTGGATTTACAGCACGCGGTAGCCGTTGCCCTGCAGAAGCTCTTCAACCTCGTACGGATCCGCCGTGTGGATTACGGCAATGGGCGTTGCGGCCTCTCTGTCATAGGACATGTACAGATAGTCGATATTGATATTGCTGTCCGTCAGCGTGCCGAGCAGGCGGTTCAGGCTTCCTTTTTCATCGGAGATACTGATTGCGATGACCTTGTCGAGGTGGCAAAGATATCCGGCACTGCTCAGTACATCATAGGCCGTCTGGTGGTCGGAGACCAGCATGCGCACGATGCCGAATTCGGCGCTGTCGTTGGTAAGAAGCGCAATCATATTGACGCCGGCATCGTTCAGGATCCGTGTCATGTTGTTCATGGCGCCCTTCCGGTTCTCGGCAAAAATAGACAGTTGATTCATCATAGCTTTATTCCTCCTGCGCCGCAGGTACAGTGATTTTTCCCTCAAGGGCGCAGACAGCGGCGGTCAGCGGTGAAGCCAGATAGATCCTGACCTTAGAGGTTCCCATTCTTCCCAGGAAGTTGCGATTGTTGGTTGCGACGACGACTTCGTCGTCCGTAAGGATTCCTCCCGCGCGTCCGCAGCACAGTCCGCACGAGGGGTGTGTTATCATGGCTCCGGCCTCTGACAGGATGCCAAGGATTCCCAGCTTTGCCGCCACTTCATAGATGCTCCGGCTCGCGGGCGTGACAATCATCTTTACAAACGGCGCGATGTGCCTGCCCTTAAGGACGGCTGCGGCTGCCCGGAGATCCTCCAGGCGCCCGTTTGTGCAGGAACCCAGAAATACCTGGTCAACAGCGATTTCCTGCGGGGCAAGGTCGGCGACGGGCCTTATGCTGTCGACCTGCGAAGGACAGGCCATGACCGGCACAAAATCCTCCGCCCTGTAGTCCAGCACACGGGAATAGACAGCATCCTCGTCCGGGCGGAGCGATAACAGCTCCCCGGGAAGGGTATCGCCGAGTCCGCAGTAGGCTGCGGTCTTGTCATCCGGCGCGAACAGGCCGCATTTTGCGCCTGCCTCCACAGTCATGTTGGAGATCGTCATGCGGCCTGCGACGGACAGGGCATCCACGGTATCGCCGGCGAATTCCAGCGACTGATAGGTGGCGCCGTCCGCACGGAGATCGCCGATCACAGTCAGGATAATGTCCTTTGCGCTGACGTTCGCGGGAAGCTTTCCGTTAATATTGACGCGGATGGTTTCGGGGACACGGATCCAGAGCTTTCCGGTTCCGAGAATCCCGGCCATTTCCGTGTAGCCGATGCCGGTGGAGAAGGCGCCGACACAGCCGTAGGTTACCGTGTGGGAATCCGTGCCGAAGACAATGTCGCCGGGCTTTACATAGCCGAGCTCAGGCATCAGCTGGTGGCAGATGCCGTCCGAGCGGTGGACATGTGTCAGGCCGAACTTTTCCGCAAAGGCATCGCCTGCCTTGAAATGGCGGGTGTCGTCCGTCTGGCTCGCGGGGACAAGGTGGTCATAAATCAGGACGACCCTGTCGGTGTCCCAGATCTTCTGAAAGCCCATTTCCTTAAATTTATCCGCGACAAAGGGAATGAAAATGTCATGGATCATGACGCGGTCCACGTCGACAGTCACAATATCGCCTGCCTTTACATTTTCGTCGTGCAGATTATTCGCAATTATCTTTTCTATCAGTGTCCTGCCCATAATAATACCCTCAGCCGATTCCGTTCAGACGCTGCATCGCCTTAACAAGGCCGCCTGCGTCCAGTATGTCCAGAAGATTCTGCGGGAGTGAGCTGACGGGATACTGCACACCGTCATGCAGAATGTACTCGCCGACATGCACCTCAATCTCATCGCCTTCCTTTACCGCCTTCCGGATCTCGGAGTTTTCGATCAGCAGAAGACCGTTGTTGATGGCGTTGCGGAAGAAGATCCTCGCATAGGAGGAGGCAATGACGCAGCGTACGCCGAGCGCCTTGATCACCTCCGGCGCCTGTTCTCTCGAGGAGCCGCAGCCGAAGTTCTTACCCGCAACAATG
>JAEEGL016109731.1_pt1 | contig 14754 bp, 12 predicted proteins | sample 9134231 | NCBI WGS metagenome assembly JAEEGL01 (sample SAMN16246548, study PRJNA631951) | gut metagenome | biome: gut microbiome; feature: rumen; material: fiber-attached | host: Bos | place: Iran: Karaj | collected 2018-10 | reverse complement strand
GTTTTTTCTGGCCGTAGCTCAGCGCGCTCACCGGCCAGTTCCTGAAAGGATACAGACCGCATACCTTCAGCACCTGATACACCTTTTCCCGTATGAACGCACTGTCTTTGCCGCGGTTGACAAGTCCCAGCGCGACTTCGTCAAAGATCATCGTTTTGCAGATCATCTGGTTCGGATCCTGCATCACGTAGCCGATATGTTCCGCCCTTTCCTTTATACTCATGGAAAGCAGATCTTTTCCGTCCAGCAGCATCCGGCCGGCCTGCGGTCTTTCAAAACCGCATATCAGCTTGGCGAACGTCGTTTTCCCGGCGCCGTTTTTTCCGACAACAGCCAGCATTTCTCCTTTTCCTATATCTACAGATATGTTTTTCGTAGCCCTGAATCCGTTTTCATATGCAAACTCAAGATCCCGGATCTGCAGGAAAGGCTGGGCAGTACGCCTTTTTTCCTCTTCCGGCGCTTCGTGGTACCATGCCCTGATCAATGCCTTGTCACACACGTCAAGGGCCAGCGTCTGAATTCTGGCCGGCTGCTGTTCTTCGGTCGGTCTGACGCCCGCGTATTTCATGGCGGTCAGGTACAGCGGCTCTCTTATCCCCGCTTCAGCAAGGCGCGCGGATACCAGCAGTTCATCCGGGGAAGTATCGGAAACGATCCGTCCTTCCTGCATCAGGATGACACGGTCTATCGGTATATGCAGCACATCTTCCAGCCGGTGTTCGATGATGATCACTGCCGCACCGGTAAGTCTTTGTATCCCGTCGATCAGTTCCATAGCCTGTCTGCCGGTAGCCGGATCCAGATTGGCAAGAGGTTCGTCAAACAGGAAGACATCGACATCATCGACCATGACTCCGCCTACGCTGACTCTCTGCTTCTGGCCGCCGGACATTTCACCCGGAGCATGCTTAAGATGAGCATCCAGTTCCAGCGTTTTCGCGATCTCGCCGACCCGCTGATGCATTTCATCCGTTTTCCGGCAGTCATTTTCCATCGCGAATGCGATATCTTCGGCAACTGTCATGCCGATGAACTGCGCGTCCGTATCCTGGAGGACCGTACCGACGATATGGGACAGTTCAAAGATGCCCATATCCCGTGTTTCTTTTCCCGACACCTTAAGGGAACCGGTGATCGTCCCTTTATACGCAAAAGGGATAAGGCCGTTTATCGCACTGGCGATCGTCGATTTTCCGCATCCCGAAGGACCGGCGATCAGGATCTTCTCCCCTTTTCTTATATCAAAACTGATATCGTACAGGGTCGGTTCAGCCTGTGCCCTGTACTGAAACCCGAAGTGCTTAAAAGAAATGACAGGTTCTTCTCCCATTCTTACCCTCTGTTCCTGAAACTTACTTCTTTCCTAACAGAAAGACCGGCCTTCCCAGATGGTCGGAAGACCGGTCCCAAGCGCTTTGTTCCCGCAGCGGTTTACTCTTTGTTTAAAGATCCGGCCTGCGGCCTTGTCTTTGCATAGGCAATGCAGAGGATCGTGCCGATAATGGCTGTTGTTACAATGTTGGCCGCTGAAGCGACGAGGCCCTGCAGATACACTTTGTTGGCAGGTTCCTGATACATCAGGATATCCAGTGTCGGCGCGATGGCAGCCCAGCAGATGAGGTGGCTCACAGCCTGGACGATATTGAAGCGGATGATCTGGCTCTTGCCGAACTTTCCGTCTTCAAGGCTGATGCCCCTGCAGCCGAAGCCGACAAGGAGGCCGAAGATACCGGAGCAGATGACCCAGCTCCACCAGACGCCCCAGCCTGCGGAAAGGTCATTCAGAAAATGGCCGATGAAACCGATCAGAAGGCCGGCGACGGGTCCGAATAACGCGGACATGAATGCCAGCAGGCCGTACTGTGTCGTGATGCTGGTGTTCGGTACGGGGCTGGGGATGGCTACAAATCTCGCCAGCACAAAGAACAGTGCCGCGCCAATACCGATCGCTACGATCGTTCTTACAGACAGATTTTTCATAATTTTCTCCCTCTCATTCTTGATGTCGATCATCAATTGTTTATACACATGCAGTCTGTGCAGCTGCAGGTATACCGATGGAATTATACCACGACACGGCAAAACTGCCATATCATCGTCTGCCGCCTACTGGAGCACGCCTGTCTTCTCGTCGAAATAATACGTATTCCCGTCGATCGTGACAGTCCCTTTCTGCATGGCGCCTGTCGTTTTATCATAATAGTACGTCTTTCCGTTCAGAGTGTACCATCCCTTGATCATCTGGCCTGTGCCGTCATACCGCACCCATTTGCCGATATTGTCCTTGCCGTTGATCGTATACGGCATATAGACTTCCTTGCTGGCAGCTTTGGCACCGTTGTACACATTATCGAGCCAGTACCATCCGGCCGGCAGCCCGTTGGGATTGGCTATCCCGCTCTCACCGCTGAAATAGATCTCCTTGCCGCGGTAACCCGCAGCTACACTGATGCCCTGCCTTGCGTAGTTTTCATACCAGTAGTCTTTCCCGTCGATCCGTTTCCATCCCTTCTGGGGGACTTCGCCGAGTTTGCGCTGAAGAAGACCCGTCTTTTTGTCAAAAAGATACTCTGTATTGCCGACCGTACAGTAGCCTTTGGCCATGGTCCCGTATGTTTTATCGAAGTACCACGTTTTGCCGTTGGGAGCGGTATACCAGCCCTTGACCATATGGCCGGCCGCGTCATAACGTACCCATTTGCCGGTCCCGTCCGCTTTTTCCGCCCATTTTCCGGCCTTGGATTCCTGGTAGACATCCTTGCCGGCAGCCATGGCGCCGCCCTGTACGGCGTCCAGCCAGTACCAGGCATTGGAGACCGGATCGTAGATCTCCTTGCCCCTGCCGGTGGTACCCTGTTTTACACCGTTCTCATACCAGTATTTTTTGTCTCCCGAAGTCCTCCATTCGCCCTTGGGAGAAGTGCCGCTGTATTTGGTGATCTTCTTCTGGACGATGATGACGTTCTGGTTGTTCTCAAAGCCGTCATACTTACCGTAGGGATTGTAGATCTCAAAGCCGAGGTAATACCACCCCTCCGGCCACATGGCGGTACTGAAGGTAAAACTGCCACCGTTGCTCTTGATGATATCCGTGATGTCGTACAGGTCCCAGTCGCAGTTGAAGACATATCTCGTAATGTTGTCTTCATATGGCTGGATGCGTATCGTCAGATTGTCGGCATCATAGACGAGCGTGGATGAAACACTGAGATTGTATCCGGTCGGGGCCGTACCTGAGCCCCCGCCGCCGGAGGGCGACGTTTTTTCGCTGTAGATCGGATAATACCAGTCCCTGGCGGCCGCACCCCTGGAATTTGCCTTGTTTTCCATATCGGCCGGCACTTCGAAATTAACGCACCACATATATGCCGCCAGATACGCTCCGTCAGCCGAATTTTCTATCGAATACAGGTTGCCGAGCAGCCAGGAGTAATTATTTCTGAGCTCATAATCCAGGTAATGGAGCTGCCCCTCCAGTCCCTGCCAGTCATACCCGTTGTTATTGCAGTAATTGATCAGGCTGTTGAACCTGGACGCGTGCCACTGGCAGATGCCGTAGCTGGTGCCGCCGTCACCGTACGCATAGGGATTGAACGATGACTCCGCGGCGATATTGGCCAGTATGCCGCTGGACGCGCCGGAGCCCAGTCCCATCTGTCCTGTCAGATAATAATAGATCTGTTCCGCGACCGTATCGCCCGCCAGCGCGAACTGTACATTCGTGGCTTTGGACTCAGGATCATACCAGACGATGACATACGGTATCCTGGTCTCATCCTCAAACACGTACTCCGGATCCGTTACGGCGAAGAAGCAATAATAAAAATCGTCATCATTCTCATAATCATAAGGACATGCCCAGGTAACAGGGATCGTCCTGACACTGCCGTCCTTCAGCGTCACTTCAAGAGATTCCGGCATCTGGACAGTCAGTTCTTCCGCCGGGACTTTTTCGGTTATATAGAGGCTTTTCGGCGTGAATCCAGCAAAGGAAACGATCACAGACTGTTCTCCGGTCTGTTCACCTTCCTGCAGTTCCTTATCCTGCGGCACCTCTTCCGCAGTCTCTTCTACTGCGGTCTCTTCCGATGATCCTTCTCCGGCATCCCCTTCCGGAACCGGTTCAGCAGGTATCCCGGGATCCGGCTCATCTGCCGGTTCTGATCCCGGTACCGGTACATCCGGTTCAGGAGTGATGCCGGGGATCACAGGTTCCTGATCCGGGATCTCCTCTGTTATGGTCTCCGTTTCAGGCGCTGTTTCTTCCTGCTGTTCCAGCACTTCCATCAGTGCCTGCATCGCGTCACCCGCCTGTCCTTCTTCAGAGAACTGATCCGTCCCTCCGGCTTCCTCCGCACGAAGAGTGACCGGCTCCGTAAAGACCATGCCGAAAAGGAAGGCTGCGATAAGGATAAATGCTATTGCCGGTGATGATTTCAAAAGCTTTTTCATCGATCCTACACCTTTCTATAGAAGCTGCTGTTTCGTATCCTGAACAAAAAACAGGCAGAATAATCGATCATAAAATCTCACATTAGTATACTCATACAGGGCCGAGAATACAATCAAAGCCTTCATCATGGCGGCGATCGGCCGGATACGGTATGATATAAACTATGAAAACACGTGATAAGCACCTTAAGGTGCTGCTGAAACTGTCTATCATCTTCTGTCTGGCAGCGCTCACCCTCACTGCGTGCGGGGATGGCGCCGCTGACGGAACGGCACTCTCATCTGTCATCGAAAAGATCCCCGAAGAAGAGCTGGATGCATGGGACAGTGCCGGCGGAACTTCAGCGGCCCCCGCTTCCGGTGATCCAGGCAGCAGTCTCCCCGCTGACAGCGCCGATTCGGAAGACCATGCCGGCGAAGCGGATGCTGCCGGCCTTTCTAAGACAGATGCGGATCCGTCTTCGGCACCGGATGAGAAAGCGGATGATCCTGAAAGTACGACGGCCGGATCGGCTGAAGAGACCGTCTCTCCTGCCACTTTTACGGAAACTGTTCCCAGGCATGACTACAGCGCCGGCCACGGATACTATTACCGTTTCCTTGGCAGCGCCGCGGCGGCAGCTTACGATGATATCTATTATTCCTGTGAAAACAGTACCGGTGAAGTAAATTTCACCATCCTGATACCTGAAAGTGATTTTTACAATGCGTGGGATGCCTTCCGCTATGACCACCCGGAATACTTCTGGATCAGGAACAGTCGGCAGGGCTACTCTGACTCCCTTGGCAACGTCGTCAAAGCCGAATTCAATATCCCCGAAGATGCCGCAGGGCTGTCCGCGGGGCTTATCCGGACCGCAGACGGCATCGTTTCCGGTATCCTGGGCCTTTCCGAGCGGGACAGAGTCAGGTATATCTATGAATGGATCATCAACAGCACATCCTACTCAGCCACTGGTAATGATTACGGCCAGTGTGCCGCCGGTGTCCTTTTCGATCACCGGGCAGTCTGCGCGGGCTATGCCGATGCCTTCAAGCTCCTCTGTGACCGTGCCGGCATAAAATGCATCACTGTTGTTGGCGATGCACTGAACGACGACGGGAGCCTCCGCGGCAGACACGCCTGGAACCAGGTGCAGATCGGCGGGGCATATTACTGGGTCGACACCACCTGGGGAGATCCCCAGTTTGGCGGCAATACCCACTGGGACCCGTCGTTTATCGATTACAGTTTCCTCTGTATCTGCGACGACCCGTTCCTTACCAGCCACCGGATAGACGGTATGCTTGGCCGCGACAATGTACCCGGCCATTTTGCAGCTTCCTATGCCGGCTGCAGTGATCCGTCCCTCGATGAATACACGCTTCGCGGCTGCCTCTTCAACAGTGCTGAGGAAGTCATGTCCTATATAATGGCCGGTATTGCGGGCGGGCAGAATACTATTTCTGTAAAGCTGGCCGGGGATGCCGGTTACCGGCAGACTGTTGCCGCGCTGTTCGACGGAGGCGGGATACAGCAGATCCTTGACAGCCTCGGTCCCGTCTTTACCGAATGCCAGTATTTTACCAGCCCGGTCTCACGGACGCTGACGGTGGAATTCCGGTAAAGCTCACTTCATCTCAATACGGACATGCGGCAGAGCACATCCAGACCTCCTGCAAAGGCTTTATGCAGCGGTGCGATCCTCCCTAATGACGCGAAATGTCTCTCAACGCTCCCGGCGATGACCAGATCCGCGTCCTCTCCCATATCTGCATCGTCCGTGTAGGGCATATTCTGAAAAAAACATCCTTTCCGAATAACCACCAAGCTTCCATAAGTACCGGTCTGTTCCGGCCGCAGGCCTGATTATTCCATATGGACAAAGCCGCCTGTTGCAGAATTTATCCGCTTAGAGTATGTTCAAATAACCGGATAAAGGCATGCCGGATTTCCGGAGAAAGGAAAATGACAATGGCAAACGATCTGAATAAGACACCTTCCGCCGAGCGTATCCATATCGGCTTCTTCGGGCTGAGGAATGCCGGCAAATCCAGCCTCGTCAACGCTGTCACAGGGCAGGCGCTCTCGATCGTCTCGGACATCGCGGGAACGACTACGGATCCCGTACAGAAAGCAATGGAGCTGCTTCCCCTCGGACCGGTCGTTATTATCGATACGCCCGGGCTGGACGATGAAGGAGAACTCGGCGCACTGCGCGTAAAAAGAGCCAGGCAGGCCCTGAACCGCTGTGATATCGCCGTTCTTGTCGCGGATGTGAGAGCAGGTCTTGCGCCTCAGGATATGGCGCTTATATCATTGTTCCGTGAAAAAGATATCCCGTACCTTGTCGTATTCAATAAAACAGATCTGCCAGATGGCGGTATGACCGGTCCTGACATCCCGGAGAAACTTCTGCACGGGCAGACCGGGATCCCCAAAGACCGCATTCTCTTTGTGAGTGCCAAATACGGCAGCGGAACTGAAGAACTGAAGAACGCCATCGGAGCGCTTATGGCTTCGGATGCGGGGAAAAAGGAAAAACGCATAATCGGCGATCTTCTTTCCCCCGGCAGTCTGGTCATACTTGTCACGCCGATCGACGGATCCGCTCCGAAAGGCAGGATGATCCTCCCCCAGGTACAGACGCTGCGGGATGTTCTGGACGCGGACTGCAGCGCGGTCTTTGTGCAGCCCGGACGGCTTCCCGGCATGCTGGCCGCTCTGAAAGAAGCGCCCGCACTGGTGGTCACCGACTCCCAGGCCTTCGGTACCGTCAGTAAAATGGTCCCGGAAGAGATACCGCTGACCTCTTTTTCCATTCTGATGGCCCGCTATAAAGGATTTTTGGAGCCGGCCGTTGCCGGAGTATCGGCTCTTGCCTCTCTTAAAGACGGTGATACGCTCCTGATCTCGGAAGGCTGCACGCACCACAGGCAGTGCGAGGATATCGGCACGGTCAAACTTCCAGGCTGGATCAGGGAGTATACAGGAAAAGATCTTTCCTTCTCTTTCACATCCGGCGGCGGTTTTCCCGAGGACCTCTCACCCTATGCGCTGATCGTGCACTGCGGCGGCTGCATGCTCAGCGAACGCGAAATGCTGTTCCGTGAAAAATGCGCCGCGGACCAGGGCGTTCCGTTTACCAATTACGGGACCCTGATCGCCGCAGTCAACGGGATACTGAAAAGGAGCCTTTCCTTTGCGCCGGATATACAAAAGCTCCTTTAAGAGTATACTGATACTGTCGTTATTAAGACTTTCTTTTACTTCGGAGAAACGCGATGCCGAACAGAAATGCCGCTAAGATACCCTATGGATTCCTGACACTGTCAGACCTGCCTGACGGCAATTCCTATGACGAGGTCAGGCTCCTGCCGGCGGATATGACCTTTGCGACGACAGGCGATTTTGCCGCCGTAGCCAAGAACCACTGCGGCGCCGTCTGCGCTTCCAACGTCCTGCTATCCCTGACCGCCAGGGACCCGGCCGGTGAAACATTGTCGGGAAAGCCCTCTGCCGGCAGCGTGTTTGACGTCATGCACAGGATCATCGGCAACGGTCCGGTATTTACACTGAACCGGGGCATAAAAAAAGGCGCTTCCGCTTTCGGAAAGGTGATCCTCTCCGAAAGAGCGGTATCGCGCCCTGATATCATCCATGCCCTGGACCGCGGTATGCCTGTGGCCCTTCTGCTCTCCAACAGCCTTTTCGACTGGCACTGGGTGCTCTGTGTCGGATACAGGCGGTATCCTTTGAGCACGGGCGGCAGGACCTATCTCCGTCTTGCCAACAGCTGGCAGCCTAAAGCGGATATCTTTTATCTGCCCGGTGAAGGCTCCCGGATCCTGTCCGGCAGAGCCTATCACCTGGGCTGAACTGATCTTTGTTTCTTTTCTCAGCCTTCTTCGAGCGAATGCGCTTTCTTGACCGTCACGACCTGGTCGTAGCACCTGAATAGTTCATCCATTTCCTTCTCATCCGGCTTCTTTGTGACCGCGCTGACGATCGGGACCAGGATAAGGCCGGCGATCATAGTAAAGGCGCCTGCGTTGATGGGGCTCTTGATCAGATGGAACAGCAGGTTCACGACGGTAAATCCTACGCCGAAGGCATAACTTGCCCAGACTGCGGCCTTACTGATCTTCTTTGAATACAGCCCGTACAGGAAAGGTGCAAGGAATGCGCCGGCGAGCGCGCCCCATGAAACACCCATCAGCTGTGCGATGAACGTAGGCGGGTTGAGCGCCAGTACGACCGAGAGGATGATGAAAACCGCCACCAGTACACGCATAACGACGAGCTGTGTCTTATCCGACATATTCTTCCAGACCGAAGTTTTCAAAAAGTCCAGGGTCAGTGTAGAGCTCGAAGTCAGCACCAGCGACGAAAGCGTCGACATGGAGGCCGAGAACACCAGGACGATCACGATACCGATCAGTACATCGGGCAGGGTCGAAAGCATCTGCGGGATGATCGTATCATAGGCGACTGTCCCTGCTTCGGTATAAATGGCAGGAGAATCGAAGAGCCTGCCGAAACCGCCGAGGAAATAACATCCGCCGGCTATGATCACCGCGAAGAATGTGGATACGATCGTACCGGTCTTGACCGATCTTTCATCTTTGATCGTATAGAATTTATGCACCATCTGGGGAAGGCCCCAGGTACCGAGCGATGTAAGGATGACTCCGCCGACCAGGTTCAGCGGGTCCGGGCCGAAGAACGCGGTGAACAAGCCCTGGCTGCCCTGCAGGGAAGCGGTCGCGACATCATCGGCAGGCAGAAGCGAAAGCTCGCGGACCGCGTTCATGAAGCCGCCCTGTCCGCTGAGTACGGCCGCGATGACCGCGCAGATGCCGAACAGCATGATGATGCCCTGGATGAAGTCGTTCATAGCCGTGGCAAAATAACCGCCGACCACGACATAGACTCCGGTCAGAAGTGCCATGATCACGATGCAGATCTTATAATCCAGGGAGAAGGCCATTCCGAAAAGCCTTGAGAGGCCGTTATATACGGAGGCGGTATAAGGCACAAGGAAAACAAAGGCAATGGCGCTGCCCACGATCTGCAGTGCCTTTGAGTCAAAACGTTTGCCGAAATATTCAGGCATCGTTCTCGCATCCAGCGTCTGTGTCATGATCCTTGTACGCCTGCCGAGGACAAGCCATGCCAGGAGCGATCCGATAAAAGCGTTGCCCAGACCGATCCAGGTCGACGAGAGACCGTATTTCCATCCGAACTGCCCCGCGTAACCGACAAATACGACAGACGAGAAATAGGATGTGCCGAAAGCAAAAGCTGTCAGCCACGGGCCGACTGCCCTGCCGCCCAGAACGTAATCATTGACGTTCCGTGTCCTTTTGGCAGACCAGAAACCGACACCGACCATAACGGCGAAGAAGCAGATCAGAAGAATGATTTTTACAAGCATGATGTCCTCCAGTTTTTCAGTTTACTTTTTCGCGTCGAAGCTTCGACGCGCCGACGCGTTTGCGCGTTAAAGCGATTATACGTCAGCTTTCCCGAAAAGTGAAGCATTATTTTTCAAAATCAGCGAATTTGTTTTTGAACAGTCCCGGTCTTATGACGACCAGTCCTGTAAGAATCCTTCCCCGAGGGCTTCGGCCACATCGCCGACCACGAAGAAAGCATTCGGATCACAGGCCCTGACGATATCCTTGATATCAACGATATCCCGCCTTGTGCAGATACAGACGAGAACAGTACGGGGTTCTCCGGAATACATGCCCCTGCCGTCCAGGCAGGTCACGCCCCTGTCCACCTCTTTCATGATGGTCTTCGCGATCTCGTCATTTCTGGCAGATATGATCAGCGCCATCCTGGCGCTGCGGCCGTAGCTCAGTATAAAATCAGCCACTTTCCCCATAAGGAAAACGGAAATGACCGCGTAGAGAGTATGTTCAAGATTAAAAACGGCAGCGCCGGCGAGAACCACCGCCCCGTCCAGGAACTGCAGGATCCTGCCGATGGAGACCTGGCGGATGTATTTATGAAGGGAATTGGCCAGCATGTCCGTTCCGCCGGATGTGGTCCTGGCCATCAGCAGGATGCCGGTCCCCGCGCCGTAGCAGATCCCGCCATAGATCGCCACCAGCAGAAGATTGTCCGCGCTGAACCCATATTCAGGAAACAGATACAGCTCAACAGTGATGATCAGCCATGAGATGGCCGAACGCAGAACGCTCCTCTTTCCGTCCGTGATCATCCCGAAGATAAAAATGGGCACATTGAAGATGATGCTGCCTGCCCAGAGCGGCAAGGCATGGCCGGTGTAGCGGCCTGTCAGGAATTTGGCTATGATGGACAGGCCGGACACGCCCCCTGTGACAAGACCCGCCTGGTCGAATATATATTTCGTCGCAAATGCAGTGATGCTCGAACCGATAATGATAAAAATGATATCCTTAAACCTGATCCGTACCTGCACCTGAACCGTTCTCCTTTTCTTCTTCGTCCGTAAATGTAAACGTATGTCCGAGGAACATACTGTCTATCAGTTCTTCATCCTTCTTTGTCATGCTTTTGCCGTCATCCGGTGATCCCCCGGTCTTCTTGCCTTCTGTTTGCAAAGCGGCAGTATCTTCATCAGCAGCTTTCCGGCCTGACGGACTGATCATAAAACTGACCGGGATCACGTCAGATACAGGTCCGGCATCGTCTTTTGCTTCTTCTCCGGCTTCTTCCGGTTCCCCCGCAGCGCCGAAGATCCGTGCAAGGTCGAATTCCCCGGCACATCTTTCATACAGCGCCGCCGCGGCAGCTGCCGTAAGCGGGATGAAGCTCCAGAGACAGAGCGCTGCCCGTACATCGACCGGACCGGCTCCGGACAGATCCGCATCCAGCATATAAAAGGCCATGACCAGTATGGTAAAGACCAGCGGGTACAGTTCCGCGACCGATATCCGCCTGTTCATTACGAAATACCGCAGGAAAGGGCAAAGGACCGTGCCTGCCAGCAGGAAGACAAGCATTACGATAAGATATCCGCGGGATATGACAGACTCCGTCAGAGGCGGAAGTCCCGCGGCATCCGCGGCAAAGGAATCCCTGATCCCGGACGCGAGCCCTGACACATCTGCAAGGACGACCGCCGCCAGTACTGCCGCACTGCCTGCGAAAGCCGCTGCCACCCTGCGTTCCCTCCTGCGCAGCAGCTCGAAAAGATAGATAAGCACTGCTGTAATGAGGGCCGGCAGAAGCTCCCTGCGCAGAATGCAGGCCGGTGCCATCAGTATGGCTGCCATGATCCAGTCAAAAGTCTTTTTCCTGTGCACCTGCCTGACCATGAACAGAAGCCCTGCCATGATAAGGACCGTCGGTATAAGTATATAGAGCCGTATCGGAAGGAGTTTTCCGGTCTCACCCTTTACCCCGAAGAATACCGGCAGCATCAGTACGGCATATGCCATGGAAACGATCACCGCGTAATTTCCCGTCATCCGCCTGTGTCTGAACATGGCGTCGGCGATCATACAGGTACACAGATGCGCCCCTATGAGCAGGATCAGTTTGATCAGGTACATGACAGGGTCCTGCCAGGTCCTCATCACATAGACCACTGCCGTAAGGGCCAGCAGCGCGCAGCTGATAAACTGCAGAAGAGGCGCCGGTATCCTTTCCATCAGGTTTCCGGCATAAAACAGCATCAGTATGAGAAAGACCGCAAGGGCAATGGCACCCATCGTGCCGGCCGAAATACCCATTATTCAGTCTCCCCTTCCCTTGAACGCCAGGTGCTCTGCGCGAACCTGCCTATCCCGCGCCGGCTCCACCCGCCGCCGAAATCAGTCAGCGGAGCCGTCCGGTCATCCGTTCCGTCCTTTGTTCCGGGATCCGCATCCTCCTCAATTTCGATCTCAAGATCGGGCGTCTCGGACTGCGCATCGGCAAATACTCTCTTCATTACTTCAAAATAGCCGTCCAGTTCAGGCGCCATACCGCCGGCGCCGGTGATCACGATCCTGGTGCCGGCCCCTTGTTCCGTCAGCATATCGTGCAGCGCATCCAGGTTGCCGCCGTAATAATCCGGGAATGAAAGCGCCTGCCTGAGCGTCTCATGCAGTCCCTTTTTGTCTATGATCCCCGCAAGGCTGATCAGGATCTTTTTATTCATCCTTCCCCTCCGTAAAGCTGTTCAAAACTTTCGTAATGATCTTCCGTATAATAGATGCTTCCGTCAGTACCGTAGATCAGACGTTTTGACCCGCGGCCTTTCCTTCCTCCGGTATCGATATCGCATTCATGATAGGAAAGCCCTTTGCGTTTCGGCAGCTTTCCCTCATAATTGCCGAAATAATCCCCGCCGATCGATTTGCCCGGCGCGTAAGGCTCCAGGCTGCCGCCCGGCCATCCCAGCTTCCTCGCTTCTTCTTTGGTTATAAAATTATCCGGCAGTTCGCCGTACAGATACAGGTACAGGGCTACGTCGTCTTTCGAAGTGTAGGCGCCGTCCGGATCCAGGTACGGTTCCGGGTCTGCCTCGGTGATCTCTTCAGCCTCTTCCGGCACATCGTCCGCAGGCTGCCCGGCCAGCTCTTCCGTCCCTGTCTCATCCTCCGTCAGCGCGATAAAGCCGCCGTCCGGTGCTTCTTCCTCTGTGCCGGCCGCATCTGCCAGAGCCGGCGCTCCCCCGCTGTCCGCTTCATCAAGCCAGACGTTCATGCCGGAAGCCGCCTTTGCGCCATCGCTGCAGGCAATCATCCCCAGGCAAAAGGCCAGGAGGCAGAGCAGCATAACGATCCGTTTTATATTCAGCTTTTTCAATTTATCCACCGTTTTTCCGATTTCAGGATCCAGCGAGTACCGAATGTAAGTATACCATGTTACAATGACTTTTATGAGTAATAATGATCGCTGGTATCAACTGGACAACGCGGCTAAGATGTTTCCTTCCACAGCGCAGGGTTCTGACACCAAGGTCTTTCGCATCTGCTGTGAACTGAATGAGGAAGTGGTGCCGTCCCTGCTTCAGCAGGCACTTGAGAAGACTGCGGAAGTCTTCCCTCATTTCGGCTGCATTCTGAAAAGAGGCTTTTTCTGGTACTACCTGGAAAGCCGGGATATAAAGCCGGAAGCCGTTCCGGACGTTCTCCCTCCCTGCTCGCCCGTTTACATCCCGGGCAGGAAGAATCTCCTTTACCGTGTGATCTGGTACAGAAACCGTATCAGTCTTGAAATGTTCCACGTCCTGACCGACGGGACCGGCGCCTTTGACTTTTTCAAAGAGCTTCTGATCCGTTACCTGTGCCTTGCGCATTCCCTTGCGATGCCTGACAGGGACCAGTCCCGTGCTTCCGTACTGGAAAAGGAAAGCGACGCGTTCAGTCATTACTACGACAGCCGGCTCGACAAAGGCAGCTGGAAAGAGCTGACCAAAAAGCACGCTTACCAGCTCAGGGAAAAGCGCGATGAGAACCATTACTGCCATCTCCTGGAGGGCTCTGTGAGCGCATCGGCGTTCCTTGCGATCGCACACGACTATGGCGCAACGATCGGCGTGCTCGCCTGTTCGCTCGTCATAGAATCGGTCATAGCGACCATGCGTAAGGGAGACAGGCGCTTTCCCGTCATCATCAGCATACCTGTCAACCTGCGCCAGTTTTTCCCGTCCGACACCGCCAGGAATTTCTTCGGTGTCATCAACGTCGCCTACGACGCCAATAAGTATGACGGTACGCTGCAGAGTATCCTCAGCGAAGTCCGCAGTTCCTTCGAGCGCCAGCTCACCATGGAAAACATCGAACACGCCATGAATTCCTATGCCGGCCTCGAACATCATCCCCTTATCAGGATCGTCCCCCTGTTCATCAAGGACCCGGTGGTCGAATGGTTCTATAAAAAAGGAAGGCGCGGCATTACCTGTACGATCTCCAATCTGGGCATGATCCGGTTCCCTGCGGAATACGCAAAGTATATCCATCATTTCGTACCGTATATGACTTCCCAGTCCCTGACCATCTGCATGAGCAGTTTCGGAGACGTACTGTCCTTCGGCAGCAATTCGGGCTATACGACCCAGGTGACCATGCTTTCCTTCTACAGGCGGCTCACCGAACTCGGACTCGAAGTCTGCATTGCTTCCAATGATCACGAGGCTGTCCCCGGTCCTCAAAGCAGTTCCGGAAGAAAGCTGAAAAAGAAGGAAGGGAAGAAGGAGAAGGCGAAAAAGGTGAAGAAGGAGAAAAAGCCCGGAAAGAAACAGGAGGTAAAAGGCGATGCTTAGCTGTCCGAAGTGCCAGGTCACGATCAGGGGCAGCAAGACATGCTGCCCGCTGTGCGGCGGCAGAGTCCAG
>JAEEGL015278837.1_pt1 | contig 14754 bp, 13 predicted proteins | sample 9134231 | NCBI WGS metagenome assembly JAEEGL01 (sample SAMN16246548, study PRJNA631951) | gut metagenome | biome: gut microbiome; feature: rumen; material: fiber-attached | host: Bos | place: Iran: Karaj | collected 2018-10 | reverse complement strand
CCTTCGCAGGACAGAACTTCGAGATGGATGCCATCTCCGCATGTATCGTCGGCGGTGTATCCGCATACGGCGGTGCCGGTACCGTAGCAGGTATGGCTATCGGTGCTACCCTGATCGGTATCATCAACCTCGGAATGTCCCTTATGGGTATCGACCAGAACTGGCAGAAGGTAGTTAAGGGCGGCGTTCTCCTTGCAGCTGTCGTATTCGACATCTGGACAAAGAAGAACAGCGGCAAGAAGTAATAAGCTTACTGTCAAATACTCACAATACGAAAGGACCGGAGGAAGAGATTCCTTCGGTCCTTTTGAGTTGTGATATACTCTTATCCGAATTCAGATATATGGAAAGGGTGATCGTGATGATAGTAAATATACGAAAGGCAACCTCAGTCTTATTATGTGCCGTTATGCTCTTCTGTACCTGCTCCTGTGCAGGCAAGACCGAGACTCGTGTCGTCTCTACCGTGGAATCCTTTGCGGAACTGGTCATCAAACGCAAATATGATAAGCTCGAGCAGCTAAGTACCGAAGGTGATGAAGACTTAAGGACTATGATGTCCCTCTCATCCGAGTCTTCCGACTTAAATGAGCAGGCACGTGTCATCATCATGGATACGATGAAATACGAGATAGATGAGGACAGCTTTGAAGGCGGAGCGATGTATCGCGAGAACAGCATCGATGTGACCTTCGAATATGTTGATTTTGAGAAGCTTACCAATCCGGACTTCTATGCGAATATAGATGAATTCAAGGAAGATGTTCAGAATTGTACCGATACGGTAAAGAAGACGGTCACTCTCGTGTTCGTGTCAGACGATGACGGATATCTCTGTGATAATCTCGGGGACCTTACGAGCGTCTTCCTTCCCATATACAGAGCGGAGTTCAACTTTCCTGATACATATGCTTCTTATATCGGAGGCATAAGCTTCACCGGTGAAGGATATGATGAAGCGACGAATACGTATACCGACGTAAGCACTATAGAATGTGTCTTAGACATAACCGGCGACGGAACGCTCATGGATTGGGATTACGGCTACAGGGTAAACAGGGACGGAGAGCAGGTCTTCAATTACAGCGATAATTATTCTCATTGTCCGTCTGTGATAAGTGCTGATCACGATGCTTACATTGATGAGGATCTGCCTGAAGGATCCCTTCTTCCTGACGGAGAATATGAATTTGTATTCTATGACGAGAACGGCATTACCTTTGCAACTGCGACTACTACCGTGACACATACTGCCACTCCGTCGCCTACGCCGACCCCTGCCGCCACTCCCGCACCGGTACCCGAGAATGATATGGAGCTTGGCGTATTCTTCTGTCCGGAAGGCGACAGTGTCGTCCTGCCGGGGACTGACATCGTATACACTTTACCTGAAGGCAGCGGTCTGCAGTTCAGGGATATTGATTATGAGTGGCTCCCGAGAACTGTTCTGGAGGGCAATCCCGATCATATGGTGGTATTTGCCGATGTAAATGAATACATGATCCGGGATTTCAGAGCTTACTATATCCCTGATGCGGGTGTGGACTCTCCGGAGGCTGCTGAGGCGCTTCAGGGCTTTGTAGATCAAGCTGCCTCTTATTATGATGAAGGCGAATATACCGTCACTGAGACGACTGTCGATATGAACGGCCGTACGTTCAGAGTAGTCTATTTTGAGAACCTTCAAGAAGGACTGGACGGATACGACCATGTATATGTACTCGCGGGAAATGATGAAGTCAGTTACGTTGTAGTCTTCTATGAGGATAATATCCAAGAACTCGAAGAAGATATAGGAGTATGGGCTGCCGAGAATTCCGGAGGCGGGGAGACCGTCAATCCCGGAGATCCGATCCTGTGATCTGATTAAGATGATATAAGTTAAAGGGATGTCTCTCGATATAGAGGCATCCCTTTGTGTTATCCTTCGCTGCTGTATTCCAGTATATCCCCCGGCTGGCAGTTCAATGTCTCGCATATGGCTTCAAGGGTCGAGAACCTTATGGCACTTATCTTGCCGTTCTTCATCTTGGACAGGTTCACGTTGGATATCCCGACCTTCTCGGCAAGTTCGTTAAGGCTCATCTTACGGTCGGCCATCACTCTGTCTAATCTCAATATGATCTTTCCCATAAGCTGTACCTCTTATCAGAGAGTCTCGTCGCTCTGTATCTGCAACGCTCTTCCGTAATCCAATATGGTGTATAAGACGTATGTGAAGAATCCCATCAGGGCGCCGTAGACAACTCCTATGGTCAGACCCATCACGACGCTCACGATGATGAGGAGAGTGGTGAGCCTGCTGATCACTTTATCCGTGAAGGGATTATCCTGATTCTCTATCGTGATGAACGTAGCTCTTATCATGAAGAAAGCGATCGTAAGTGCGATGCAGGGAATACTCTTCACCAGTGTGAACAGACCGACGGACTGTGCCATGCTGTTAAAGAAAGTGTTCTCATCAAGACCCATCTGATCCATCATCGCAGGATCATCACCGAAATACTGCTGATTGACGGCAGGTACATCGATAAGACCGGACTTCTTAACGGCAGAGGAGATAAGATCTCCCGAGTTGAAGGCGAAGATCGTAAGGGATAAGAGGATCACTGCTCCTATGGCGGAGAGGACTCCCAGTATGGTGCTGACGACAGATACCGTGTGGCAGCTCTTCTTTACCTTACTAAGCTTGATGTTCTCATTTGTCATTGTTCTATACCTCGATTCCTTATCTATAGTCGGATGTTAACATCTTGAATTAATCTTTGTCAACAAGAATTTAACGATAAACGTTAAAATTAGAGCGTATAACGTTAAATGGAATATGGTGTATCTATATGTTAGAATATCCCCATGAGTACAGGTGCGATCACAAAGGAACTGCTCTCGTTAAGAGACGACAAAGTAGCGGATTTTACTTCCAGGACCATCCCCAATATAGACAGGGAGAAGATCCTCGGTATCAAGACGCCCGAGCTCAAGTCTATCGCAAAGAAGTATCTCGGTTCCGATGAAGGAGATAAGTTTCTCAAGGATGTTCCCCATAAGTATTTCGAAGAGGATCAGGTCCATGTCTTCTTGTTATCCCTTATAAAGGACTTCGATATCTGTATAAGTGAGACGGAGAAGTTCCTTCCTCTTATAGATAACTGGGCTACATGCGATCAGTTTAATCCCAAGGTATTTTCCAAGCATAAGGATGAGATACGTGAATACTCTCTTAAGTGGATGAAGTCCGACAAGACATACGAGATAAGGTTCGGTATCCTTAACCTCATGCGATACTTCCTTAAAGAGGATTTTGATATGAACCTTGTTGGCAGGGTGGTCGAAGTGAAGTCTGAGGAGTATTATATCAACATGATGATCGCATGGTATCTGGCGACGTCTCTTGCTTACAGATACGACGACATCCTTCCGATATTAGCGGAGAAGAGACTGGACCCGTGGATACATAATAAGACCATCCGTAAGGCCTGCGAGAGTTTCCGCATAACACCGGAGCAGAAGACAGAATTGAAGTTATTGGTAATAAAGACAAAGTGAGGTACATGAAACAATGGAAAAGACAGCAGCATTTCTCAAGGAGGCAGGAACTTACTATCTTGCGACGACAGACGGCGATCAGCCCAGAGTAAGACCTTTCGGCACGGTAAACATCTTCGACGGCAAGCTCTACATCCAGACAGGTAAGAGCAAGGATGTATCTAAGCAGCTTCACATCAACCCCAAGGCAGAGATCTGTGCATTCAAGGACGGAAGCTGGCTTCGAGTAGCCTGCGAGCTCATCGAGGACGACAGAAGAGAAGCAAGGGAATCCATGCTCAACGCTTATCCTCAGCTCCGCGCCATGTACAGCGAGGACGACGGCAACACAGAAGTATTCTACTTGAAGAACGCTACCGCAACATTCAGTTCCTTTACTGCAGCACCTGAAGTAGAGACATTCTGATCGCGAGACTGTTACAGAGACGATATGAGACCGGATCCGTACAGGGTCCGGTCTTTTTCTGCCTCGAAAGGCACCTTCTTTGTGGCATGTGCCCTTGGTGATATCATATTAGTGCTGTCTTGTATCAGCATAAAAAGGAAATGGAACAAAGGTAATGAAAAAGACGACTATCACTGTCATCCTTGCTGCAAGCCTGCTTGCCGGATGCACGGGCAATACTACTGCAGTAAGCGAGACATCGATACCGGAGACAACGACCATCGAGACCACGACGGCTGTCACGGAACCTGAAGGCGACCTGAACCCGGGATTCGAAGATCTGTGGAGCAGGACAGATGTCGACTGTTCTCTGTGGGCGCAGATAAGCATCTCGGAAGTCAGCGGCAACAGCATGCATGTAATGGGAACATTCCAGTATTACTACCATCTCGGAGATATAGATGCATATGCATATTTCATTTCGGAGAATGAAGCTGTCATCTCTCAGCAGGACATAGATCCCGAAGCCGCTCCCGGCTTCATCTATCTGACCCTTAACAGCGATACCCTTACGGTAACATCGGAAGACTGGTTCTTCGGGTTGGGTGAAGGAGTGACCGTTGACGGTGAATTCACTAACGGTAATCCCGTATATACCAATTCGACTGTCCTTGAGGATACATTCTCCGAAGGTGAGCTTGCCTCGATACAGGAGCTGATCGACGACGATATCGTCTATGAGAACAGGTTCAGGACTCCTACCGTTATCGGTGTAGTGACCGGTGAAGAAGTGCTGCTTACCGACGGAACTTCCGCAAGACACATAAGCTGCACGGTTCCCACGAGTACTGAAGGATACGATATCCTGATACTTACGAACGGCAGGATCTATATCGATACTCATCAGGGTGAGATCTATACTGACGATCCCGGCTTTACCGGAGAAGAACTTCCCGAGTTCGCGGTGGAATAATTGGATACAGATGTCCTTAGTGCAACTGATCTTATGTCCGAGTTCCATGAGACGGTCCTTGCCTTTAAGAGATGGGCTCACGAGGTTCATCAAGGAAAATGCCGAAGCGATAAGAGAACGGTTACGGCAGCCGAAGTAGAGACATTCTGACCATGTAACATTGTTACAAAGCAAGCAAAAAGGCTGAGTTCCGATAAAGGATCTCAGCCTCTTATGATCCGGCTCGAAATGCTGCGCTTAAGGAATGGTCTCCTTCAGATCAGAACGAAATAATCCTGTCCGTACTCGAAGATGCCGTCTCCGTCACGGTCGTACATATCGAGCACTTCATTGCTCGCACCTTCGCCGTAAGGATTCTCCGTGAACTCTTCATCGGTCAGATAGCCTTCTGAATTAGTGATGCTGAGGCTGCAGGAGATGAACCTGCTGTTACCTTCGTTGTCGATCATAGGGAAGAGCCACAGGCTCTCGATATCAAGGCTGTCCGTGAGGGTACCTGTCGCCCTGCAGTCGAAGAACCTGACATCCTCGATATGTCCCGCGAAGACTCCTGCTCCTGTACCGCTTATGGATATATCCTCAAGATATACACCGCAGATAGTAGAGTTGTAGATATCTCCGAAGAAACCGTTATCCTCTCTGTCGTTATCGATGGTAAGTCCTGTGATGGTGTGGCCGTTGCCGATAAAGATGCCTGCGAATGCCCGGTCGTGATCGGACGTGCCCGGAAGTCCCATGGGAGCCCATGAATATCCGGTCAGGTCGATATCTGCCTTAAGGTCTACCTTGATAAAGAAGTGATCGTCGTCTGATGTCCTTGAGAGCGGGTAGGTATTGACGAAGTATGTAAGGGATGCCAGGTCCGAGACATCCTCTACATAGAAGACATCCTCGCAGGATGACCTTATGTATTCCATATCCACCAGAGGGATGATATCGGCGGCCTCGTCGCTCATTCCCCATTCGCTGAGCTCGGGAGCGATATCGAAGTAGTTATCGATGGTGAGATCAACGGGTCCCGTTATCTCCTCCGTCGTCTCCGATGTCTCTTCGGTCTCTTCCTCAGTCTCCTCCGTAGCCGCAGTCTCAGCAGGCGTCAGTACAGTGGTGGAAGCAGTCTCCTCCGGCTTGCCGCATGCGCCCAGGAGCATCGATGCGGCGACTAATGTGCACAGTAACTTAAGATCTTTCATACACATATCCCCTTTCCATGATATAGGTAGATTATAGACTTATCGTTTCCATATTTAAATGATATGTCGGGGTGACTATATGAGATCCTTCGATGTATAATCACATAAGAAGGAGGACTGATATCATGAAGAGACCTTCCGATAAGCATAAGGTAAAGACGGCAGCCAAGATAATCGCAGGCGTTGTTGCCACGACAGCGATATGCCTGAACGTCAACGGATGCGTTTACGGCCCTCCGGAGCCTCGCGAGACAACAGGATCCGATACGGATGCTACTACAGCAAGCGAGACGACCTTTGATCCTGACGACAATCAGAATGCCGATGTATACGGACCTCCCGAAGATATGGAGTTCGAGCCTTCGAGTAACGAGCAGGCTACTGTCTACGGACCTCCTTCCGATATGGCAGATATGGAAGAGACTGACGAGACCGAAGAAACGGAAGAGACGGAGATCGAAGAGTCCGAGACCTCGGAAGCTGAAGAGCAGGGATAATAGATGCAACCTTCTGCTGTCTCTTGCGTCTTATAGTGTATCCATACTTTGACTTACAAGGAGGAACACTATGAAGAGACCAACATCAGGCAAGATCACCGCAGCTAAGATCATAGCCGGGTTAGCTGCTACGGCGACTATCGGAGCAGCTGTGGCAGGCTGTGTTGATCCCGCTTCCAACGAGACACCCGGAGTATACGGCCCGCCTCCGGATGAGCCTGCGGTCACGACCGAGGAAGTAACGGAAGAAGCCGTTACCGAGGAGTCTTATGAGACGGAAGATAATGAAGTTCCCGCAGTCTACGGACCACCCGAGGATATGATGGAGTGATCTTAAGGCGGATAAGGATAATATGGACAAGATAAAAGAACTCAAGATAAAGCATCTGGATCAGCTCGCGGATTACAAGGACAATCTCTATAAGAAGCCCGAACTTCGTAATCTCTTCTTTGAACTCACGGCTGCCTGTAACGAGCATTGCTTCCACTGCGGCAGCAACTGTACCGTGCCTAAGCCCGATGAGCTTACAACGGACGAGTTCAAGATGATACTGGACCAGGTGAAGGAAGACTTCGGCACGGATCGCGTGTATCTGTGTATCACGGGAGGAGAGCCTCTTATCCGTAAGGATTTCTTCGAGATAATGAACTATGCGAAGAGCCTCGGATATCGCTGGGGCATGACTTCCAATGCTACTCTCATCACTAAGGAAGCAGCTCATAAGCTGGCGCAGGCCGGTATGAAGACCATCTCCGTATCCATAGACGGACTTCCCGAGACCCACGACAGACTGAGGGGCTATAAGCACGGCTATGAGCAGGCGATGCAGGGTGTACAGAACCTCATCGATGAGGGTGCATTTCAGGCAGTACAGATAACGACGGTAATAAATCACGAGAACATAAAGGAGCTTCCCGAGCTCTTCGAAGTGATGAAAGGCATCGACATCGATTCATGGCGTGTCATCAACTTAGAGCCTATAGGAAGGGCCCTTACCCGTCCCGAGCTAATGTGCACCAAGGAAGACCTGAAGACGCTCTTCGACTTCATAAAGCAGGCACGAAAGGACGGCTATCCCGTGGAGTACGGCTGTGAGCACTACCTCGGACTTGACTATGAAGTAGAAGTCAGGGAATGGTACTGGCTCTGCAATGCGGGCCTTTATACGGCGAGCATCACCAGCACGGGTGATATAGGCGGATGCCTCGACATAGAGCGTAATCCCAGGACCATCCAGGGTAATATCCGTACCGACAGGTTCAGCGATGTCTGGAGAGACCGCTTCGAGATATTCAGGAGAGATAAGTCCGGTGACTGCGGTAAATGCAATGAGTGTGGCCATAAGAAATACTGCAGGGGAGGCACATACCATTCATGGGATTATGACAGGGATGAACCTCTTGTGTGCATGAAAGGCATACTGTTCGAGTAGGATTTTGTGCAAGATCCCTCTTTTACTTTGAGATATCTGTATTACAATGAATTTATCGTAAACTTAATACAGTAAAGAGGGTTTCTGTTATGAGAGAAAAATGGTCATCCAGGTCTGCCTTCATACTGGCAGCCATCGGTTCTGCAGTAGGCCTCGGCAATGCATGGCGCTTCCCGGGACTTGCGGCAAAGTACGGAGGAGGAGCTTTCCTCTTCGTTTATCTTATCGCTATGCTCGTTATCGGTATCCCGCTCCTTATGATGGAGATATCGGTAGCAAGATATACAAGACAGGGTGCGCCAGGCTCCATGAGAGCCCTTAATAAAAAGTCCGAGTGGGTCGGCTGGCTCGCGGTATCTAACGGCGTTGGCATCTCGATCTACTATGCGGCAGTATTCGCCTGGGTCATCCTCATGTTCTTCATGAGCTATAAGTTCAAGGGTATGACGGGTGATACGGATGCTGCGAGCTCGCTCTGGCTCCGGACCATCAAGACGACGGGTGTAGCCGAAGGCTTCACGACGATCTCATGGCCCGTGTTCATATGTCTTCTTATCGCATGGGCACTCTGCTACCTTTGTATCCGTAACGGTACGACTACGGTAGGCAAGGTCGTAAAATATACCGTAACGCTTCCAGTTATCTGCCTTCTTATAATGGCCATAAGGGGTATCACGCTCCCGGGTGCACTGGCAGGCCTTGCCAAGCTCTTTATCCCTGACTGGAACGCTCTTGCCGATTCCAATCTGTGGGTAGATGCCATCGGTCAGGTGTTCTATTCTCTGTCTACTTCCATGGCCATAATGTTCGCCTACGGTTCATTCCTTGACGAGAAGTCCAATATCGCAGTGGATACGTTCATCATCGCATTCTCCGATATGCTCGTAAGCGTTCTCGCGGGTATCGTTATGTTTACCACCATGGCAGGTGTCGGAATGCTGGATAACATGTCGGCATCAGGTATCGCTACGGCATTCATCATCTATCCTCAGGCGATCGTCAAGCTGTCACCTAACGGTGTAGTCAACATGATCTTTGCATTCGTGTTCTACTTCTGCCTTATAACGCTTGCCATCGATTCACTCTTCTCTATCATCGAGGGTATCTCTACGGCACTGTCCGACAAGTTCTCTCTCAACAAGAAAAAGACTACGCTCACCATCTGTATCGTAGAGGGAGCGATCTCCCTTGTCTACGTAACGGGTGCAGGCCTTGCGGTACTTGATATCGTTGACTACTTTATCAACAGCTATACGCTCCTTATCACGGGTGTCTGCGAGATGGTAGTCGCAGGATGGTTCTTCAATACGACGAAGATTTTAAGACAGGCCAATCGCAATGCGACAGGATTCAGGATGCCGGGATGGTGGTTCATACCTTCCATCAAGTTCATATCTCCCGTTGTCCTCTCGGGACTCTTTATCTGGAATCTCGTTAACCTCGTTAAGGGCGGCGGAGTATACGGTGCTGCTGACGGATATACCCTGAAGGCCAACATCATGTTCGGCTGGACCATGATCGCATTTATCCTTCTTTCAGGTCTTATGATCAGGATCGTCGTAAAGGCCAATGCCGTTGAAGAAGACGACAGGTCATGGGATGATTATAAGACCCCTGAACAGGCGGTCTGACGGTCGGACAAAAACTGATATAAACACATTTATAACGGCAGGATCCGCACGGTTCCTGCCGTTTCCTATACCGTTTTTTCCTTCGCGGGAATATTGAAAGACAACTGCAACATTACTAAATTGATTAGTCGTATATATAGTGTTAATCTCACTATGTAAAATTCTAAGGAGAATATGAGGCTATTATGAAGAACGGACTTAGAAGATTGGCTGCATCGTTCCTGGCTCTTGCTACGGCAGCGATTGCATTCTCTGCATTTGCTCCCGCCAAGGTCAACGCAGCAGGCGTATCCGTAAATTACAAGGCCTATGTCCAGAATATCGGCTGGATGGATCTTGTAAGTAACGGAGATACAGCAGGAACGGAAGGTGCCGGATTAAGACTTGAAGCTCTGGCAGTTACCGTTGACGGAGATCCCGAGCTTGGTGTCAGATATAAGACTCACGTTCAGAACATAGGATGGCAGGACTGGACCTATGACGGTAACGGCGCAGGTACCGTAGATATGGGTTACAGGATGGAAGCAGTCCAGATGGAACTGACGGGCGCACATGCCGCCGATTACGATATCTATTACTGTCTCCATGTGGAGAACCTCGGCTGGCTTCAGTGGGCATGCGACGGACAGACTGCAGGAACTACGAGCTGCGGACTTCGTGTCGAAGCCATGAGGATAGTAGTCCTTCCCAAGGGTGAGCCTGCTCCCGAATCCGATTCGACGGTAATGGCATGTCCTTCAGATTATCTTCACGTAGCTTATTCATCCCATGTTCAGGATTTCGGCTGGACGGGTGATGTAATGGATGGAGTTACTACCGGTTCCGTAGGATTCGGAAGGAGGCTCGAAGCGATCAGGATCACTGCATTGGGCGGTGAGGATATCGGTATCCGCTACAGGACACATATCCAGAACATAGGTTGGGAGACAGACTGGAGATCTAACGGAGAGCTCAGCGGTACCGAAGGTCAGGCATTAAGGCTCGAGGCTATCCAGATCGAGCTCACCGGAGCAGATTCCGCCAACTACGATGTATGGTACAGAGCACATGTCGAGAATTACGGATGGCTCGGATGGGCTAAGAACGGTGAATACAGCGGAACATCTTCCTGCGGCTATCGAATGGAAGCACTTGAGATCCGTATCCTTCCCAAGGGATCCAACGCTCCCGGAACGACCGACGGAGCTTATGTGACGACTCCCGTATTCTCCGATGCGATGGATATAATGGCTCAGAACTACACGAGCCCTACGCCTTATCTTATCCTCGTAAATAAGAGTACTTTCACAGTTGCTGTCTACAGGAATGACAACGGCCACTGGTACAGGATCGATTCCTTCGGTTGTACTATCGGTGCTCCCGGACATGACACCATCGAGGGTGTATTCCATGTACAGGGAAGAAGATATTACTTCGACTCCTATGGCGTCAGATGCTTCTACGCTACGGGCTTCTGCGGAGATTACATGATCCACAGTACTCTGTATAACAAGTTCCCGACTCCTTCGTCACCTTGTGATACCAGGATCGGTCAGGCTCTTTCCCACGGATGTGTACGAGTAGAGCTTGCAAACGCAGAGTGGATCTATAACAATATCCCCGGAGGAACAACTGTAGTAGTCTATCACTGATAAACACCTAACATATTAAGTGAGGTCCATATGAAGAGAACGATCAAGTCAATGTTGGCAGTAACGGTTGCAGTTGCAATATCACTTGTGAGTTTCAAAACGGTAGCGGCGGGCGAACAGCTCGGCGCTACTACTTTTGATGACGGAGTGGGAATGCCCTGGCATACCGCTACATCGGGAACGGGTAGCATGAGCTTCGAAGTGACGGACGGACAGTTCGTCGTTACCATCGATAACCCGGGAGGAGCTTCTAACGGCGGTACCGACAGATGGGACTGCCAGTTCAGGCACAGGGACCTTACCATAGTCCAGGGCCATCAGTACCATGTGCATTACGAGATGACTTCGTCCAATGACGGTATGTACTATACCAAGATAGGTAATTACGAGGGCAATATCGAAGTATGGCACAACAACAGCGACGGTACTGACCTGGATGCAACATGGGACAGGCTCCCCATAACCGCCAATGAGACCAAGATAGTAGATCTCACGTTCACTGCAGGTCAGACGGTGCAGACGGCTGAGTGGGCATTTCACTTAGGCGGAGACGGACAGTATACGGACAGCGTATGCTTCCCTTCAGGCACGGTGATCGCTTTCGACAATATGTCCCTTGTAGACCTTACATCTGACGAGAACGACAGTAGCGCTCCTGCTACTGCTTCTGCCGCAGGCGGAGTAATGGTCAATCAGGTCGGATACATGATTGGAAGAGCAAAGAAGGCTACTCTCGTATCGGATTCTACGACTTCCGTCGAATTCTACATAAAGAACGAAGACGGGGATACGGTCTTCACGGGTGATTCCGAGCCTCTGGGTTCTGATGCCGATTCAGGATGCAATGTCCATGTACTGGACTTTACCTCTTACGATGAGGCGGGAACGTATACCATAGAGGTAAGTACGGGCGAGACATCGTATCCTTTCGGCATTGGTAACGTAGGGGACTTCGATGCTCTCCTTGACGACTCTCTCAATTACTTCTATCAGAACAGATCGGGTATAGAGATCGAATCGCAGTATATTACTTCGGGAGATGCGGCTGCCCTTGCAAGGAGCGCAGGACATCTTCCTGATGTCGCCGCCATAGGTGATACGGGCGTGTCGCAGGATGTTACGGGCGGTTGGTACGATGCAGGCGACCACGGTAAATATGTAGTCAACGGCGGTATATCCGTGTGGCTCCTTCAGAATATGTATGAGACTTCAGTCTTTATGGGAAGGGCAGACATGTTTGCCGACGGCACCATGTCCATCCCCGAGAACTCCAACGGTTATCCCGATCTTCTGGATGAAGCAAGGTGGGAGATGGAGTGGATGTTCACCATGCTGGTAACTGACGGTGACTACGCGGATATGGCATACCATAAGATGCACGACGAGAGCTGGACGGGTCTTGCACTTGCTCCCGCCGATGATATACAGAGCAGGGTCATCCTTCCTCCGTCTACGGCTGCTACCCTTAACGTATCGGCATGTGCGGCACAGGCAGCAAGGCTCTGGAGAGGCATTGACGACGAATTCGCCGACAGGTGCCTTGATATAGCTCAGAGAACATACGCCGCGGCCAAGGCTCATCCCGAGATGTATGCTCCTCTTGAGAGCTCGGGCGGCGGCGGAGCTTACGGCGACGACGATGTTACCGATGAGTTCTACTGGGCTGCATGCGAGCTCTACATCACTACGGGTGATGCGGCTTATCTTACGGATATGTCAGCGTCTTCCTGGTATCTTCAGATCCCCGTGAGCCTCGGAGGCGGTGAGAGCGTAGGAACATACGGCAGCTTCGACTGGGGACACGTATCTGCTCCGGGCAATCTCTCCCTCGTTCTGAACAGCGCCGTACTTGATGACGGTTCTTATGAGACACTTAAGACATCTGTAATGTCTGCAGCTGATACATATGTGGGAAGAGAGCAGATGCAGGGCTTCGGTCAGCCTTATGCTCCCAGCAGTATCTCCTACGACAATTCCAATGTGGGATATATCTGGGGCTCGAATTCCTTTGTAGCGGATAACTCCATCGTGATATCCTACGCATATCTCGTATCAGGTGATGAAGCATATATCGACGGAGTAACGTCAGGTCTTGATTATCTTCTCGGAAGAAATCCCATGGATCTGTCCTATGTAACGGGTTACGGCAGCAATACCGCCCATAATCCTCACCACAGGTTCTGGGCCAATTCCATCGATCCTTCCTTCCCGAGCGCTCCTTCGGGCGTTCTCGTAGGAGGTCCCAACAGCGGCATGGAAGATCCTTATGTACAGGCTCTGGGCTGGCAGTCCGGAGTAACACCTCCCGCCACATGCTATGCGGACAATATCGAGGCCTATTCCGTAAATGAGTGTACCATCAACTGGAATGCTCCCCTTTGCTGGGTAACGGCATTTGTAGTATCGACATCGGAGGTTCCCGAGGAACCCGCAGAGGACGAGGAGAACGCCCAAGAGACAGAGCAGACGACGGAACAGACTGATGAGACTGCCGTTCCTTCGGAGACGGGATCAGCTGCTGAGGTCAGATCTTCGGATGAGCCTGTATCGGGCAATAATATCGTGAAGGTAATAGTACCTGCAGCCCTGGGAGTTGCGGCTCTTGCAGCGGTCTGTGTGGTAGCCGTTACCGTGGCAAAGAAAAAGAAACAGTAATACATTAATGAATTTTATCAGGTCGGCATCTCCCACGGGGATGCCGATCTTTTTAAATTTGACAGGTCTTTGTCAGCCGTTAGGTCATTGAGAAGCGAAAGATGATTTGATATAGTTATTAATAGTCTTTAGGCTTATGGAGGCATATCTATGTACTTGATCAAGAAGAAGCGCGTGCTCCACGATTCCATCTTCCTTATGGATATCGTAGCACCCAGAGTAGCGAAGTATTGCCAGCCCGGTCAGTTCGTTATCGTAAGGATCGACGAGATGGGCGAGAGAGTTCCCCTTACGGTCTGTGATTACGACAGGGAAGAGGGAACCGTAACGATAGTAGTACAGACTATCGGAGCAAGTACCCTTCGCATGAAGGAATTAAATGAAGGTGAGTATCTTCACGATTTTGTAGGACCTCTCGGTCAGCCTTCAGAGCTCATTACGGATGATATCGAGGAAGTCAAGAAAAAGAAGATCCTCTTTGTCGCAGGCGGACTCGGTACTGCTCCCGTATATCCTCAGGTAAAGTGGCTTCACGAGCACGGCATCGATGCTGATGTCATCGTGGGAGCTAAGAACAAGGATCTCGTTATCCTTGAAGATGAGATGAAGGCAGTAGCCGGCAATCTCTATATAACAACAGACGACGGTTCTTATGTCCGCAAGGGCCTGGTAACCGAAGTCATCGCCGACCTTGTAGAGAAGGAAGGCAAGAAGTACGACCTTTGTGTATCGATCGGACCTATGATCATGATGAAGTTCTGTACTCTTACGACTAAGAAATATGATATCCCCACTATAGTCAGCATGAAT
>JAEEGL013371890.1_pt1 | contig 14754 bp, 10 predicted proteins | sample 9134231 | NCBI WGS metagenome assembly JAEEGL01 (sample SAMN16246548, study PRJNA631951) | gut metagenome | biome: gut microbiome; feature: rumen; material: fiber-attached | host: Bos | place: Iran: Karaj | collected 2018-10 | reverse complement strand
TCTCTATCATCAAGCATTCACAAAATCTGATCCAAGTTAGCTCTAAGAGTGTCTCTTTCGGCTAATTGATCAGGACGTAAAGTATTTCCATCTTCAATCAAATCTGCTAAAGTATCTCTACCTTCATCTCCAACTTCTCTATCAAGTGATACATTACCAAAAATCACTTCCTCAAGCTTTTTAACTTTTTTGATAGGATATCATAATTTCTGTCAGATTTCTTTACTTGTTGGTTCTCTTCAAAGCTTTTGGAAGAGTAGTGAATAAGTCTTATTATAAGAATTAATTTCATCAATTAGATGCACAGGAATTCTAACATTCTTTCACATATCAGCAATAGCCTTTGTAATAGACTGTTTAATCCACCAAGTAGCATAAGTCGAGAATTTGAACTCTTTATCAGGATCGAATTTTTCAATAGCTTTAATAAGTCAGATATTTCACTCCTGAATTAAATCAGCAAATCCAAGTCTTCATCCAAAATAACGTTTAGCAATAGCAATTACTAATCTTAAGTTTGATTCAACTAATTTTTGTTTAGCTGCTTCATCTCATTTCTTTACTCTTCTAGCCACTTCTTTTTCTTCTTCAGCAGTCAAAAGAGGGATCTTTGAAATATCATTGAAATACAATTTAATGTAGTCTTTATATTGCATATCAGGAGGTAAATCAGTCTTTCCGTATAATGAAACTTTCCCAAGTCTAGATTCTTTTTTAGTTCATTTTTCTTCTTTTCATGAATTTTCTAATTCTTCTTCGATAGTGATAACCTTAATTTTGAGTTTATCACACAAATCGTAGAATTTTTCCAAAATTCTGATTGATCACTCCATATTATCGAGTGATGCAATCAAGTCTTCTTCCAAAAGACTTCCTTTTTCAGCTCATTTTAAGAGTAAATCCTGCAAATCTTCACTTAATTCAGAAATATCCTCCATGAGGTTTTCATAGATCTTTTTTCTTTCTTCGTTCATATATTATGGTCTATAATGCTAAATAATCACAAAAAATTTATTCAAAAAAATTTATCACATATATTTTTAGTATTTGAGGTATTGAGTGGAAGAGCTTTGTTATTAGGTCAAAAGCCTATTGAAATGCTATCTTTGCATTCGTTCCATAGAAAAAAAGGATACCACTTCGAGTACCAATAATACTATATACCATTTCATATATCAAAATCAAGTGAAAATACAGAAAAAAGTCTGATTTTTTTTGCTTTTTTTGGTGCTTGTGTGTATAATTAATTTAGATTATTTAATTTTTAAATATACAACATGTTAGAAAAATATAATCAACTAGATTGAAATAATGAAGAAAATATTAGCACACAAACAGAATTAGAAGACTTAAAACAAGAGACATATGAAAATAATCCAGGCATATGAGACAAAATAGGAGACATTTTATGATTTAATGATAAATATAAAGAATATTTTGATTCTCATTTAGAAGAAGTACAAGAATATTTACATACACAAGAAAAAACAAGAGTGTATTGATTAGGATTGGCTAATCGTGTAACCTCTAACTTAAAATATTCAGAAAGTGGCTGAGAGATAGAATCATATGGACAGAAAACAAAGATTGATAAGGATCACTGAAAAATTGATTGACTTGGTATGAAATTCCCAGATGCGAAAACGATGATTATTATTGCGAATCGAATTAACTATTTAAAATATGCTTACAAATGACGCTGTTTTTCAGAGAAGCCTTTTTATGTGCCTGATGGACATGTATCTATAGCAATCAAATTAAGAAATCCTATTTCATGAAAGATTGAAGATAGCGAGAAATCTAATAATTTAACTACATGACCATATAATTTATTTTGATGAATATATCAAGAAAGAATAAATAACACAAATCCCGATAATCCAGATCATATTGAAATAAATAATATAATTGAATATATGAAAATTGGTGATAAAGAGGTAAATCCAAAGGTTTATAGCGCGCCATTTTTTACAGCAGCTTATCTTGAATGGTGTTTTGAAAATTTGTGAGTTAAAAATGAAAAGGATTTTGCGGAATATTTTATGTCTCACAGAAAAAATATTGTTGAATACCTTAATGACCAACTATGACGAACATCAAATTAAGAATACATATATAATTATCCATATATTATACCCAAAGATTAAGTAAAAATATAGAAAAAAGTCCGATTTTTTTTGCATTTTTTGATATTTGTGTGTATAATTAATCTAGATTATTTAATTTTTAAAAAATCCTAATGACAAATGTGGATAAGTTAAAGAAAGAGGTAGACAGTATCCAAACTTCATTAGATCGATTGAAAGATAACATTTCCGTGCTTTCTGAAGAAGATAAGAAAAATAAAGCTAATGAATTAAAAACAAGAGCTGAGTTAACAAAGATGAAGATTCAAACTGAAATTAGTCTGTTATCACTGCAATTTGGTGAAGATAAAAAAAGACAAAAGGCCGAAGCTGAAGTTTTGTTAAATACTGTAAACGAAATTATTAATTTGCAATTATCGATTTTAACGTGAAATAATAGTTGAGCAGATGGAAATGGAGCCTGATCATGAGATGGATGATGAACTAAAGAAGATAGCGATAAATCTTCTTTTTGGGATTCATGACGATGAAAGGCTCTAAAACGAACAGGTATTATAGGTGGTATATGAGCTTGAATTTCTTGGATAGGTAGTAAATTAAAATGAAATGATGACGAGGAAGATGAGGAAGAGGAATCAGATGAAAAGGAATCATGAGATAAAACAAAGAAAAAGAAGAAAAAGAAGAGTAAAGAAGGATGATCACGATGGAGTAATTTTCTTTTAAAAGCATGATTGGCAACATGAACAGTGGTATGATGAGTTGAGGTTTTTAAACATCGGAATAGGGTATCATCTCGAGTTAAAGAAAGACTATGACTAGCATTGTCATTTGATCAGGCGATTCAAAAAGTAGAATCAGAGGTGCGTAATTGAAAAGTTGATGCTGATCACTTTGGAGCGTTTAATTCTCATTTTGAATGATGAATCACGTATGATGAGTGAACTCAAGAAATATGTTCATACTGACAAAGAACAAAAATTGAAAAAAGCTGAAAAAAATTACAATGAATGGATGTGGAATTTGCCAGTTGGGAGGAGTTAATTCATGCAGCAAATATAGTAAACTTTGCAAAAAGAAGATTAAAATGAAGATGAGCGACAGCTAAACCATTTAGAGAAACATCATGGTGATGAGATATATCATTTACTTGTTCAGCTAGAGGAGAACAAGAATTTATGTCAGCAAGTAATTCTAATGAATGGAGTTGGATATTATGAACTTTATGAACAGCATGATGATGATTATTGTGAGGATATTGTGCATGAGTAAAATGAGCAGCAATCTGAGCAGTTTGAGGATGAACGTGATGATATGCATTATGAGCATACATTGATAATACATCAACAGCAGGTCGTTTCTGTGAAACAATATCTAGATGAAAGAATTTTGATGAATTTATAATATATTTAAATAATCAAACTGATGAAAATTGAAAATCACTACGAGAATCTTATGGAGAACAACATATAGATCCAGATGAAACACCAATAAATCCAGTTGTAGATAATTGATTAGAATGAACAGAACGAGGATGAATTTTAGAAGAAATAGAGGATGAATACTGAGAAGATCAGACATGAAGGAGAAATTTGGAAATAAAATGGTGATGAAATGAACCTTGAGGAAATCCAGAAGAATATATAATTAGTTCATACGGTCATGAACTAAAATTAACTCTAAAATGATGACCAAAAAGAAGGTGAGAAAATATTGACTATAGTAAAATTACAAAAATTCATATCGAGAAATATGAAAATATAGATTGAAAAAAAATTGATAGTCGATGAGATTGACTAGATATAGATTTTCCACATACAGAAAAAGGACTAAAAGAAGCGATAAGAGTTATAAATCTTACAAATATGATAGTGGAAGATCGAGCATTAAAATGAGAAGAAACTTGTCCATTTGCATATTGAAAATATAAGACACCATTCGCATTAGAAATAGATACGCCAGGATCGTGAACAAACCATCTGTGATGAACCACAATATTGAATAATAGTACATTAAAATCTAAATTTCCAACATTACATGATGATTTAGATGAATTTCCATCTACTCAATCAGTTGTATGGCTTAACGAATCATTCCAAAGAAAGATGTGGAATCAAGCTGTAAAAGACGAATCAAGTGGGTCTCAATATATAAAATTTTTGCATCAATTAGGGAAATGAAGTTTTTGGAAGAAAATATGATAATGATCGTTTTTTAGTTCAAAGTATAAAAATAACAAAGAATGAGAAAAAAACTTTTAAAAACAATTCTAGAAAAACTAGTTCCATATCGAGATATGGCAGAGGATTTTATAATAATTTTGGACGAATGTAAAGAAGAGGATCAAGAATTTATAGATAATTTAAGTAATGAAATTGTGAAAGGAATTAGAGCTATAAAATCGAGAGAAAAATTAAAAAAGATATCAAAAGAAATTAAAAAGATAAAAAGGGAAGAAGATGCTGAGCTGTGAAGAAGTAAAAAGGATCTGGATGAGTTGGAAATTTTAATTAATAATATAGATTAGAATGGCTACGGATGGTACTGATGGAAGAAAAACTCCAGAAGAGAAAATAAAAGAAAATTTTAATGATAAAATTAAAAAAATCGATGCAAATAAAGATCAAATATTTGCTGAGGAAGAAATTAAAGACTTTTTAGAAAATGATAAAAATAGTAAAAAAGTAAGCCAATTATGAGAGTTAATGAAAGAACACTTTGAAACACAAACTGAGGCGTTAGAAGAATTCAGGGATGTTATCTGAAGAATCTGTGAAAGAATTTTAGACAGCATAAAACCAGGAGAAACAGTAGATTTAAATAGATGAAGAATTTTATATTTTTATCTCAAACATTTCCACAAAGAGAATACGGGAGTTGGAAGAGATATAATAAAAACAGTAATTGATTGAAGTAAATGAAATCGATATCAAGATGTAATAACAGATACGCAAAATAGCGATGAGGAATGGTTTAATAGTTTACCATGAGTGGAAGAGATAAAAGCCGAAAGGAAAAGAGAACAAGATTTAAAAAAATGTAATGAATTACTTGAATCTACAAATCGCCTAAATTCAGAAGATATAGGGTGGTTAAATGAGTATAAGAATAATTGAGGTTTGAACCCAGAAGTACTTAGCAAAATTAATGAAAGATTGGATTTGGAAAAATGTTATCAGTTATTAGAATCGACGGATTTTACCTTTAGTGATATAGAACGACTAGAAACACAAAAAAGTGGTCGAAGATTTGATTCAGAATTACTTAATAAAATTAATGAGAAATTAAACTTTGAGATATCGAAAATGTGTAACAAAATTATAGAATCTACTAATGCTCTATCACGAGAATATATTCAATGGTTAGAAAAAATTAGAGATAATTTATCAGAGGATTCTCAAGAGCTTAAAAGCAGAATTGATGAAAGATTAGAATTAGAAAAAGAGGAAATAATAATAACAAGCGAAGTTATTGCAGAAATGGATAAAAATCCACTAAAAAATCTTGATACAATTGATGCCAAGTTAAAAAGTTCAAAACCTAATCGAGAGAACTTAGTAAAGGAGATTAAAAAACCTGAAGATGTAGAAAAAATAACAATAAATAACATTACGAGATATTTACCAGCAGCAGCAAATGTTTCAGAAGAAAATAGGCAATACGTAGTAAGCAATTTTCAAGAAATAATGCGTAAACATTTATGTTTCCACGAATGATATAAAATATGATATGGCCAAAATCCAGATCAATTTATAATCTGAATGCCACATCTAGAAGATATTGTTATTGAAAATAATATGTTAGAATCGGCATTAAGAAAATTAAAAGAATTAAAAGAAAAGGAAAAAAATAAAAAAATAAAAACTTTGGATCAGAAGATAAATTTTGTATTGGGTGATAATAATAACCATATTCTTTTTGATCTTTGGTTAAGATCAGAACTATCTTCATATAAAGATGAAGATAAAGATAAAAAAATTCGAGAAACAATATATGCAATATTTAGTAATGAAAAATACAATAATAAAATACAAAATTTTGCAAAAATTAATACATATGTAGCAACTACTTTAGAAAATTACAATAATGCCATTAAAAAAGTGAAGGAAGAACAAGAAAAAGAAGAAAAGAGAAGCAAAGAAGTTGAATGATATTTTATAAACTCTACAATTTATCTTACTAACAACATAACACAACTTTTTGAAGTCGGTGGAAAACCAAAGCTAAAGAGCATAATAGTATTTTCAAGAGATAATATCCATAATCGAGAACGTATCTACAATAATATGAAAAAAGAAAGGTGAACAAGTAATGCCTGCAATAAATTTTGTGAGGTTTATGAAGCAAGTAAAAAATTTTATGAATCAGAATGGGTTAAGAATCTGGGATTGCCGAACTGTTTAGATGCTAAGGATTATATTGATTATCTTTCCGCATTAGAAACTATGGAAAGAGATATTAATAAGATAAAAAAAGAACATGCTGCATTTCGTAGGGGATGATGAGGTACAATTTGATATACTTGAGCTGTAGATATGTGAGCAGCTATATATTATAGCGGTAAAGAAGTAGCCTGTAATGTTCAAGCAGCTAGACTGTTTGTAAAATTATGGAAAAAATGAATAAAAAAAGGTTGATGAAATTATAGACCGAATAATTTTATGTGAATAAAATTAGATCGAAGTCATTCAAACAATAACCCTGATAATAACTCAGATATTGAAGATATAATTAGGGATTCAACATTTGAGTGAATCATTGATAAAATTAAAGTATTTCGGAAAAATGCTACTGGATGATGTTTTCAGCAAGCATTTTGAGATATCTGTTGATTAGCACTTTGATTAACAGCGTCAGCATTTACTTTAGCAACAACAGCTAATCCAGGTGCCGCTTGAGCAGCATATTATTTATGTAGTAAGATTGGTAATTGATTGTGACAAGTATTGTTTGATTTAACCATAGATGGGTTGTGATGAAAGGTTCTGTGATTGCGAGAAGAATCATGAGCCAATAAATACGATTGAATTGATGCATCACTAGGGCTTTGAATTTGATTATATAAACGTGATGAGTATGGAAATGTTATACAAGCAAAGTCTACATGAGAATGGATTATAGACACAGCATTTGGTACTGTAGCAACGGCAGCCACATTCCAATTCGCAGCCAATTTAGGTATCACAGTTACAGAGAATCCATTTAAATATGCAAGTATTGATGAGTTTATAAATAAGCCTTTTGCTAATATGTCAGCAGCAGCCGCAAAAGCATTCATTTGAACACCAAGTTATGAATGAGTTAGTGCCGGAGATGCAATATTAAGTCAAGCTGTAGAAGAATATTGAGTACAATGATTTACAAAAAAATGTGTAAATGTATTTTTGGTAACAGCAATGGTAAAATGATATAAGGCTACATATAATTGGTCCAAGGATAATACAGATGTTGTTTGAAAGATTGATGAGAAATTAGGCAAAGTAACTTCATTTTTGAACAATAAGGGAATATCAATAGATAAATTATCAAAAATACCAGAATCTGAAATGAAAAAACTAATAAAAGAGGGATTCGCTGGATTAGTAGATGATTTAGCTGCAGAATCACAAAAGTGATGGAATTCAGTAATTGTTCCAACGATACCTCTAGTCACTGCAGGGTTGGTATCATCAAAATTATCCCCACTTTCTATTCTACAAAGGAAGAAAAAAGAAGTTTTAGAAAAAATGAAAGTGGCACAAACTCAGGCTGAGAAAAATAAATGCGATAAACTTTTAGCAAGATATAACGCATTGGAAAATTACGCAAAATCATTATGATATTATGAATGATCAGGTGTTAGATAGCACAATTATAAATTATTAGTTATATGCGTTCTGAGTGTGGAGTTATGTGTTTAAAAATAATTAAACCTAATATAACCAGATTTCTCTTGTTTTTATCGTAAAATCTAATATAGTTGAAAAAATTATTTTATCATCTTTATAACAATGAAAAAAATAGCACTTTTATGAGTAATGTTAGTGATTAGTATTCTCACGTGATGTGATACAAGTCATAATTTTATGGATGTAGATAATCCTAATGCAAAAGAAGATCTAAAATATTATATCTGAAGTGGAAATATTCCGAAGATAAATACAGATGAAATTATACCGGACAGCCTATCATGAGCACGAAAAGATGCAAAATGATATGCAAATAAATATTACGAAGACACATTAGAAGAATATGTAGATATTGCTAAAGAATGATTATCATGAGCTAAGGAAAATCTGAAATGATATTATAATGACTGAGTAGATGAGCTTAATAAAATGGTTAGCGATAAAGTTAATAATACGATTTCATGAGAGCTGAATAAATTTAAAATCAAGAAATAAATACTCTTTTGTAATTTGAATAGTAAATGCAGATAGATATTTCTCACATTCCACAACAGCCGTGAGTTTACCTTTTCAAGGATTCGAAAGGGACTATTTTGTATATCTGAAAAGCAAAGAATCTCCAGAAACGTGTTTCTCAATACTTCACTCCGAATTCACTTTGGAAACAGGAGATGGTAGCTAAAGCGTCAAAAGTAGATTTTTTTGTAGTAGCAAATGAAAGTGAATCTCTATATTTAGAGAATAACCTAATAAAAAAGCATAAACCATTTTTCAACTGCATGTTGAAATGATGAAATGGTTACACATATATCAAATTTTCAGATTCAGATTTTACTCAAGTTTTGACTACGAGAAATAAGAAGAATGATAAAGCGACATACATTTGACCTAAGCATAATACAAAAGAATTAAAAAAGCTGATGCAATATTTACGTACAATATTAAAATACCGTACTTGTCCCAATTCTCAGTTTAAGGAATGAAAAATATGTTCAGATTTCTATTTTTGATTATGTGATGGATGGTGCGAGAAGTGTAAAAATAAATCTGAATTACCGAAGTTAAAGGAAGAATACAAGAACAACCTTCAGATTTTTAGCTCGTTTTTTAAGTGAAATACTAAACCGATTAAGAAAGTATTACTATCTCAGATAGACGATGCAGTAGCGAAACAGAATTTTGAATGGGCGAGTCAAATCCGTGATATTTATATGCATATCGAAGAATTGGTAGAAAGACAGCACGTGGAATTGTGAAAGAATCTCACATGATACGTTTTGGCGATAAAAGAGATAGCTTACTCCCACATTTGCGTTCTGCTTAATTTTTATGAATGAAAACTTATAGATATAATTCGTCAGGAAATACCGATTGATGATGGAGATATCTATTGGATAAAATCGTGATTTGAAGCGGAAATAGGAGATTTAAATATTCAAGAATGAAGTTCAGCTTTCTCTCTTTTAGCTTATTCAAATAAAGTATCATTTAACAAAGAAGAAAAAACAGCATTGGTAAATATGCTGGAATGATTTTTTGATTCATACGTTATATCCTCCACTTTACAGTGACCATGATTACACAATCAATTACTTGAACAACTGCAGTCTCGCTACAAATTCAAAAGCTTCCCAAATTGGGTGGAATGTGTGGATATCTCGCATATGAACGGAGATTGGATTAGTGGATGATTATCATGTATCGTTTGATGAATCCCAGAGAAGAAGAAATATCGTAAATATAAAATAAAATCTGTTTCAGAGCAGAGCGATGATTATGCCTCACTGAAAGAAGTGCTAATGAGAAGATTCCTAAAAAGATCCCCCTTTGGTAAGGGGGATGCTCCGAAGGAGCAGGGGGATATATACAAAAAACAGTTTTTAGCGTATAATCCAAATCTTACAGCTAAAGCTAGAGAGTTGAGAAAAAATATGACAGAAGCAGAAAAGAAATTGCGATATAAATTTTTGCAACCATTAGATGTAAAGGTATTAAGACAGCAACCAATTGATGAATATATTGTAGATTTTTATGTAGCATCTAAAAAACTTATAATAGAAATTGATGGAGATACTCATTGGACTGATAATGAAATTAAATATGATGAACAGAGGACTAAAATTCTAAATAATCTTTGATTAACAGTTATCAGATTTACAAATGACGAGATCTATAATAATTTTGAAAGTGTTTGTGATGAAATTAATCAGAAACTAGAAATAGAAAATATCCCCCCTTTATCCCCCCTTACAGAAGGGGGGCAAGACCTGCCAGACGTTTTCATTTTAGACTGATGAATAGGGCAGTTGAATGTAGTTAAAGACTTATGTAAAGAATCTTCAGAATTTTACAAAATATTCAAACAAGTAGATTTTGTTTCATTATGAAAATGAGAAGCTAGGAGAAAAAGCTGAATCTGATTAGCATCAAAACGTTGACATGAATGATTAGTTTGAGAAAAGATTTATCGTTTCAGAGATGATAAATTTAATATAGAAGAAATTCCATTAGTTTACGACCAAGCGGATAGATTCTTGGTAAAACTTCGTGATGAAGCTCATAGATTTTCTAATTCATATAGAAAACAACAAATGAAAAATGAGTTAAAATCTGAGTTTAATAAAGTGAAGAAATAATATATTTTACACATAAATACTAAATATGGGAAAAGCAAAAAAAGTCGTAAATTACTACGTGTTATGTAATAAATTGAAAAATATAATCAGAACAGGTTGGAAAGACTGGAGTGTTCAAAGAGAAAGACTTGAAAGTGTGGCCGAACATATTTTTGGGGTACAAATGCTCGCAATAGCAATGAAGTCAGAATATAATTATGATGTTGATATATTAAAAGTTATTATGATGATAGCGATTCATGAACTTTGAGAAACAGTAATATGAGATTTGACAGAATTCCAGATATCAAGGGAAGAAAAAGAAAGAATTGAACATGAAGCTGTTCATAAAATTCTGAAAGATTTAGTTGATGGCGAGAATATTGAAAAACTATTTTTAGAATTTGATAGTCATAAAACGAAAGAAGCGAATTTTGCATATCAATGTGATAAATTAGAATGTGATCTTCAATGTAAGTTATATGATGAAGAGTGATGTGTAGATTTGAATAAGCAGAAAAGTTGTAATGCAGCAGAAAATGAAAAAGTTCAGCAATTATTAAAGGAAAATAAAACCTGGTCCGATATGTGGTTACAATACGATTCAGAAAATATTCCGTATGACGAAAATTTCCAGGCAATGATAAATTATGCACAAAAGCATAAGATTAATAATTTATAGCGTCACAAGATTTGATTTCTTTCGTAATCTATAATATATCATTTAGTTATTAAAAGGTATCGAAAATGAAAAAAATTTGACTTTTTGTAATACTATTAATTGGTAGTTTATTAACAACTTGATGTTGAAATAAATTAGCAGAATTACCTGAAAATCCTATTATATTTCAAACTTGAGAATTGGATACACCTTTTGAAGATACAGGTTATACGACAATTGAAAATGATGGTAAAACATATATTATCTACGGTTGAATCAAATGAAAATGATTATTGAATGATATAAGTTATGCTTATTGAGATTGTCTATGATATGTTTGAGATGATAAAGCTCTCAGAATTTATGAATTAAAAGGTGAGTCAGCAGATGAATGGTTAATTGAATATTATACAGCAGGCATGATGGAACAACCAATAATTTTAAGAGAAATAAATACTAAAAATAATGAGAATGTCCCATCAAGTGTTGAATCGTTTGATTATGATTTTTGGAGTATAACAGACACAATCGCATTTAATCAATTAAAGAAAATATTTACGTGAAATATAGTTGATTGAACCACTGCCGAAAAAGTTTTAGAAGTTGGTCCAGGTTTGGAAAACGAGGTAGTAGATATTACTTGAGACTATACATTATATTATAATGATGAATTTGGAATCGCAACAGTTTTATGAGAAGAATGGAAATGATATTCTGTGATAGTGGAAAGATATGCTGACGATTTTGAATATAATTGAGAAGTAATTCAAATTCCAAGATATATGATAAAATTCTGAAAACAACTTGGAACGGAAGATTATACTGTAAATGCATTCACATACCATTATTGATTCAGTATCGTAAGTAACGAAGATGTAGAAATAATTAAAACAAGACCAGATGTTTGGAGTATATCTTTTGAAAATGATTATAAATGAAAAAATGATAAATATAGCTTTTTTGAAACGTCTACACGAAGATGATGAGGACATGAATATTTGTTACAATCTTTTCCAAATCTAGATTGTAAAACTTGGACAGTCGAAAGAAATGATATTGATTGAAATATCCATAAAATTATTCAAGCTGACTGCGATGGATATGAAGTTATAGATTGAGAAGCTGTGAAAACTAGGAAATCTTGGATAGAGCAGTTATTCCCTATTTGATTCTTATTTTATGATATCTAGATAAGAGTTCTCTTAAAAGTCTCTAGAAATTTGACAAATTAAGTTTGTTAGAGTATAATAAATATACTATTTATACTTAAATTTTTGGTATGCAACTAAGAAATTCAGCAAATAAAAGAGAGACATCAAAGGGAATTCCTCTAATCAATCATCGAAGACTTTGAAAATGTATAATTTTAGTTAAAGAAAAAGTTAATTGAAAATACTGATTACTTTGATGATGAATTGATCCAGGTGAATGAAAAGAACAAGCTCTTAGAAGAGAATTAAGAGAAGAAATCTGATCATGATACAGAATTGAGAAGATGAAAGATTTAGTAAGATTTGAAACAAATACCCAGATTCATAATGTATTTGCTCTAAAATTATGATGAAGTTTTCATCCATCTAGGAATGAAATTGCAGGATTTGCTTTTTATCCTCTAGAAGATAAATATTCAAAAGAAAGAGATGCTATAAAAAAGAATATGGAACCTTATGCTAAGATAGCGGTAGATAATTTTAGGCATAAACACGATTGGCAAAGTTATGATGTTAGTGATCCAAGAATCGAATGAAAATATTTCGACCAATTCCATAGAGAATTAGATGCGCTTAAACAGCAAATTAAATAACAATTAAGAAAATAAGATAAAAGGCTAGTAATTCACTAGCCTTTTCATTTTGTTTAGTTGTTCCAAGGTTCCCTGCAGATTATCACACAAGAATTTATAATACTTTATCCTGTTAGATACCCATCCCGAATTAAGTTTTTCCCTTTCTATAATTTTAAGGGATTCTACTGTTAAACTCGGATTGGTTTCTTGTGAAACCAATTCTTCTTTAATTTTCTCGGCTTCATCTTTTTGCTTAGAATAGAAGTCCAAATCTGTCTCCTCCAACAATCTTGCATATTTGATAGAAGTTTTTACACCCAATCTTTGAATTGCTAGAAAAGCTTCAGGTATGATTACCACGACAGCTACGCAAATGATAATCTCAGTAAGATTTTCTCCGTCAGAGTACAAAAGTACAATGAACAGAGCCGCTAAACAAAGAATTTCAATCGTTCGAAATACCTTTCGTAAACGAAGATACTTTTGAACGTCTGGTTTTAAATTTTCTACAACATTCATAATTTTAAATTTTTATTTGATTAGTGTATATTTTGTTTTTATAAGTATATTCAGATACTTAATCTCTTGTAATCATCTTTACAAAAATCTCAGTAGGAACTTCTACATTTCAGATAGCTTTCATCCTTTTCTTTCACTCTTTCTGCTTTTGAAGAAGTTTTCTTTTTCTGGAAACATCTCAACCATAACATTTAGCCAATACATCTTTTTTCATAGCTGAAATTGTTTCACGAGCAATTATTTTAGTTCCAAGTCCTGCTTGAATAGGTATAGCAAAAAGTTGTCTTGGAATCAGAGTTTTTAACTTTTCTACTGCATCACGTCATAAATAATATGCTTTATCTCTGTGAACTACCCAAGTCAAAGCCTCAACTCTTTCATTATTAATAAATATATCCAGCTTAACCAAATCAGATTGTTCATATCATTTAAACTCATAGTTCATAGTAGCATATCATTTTGTAGCTGATTTTAATCTATCATAAAAATCAATAATAATCTCTCACATAGGTAGATTATAATGCCAAACAACGCGGCTTTCATCTAAATATTCCATAGATTTTAAGTTTCATCTATATTCTTGTGATAAAGCCATTATATTACCAGCATAATCTTTAGGTCAAACAATTTCTACTTCAGCAATAGGCTCAAATATCTTATCAATCATTCATTGATCAATCATCTCTGATCATGATTTTACTACTATCCATGGTTGAAACTCTTTAGCTAACCTAGCCCAAAAACTTTCTTCTTGCATTACAGAAGTAATTCACTGATTATCCTCTAAACGTTGTTTTTGACGATGAGTTAATTTTATTCAGATTTCTTTTAAAACATATTGATATAAACCTGAAGTAACTAAACTTTTTAAGTTGGCTCAAGTTTTAATTTGTGATATATTTAAATTCTTAGATTTAACTAAATACAGTACTGTAGGAATAGTAAATATAGTATCCAATCAATATTCTCTCCAAAGTCTCTCTTTGATAATATCCATATGCAACATTCATAAAAATCCGCAACGGAATCATAATCATAAAGCTCCAGAATCCTCCATTTCATATTCAATTGCACTATCATTTAGTGAAAGCTTTTCTAGACTATCTTTAAGTTTATCATATTCAGTAGAATCAATAGGGTAGACTCATGCATAAACGAAAGGAGTCATTTTTTTAAATCCAGGAATAATATAATCCTG
>JAEEGL012662299.1_pt1 | contig 14754 bp, 13 predicted proteins | sample 9134231 | NCBI WGS metagenome assembly JAEEGL01 (sample SAMN16246548, study PRJNA631951) | gut metagenome | biome: gut microbiome; feature: rumen; material: fiber-attached | host: Bos | place: Iran: Karaj | collected 2018-10 | reverse complement strand
CTAGAGGTTGTTGTTAAACAGCCTAAAAACTGTGGGAGGCAATCCCTATATGACCACATTTTAGGAGGAAATTATGAAGAGAGGAAAGAAATATACCGAAGCAGCAAAGCTTGTTGAAAGAAACAAAGCATACGACGCTTTAGAAGCATTAGAATTAGCTTGCAAAACTTCAGTTACTAAGTTCGATGGCGCAGTTGATGTAGCAATCAGATTAAACATCGATCCTAGAAAAGCTGAACAAAATATTCGTGGCGCTATCGTATTACCTAATGGTATCGGTAAAGATGTTAAAGTTTTAGCATTATGCCGTGGCGCTAAGCAAGAAGAAGCTAAAGCAGCTGGTGCTGATTATGTTGGCGAAGCTGATATGATCACTAAGATTTCACAAGGCTGGTTCGATTTTGACGTTATCATTGCAACACCAGATATGATGGGTCAACTTGGTAAACTTGGACGTGTACTTGGTCCAAAAGGTTTAATGCCAAACCCTAAGACTGGAACAGTTACAATGGACATCGCAAAAGCAGTTAAGGAAAGTAAAGCAGGTAAGGTTGAATATCGTCCTGATAAGGTTGGTAACATCCAAGCTACAATCGGAAAGGTATCATTCGGAGCTAAGAAGCTTGGCGAAAACTTAAAAGCTTTCTACGGTGTTATTTTGAAGGCTCGTCCTTCAACAATCAAAGGTTCTTATGTTATGAACATTTCAGTTTCATCAACAATGGGCCCTGGTGTAAAAGTTTCTGCCGATACAATCGACAATCTTTAATACCATAAATTAATTTAAAACTTGCAGTCTTAAGACAGCAGGCGGGATATAATCCCTTAATTACCTGCCGAGGATTCGAAAAGAAAAATCTTCTTTTTACCTTGGTAGGAAAGAAGATTTTTTATTTATATTTACGGAGGTGAAAATATGAAGGAAACTCTTGAACAAAAGAAACAAGAAGTTGTTTCTGCAGTTGATCTTATGAAGAATTCTAAATCTTTCGTTGTATTCCAATATGGTGGAATTTCAGTTAAAGATTTCCAAGATCTTCGTAAAGAAATGCGTAAGAACGGTGGTTCAATCAGCGTTATTAGAAACAACATTTCATCACGTGCTGCAGATGAAGCAGGATATGTTGATGTTAAAGATGCCTTTAAGGGTCAGGTTGCAGTTGCATTCGCTAAGGATGATATGGTTGCTCCAGCTAAAGTAATTTTCAAAGCTGCAGAACCTAAAGATTCTAAAATTAAACCTATTAAAGGTGTTGTTGATGGTGAAGTATATTCTTATGATCAATTAAAGACACTTGCTACATTACCATCATACGAAACTTTGCTTACTCAGCTTGCCGCTGGTATGCTTGGTACATTATCTCAACTTGCAATTGGTTTAAATATGCTTGTTGAAAAGGATGCGGAAAATAAACCCGCTGAAGCCTAATTAATTAATAAATTATAGAGAAAATTGGAGGATATAAATATTATGGCTAAACTTACTAAAGATGAATTTATCAGTGCATTAAAAGAAATGACTATCCTTGAAGTTAAGGAACTTGTTGACGCAATGAAGGAAGAATTCGGCATCGACCCAACTGCAGTTGCTGCTGCTCCTGCTGCTGGTGCTGCTGGCGCTGCTGCTGCAGAAGAAAAGACAGAATTCGATGTAATTCTTGCTGATGCTGGTGCTCAAAAGCTTCAAGTTATTAAAGCAGTTAAGAATGCTACAGGCTTAGGTCTTAAGGAAGCTAAGGATCTTGTTGACGGTGCTCCAAAGCCAGTTAAAGAAAAGATCTCTAAGGCTGATGCTGAAGCATTAAAGGCTGAACTTGAAAAAGCCGGCGCTAAAGTTGAAATTAAGTAATCAATGCATAGACTTTAAAAAAAGCCACTTCGGTGGCTTTTTATTTTATATTAAATTAATTATAATTAATGTATAATATTTATTGTATAAAGAAGAGGTATTTATGTCACATTATTATTCTGAAAAACAAGATGATATAGAATCTAATCCATCTGAATTTATTTATAAATTTAACGATCATTCTTTTAAATTTCACACTGATAATGGTGTTTTTTCAAAAGAATATGTAGATTATGGCTCATATGCAATGCTTAAAGAATTTAAGCCAAATAATATTGATTTACCAATATTAGATATGGGCTCTGGCTATGGACCAATAGGTATTATTGTTTCAAAGCTTTATAATAAAGAAGTACATATGTGTGAAATTAATGAAAGAGCTTATAATTTATCTTTAAAAAATATTAAAGAAAATGATGCTAATTGTATCGCATATCATTCTAATTTATATGAAAAATTGCCCGATAATTTAATTTTTTCATCAATTATTACAAATCCACCGATAAGAGCTGGAAAAGATGTTATTTTCAGCATTTATGAAGGTGCGTATACACATTTAGCTGATAGTGGTGAACTTTGGGTTGTTATCCAGAAGAAGCAAGGAGCTCCATCAACAAAAGCTAAATTAGAAGAAATATTTAATAATTGTGAAATAATGAAAAGAGATAAAGGATATTATATATTAAAATCAATAAAAAAGATATGAAGTAATTTAATGCTTCATATCTTTTTTATTTAATTAAATAAATTGTTATATTTCTTTTTTTGATTTATACCATAAATTATGATTCCTGCAGTAGTTATAAAGAATAATAAAATACCTAAAGATGATAATTTCATACCCATATTAAATCCTGCTGGAACAAATTTTAAATCAATATTAATTTTACCAACATTATCCTTTGGAATAATAACACCTAAGAAGCCACCATCAACATTACATGTTTCATATTTGTTATCAACAACCTTCCAATCGTCAGAATATGTATATGCAGTTTTAACAATTAACGCATTTGAATTATTATTATCAAATTCAATATGCATATTTGAACCATCTAAATAATAATCTCTATTAGTATATTGATTTTGTCTTTCAATAAAATTATTATAAATCTCATATCTAAATGGATAAATATGAACATTTATAGAGCCACCAATAGAATCAGGCATCTTTATCGCGATTCTATTTGGAACCTTAGCTTCACCTTCCTCATTATTATATGCATTAAAGAATCCTACATTATAATGCATAGGTTGGAAATATCTTCCTCTATATCCATCATCAAATATTAATGATTCATCATCTAAATTAGAATCAGAATAATCAAAATAATAATAAGGGGATTCCATATGCTCAATATTTTGTCTATTTGTTTGAACATAAATACCATCATAATCTTTTAATATATCCTTCATTGATGTTAAATCAACAATATTATATGTATATGTACTAACATATGTATCTGATTTATATTTTGATGTTTTTGTATATTTTTGAGTTTTATATGTTGTTTTAAATGAATTTTTTAAATCAACAAAATCATATATTTGTGTAGAATCTAAATAATCTAATATTTTTGTAGAATCTTTATCTTGCTTAACACTTACAGTAACTGCCTCACCATCAGCTACATAGCTTCCATCAACATTTTTATAATATTGATTTTTAACTATTTCTTTTGTTGTTTTAACATATGCATATTCAAGAAGAAGAGTGTCTTTCATAAAATTATCATCTTGATTATCTGATGATCTATAAGATGATTTTTTATCTTTTCCATCACTAGTTTTCATATGAGATCCATCTTCATATAAGTCATATTTTGTGACACTTTCGTCATTTGCAAAAGTAAATGCTTTATCATAAACAATAAATTGTGGTAAATCTCTTAAAGAATAGAATGTAGATTGACCTTGTTCTTGTTCATCATATAAGGCACTTGGTAATCTAAAGAAATTATAATCAATAGTTCCAACTACATATTTAGTATTAAACATTGGACCTGAGAATAATGTATAACCATGAATAGAAGATCTAGACCATCCTGTATCATTACTATAATGAATATCGTGTTCATAATCATTTAATGGTGTATTATAAAATGATTGGAAGAATCTATTAGGATTTGTATTACCAAATAAAATATTAGTATTTGTAGTCCATTTAGCACAGTTAGTATCTAAATTAATACGATAACCTTCCTTTAAATCATATCCCATGTTATCTTCTAAATAATTTATTTGCTCTTCCATTTCATTTAAATATACAGAATAAGAAGTAGAGCCTACATTAGAAAACGCAATAACACCTGCAAATATTGCTTCTGCACCTATTGCAACAGGCATTATCCTATAAAATACATTAGACCTTAGTTTTAATATTTCAAATAAGAATGCAGATAATAATAATATTAAATATATTCCTATAAATACCATACTACCTATCATTATAGGATCAAAATAAATGTTTTTACCAACTGCATAATTGCCATTCCATGAATAATAATGGAATGATAAGAATTCAAAATCAGAATCACCAATATGACTTGCTTCCTTAAAATAAATATACATTATTGCAAATAATCCAGGTAAAAGAAGCATCATTGGCATAAATTTTAAATATTTATTTTTACCAACCTTAAAATTATTTTCATTCATTCCTAATGCCATTGCATATAAATTAATCATAAATGGAATGAAAAACCATCTAGCATAAGCCCAAGGCTGTAATGTCATTATCATCGCAACCAATGGGATACAGAATAATAAATTAAATAATATTACCCAGAATTTTAATATATGATTTTTCTTTCCAGGAATGAAGAAGAAATAAAATAAATATATAATACCACCACTTGTCATATATAATGACGCATGCTCTCTTATATAATCTCCTGCTCTAACTAAGCATAAATGGAATGGAACATTTGGTGTAAAATAATTTACAAACATCTGGAAATAATGTCTTAATGATACATCACTTTTCTCAGAAGCTATTGTTGAATAATACCAATAATAATCCTTCGTTTGATTATTTCTAGATGATTCATTCATTACATATAATGCAGATGGTATTAAGAAGAATAAGCTTATTAAAACACCTATTAATACAAGTGCCATAAACATTGCTAGATTAAGCCAAAATTCTTTAGTAATTAAAAAGAATTTTTGAATTCTTCTTGATGTTTCTATAACATAATATATACACATAAATGCTATAAGCATATATGCTATATAAAAATCAAATATTACTACCTGTAAACAAAATAAAGGAATAAATATAGAATATAAGCCTTTTTTATCTATCCATGCATCAACTATAAGCATTGCTAAAGGTGCATAGAATACTATACCTAAAAATACAGGGAATACGAAGCATGTTTCAGTAATACCAGATACAAAATAAATAACACTTACTACAACACATACTAAAGGCTTTATTCCTTTTCTTTTTAATACAAAATATAATATAAAGCCACCACAAGCAATTTTTAATACCAATGAAATAAAATAGCTTAATTCAACACTACAGAAAAATGATAATAAAAATGCTACACCTAAAAATAAATCAATAGGTATGTAATATACACTTGAGAAGAATGATGCACCACCATATAATGATACATCATAAAATGATAATGTTCCCGTCTTTATTTTTCTAAAAAAGCCATATATATATGGATAATATTGAACAATATCATCAGTATTATTGTTATAAAATGTATCATAACCAAGTGTTGGATATAAAATTATAACTAGAGAAATAACAGTATAAATAATACTTAAAAAAAGGAACATATAATAATAATGATTAAGTGAATTCTTAAAGAATCCACCAATCTTTATTAATATGTCCTTTGTCTTTTTAAGTATTTTATTTTCTTCCCTTACCACACCATCATTCATAAAAATACCTAATCTTTTTCTTCAACAATTTCTTTTTCTTCATGTCTAAAGACAATGAATTTTCTACCTAAATAATTAATAATTAATACAATAATTGTCATAATACATTTCATTAAGAATTTCCAAACAGAAATATCTCTACCAAATATATTTATTATGACATCATCATATAATGGTCTTGCAAGTAAAATACCAAGCTCAGTAATACCTAAGCCTACTAAAGATAATATTAAAAATTTAATAAATACCTTTTTATTTTTTAATACATCCTCTTTTAAATATTTATATACAAATTTTTGTAATACCCAATTTGTAATAAGTCCTGCACTAAATCCTAATGCAGTAGATAATACATAATTTGTAGTTTCTTCAATATTTTTAAAAATAACAAGATTACATAAATAAAATACAATATAATCTACGATTGTTGCAATACCACCAACAATTAAAAATCTTATTATTTCAAGAAAAATATCTTTTTTACTCTGTTTCATCTATGTTTGTTTCCTCTTCAATATAAATAGGTCTATTTCTTGATTGACTTCTAACATCATATATAAGCTTAAATAGATAATATAATGTAATAAATACTAAAATAGCGAAGAAATTAAATCTAACACTAGACCAATCTAATACTCTAAAGAAGTTTCTATCCTGATCTATTGCATCATAAATTCCTCTTCCAATATCAAAGCCTAATAAGAATAAGAAAATATATGCAAAAATCTTTGGAATATATTTATAAAAATCAGAAAATTCATTAATTCCTACAAAGGCATATCTAAATAGCTTTTTAAAATTCCATTTAGTTTCACCTGCAGATCTTTTAACATAATCAAATTCAATACATTTCTTACTAAAGCCTACATAGCCATAAATACCTTTAGTAAATCTCTTATTATCTTTTATTTCTAAGAATGCTTTAACAACCTTCTTATCTAATAAGCAATAATCTCTTGCACCATTTAAAATAAGCTTATCCTTTGTAAAGAATGAATAAACCTTATAAAAAGATAAAGAGAAGAATGCTGAAAGCTTAGATGCACCATGACGATTTTTTTGTTTAGTATAAACTAAATTAAATCCTTCATCATGTGCCTTTAATAATTCAGGTAATAAATATGGAGGATCTTGTAAATCAACATCCATAATAATTGCGATATCACAATTACATTTATTTGCTTTATCTAAGCCTGCATACATTGCAGCTTCTTTGCCAAAATTTCTTGAAAAAGAGATATAATAAAATCTTTTATCTTTTTTTGCAATTTCTTTCATTTTATCTAAAGTTTTATCTTTAGAGCCATCATTTACAAATACAATATGAAAATCATGCTTATCATCTAAATATTTAATAACTTCATCATAATAAATATCTAAAGTTTCTTCCTCATTATAACAAGGAACTATTATAAATACCTTTTCCATAACGAACCCTCTTAATAAACTAATATAATTATACAATAATTATAATTTATTTCCTAATAAATTATTTAAAATGGTACATTATTTTAATAAATATATATATTTATTATGCATTTATTTGTATTTTGTTTTATTGTTTGGTATAATCATTTTGATTTTTTTATAAAAGAGGGTGTAAAAATGACTGAAAATGAATTACTTGAAATAGAAGCAAGAATTCAATATGCATTTAACAACAAGATGTTATTAAAGCAAGCATTTATGATAAATGCTACAAATGATGAAAATGATCCAAATTCATCTGAAATATTAAGAACTATTGGTAAAAGAGCAATTAATTTTTCACTAACAGAAATTTTAACACAATCATATGGCTATTATACAGCATCAGGCTTATATAGGGTTAAAGGTACTAATGCATCTGTAAATGATATGATTAATAATTTATATTCAAAAGATTTATTCGCAAGACAAATGGAATTATTAGGTCTTGTTGATTTTGCAGAATTCAACAACGGCATGATGTTTGATGCAGATAGAAGAATATTTGAAGCTGTAATTGGGGCAATCTCACTTGATTGTGGCTTTGACATGGAAATAATAAATGATTCTTTATCATTTTTATTAGATGTTGAATATTATACAAAGCATGGCTTTGAAGATTTAAATGATAATTTTGTAGTCTTAGTTAATAACTGGGCTGCAGAAAATAATAAATCTTTACCTTATTATGAATATTTAGAAGGTAAAGAAAAGAATTTCTTATGTAAGCTTTATGTTTCTGCAAGAGAGGATGCATTTATTGCAGAAGGTGAAACAAAAAGTGAAGCCAGAATGTCTGCTGCAAAGAAATGCTATGACTTCCTTGTTAAAAACAATGAAGTATTAACATTAAAAAATATTAAAGTAGATTTTAATGAATCTAATGCAATGGAAAAATTAGAAGATCTTGCTATGCAAGGATATTTTTCAATGCCAGATTATGATGTTAAAGAAGAAGATAAACATTATAAAGCTATTTGTATGATTGATGAAGCAGATATTACAACTGAAGGCTTTGGAGATTCTGATACTAAAGCTATTAATGATGCATCATTTAAGATGCTAAGACATATTTTAGGTTATGAAAACTAGTATAATTATTTTAATAATATTAGGTGTGTTATTATTCATATTATTATCATATTTTATTTATTCTATTTTCATTTTTAATTATTTATTTAAAAGAAAAGAAGAAAAGCCTTTATTAAGTGTTGACCTTAAAAAGACTAAATATGCACCATATATTGCAAAAATAAAAAAATATAATAATGAATTTAAAGATTTAGCTTTTATTGATGTTGAAACAAAATCATTTGATAATTTAAATTTAAAAGCTAAATATTTAAATAATGATTCAGATTTAACAATTATTATGGTGCATGGATATCGTGCAACGCCTGATAATAATTTTGCAATTCCTGCAGTTCATTTAAATAATGATTTAAAATGTAATTTATTAATTATTTATCAAAGAGCCCATGGCTTAAGTGAAGGTAATTATGTTACATTTGGCTATAATGAAAGAAATGATGTAATATCATGGATTAAATATATAAATGATAATTATAATCCTAAAAATATCATATTATATGGTGTTTCAATGGGTGCAGGAACAATATTATTATCTTCATCATTAATTAAAGATGATAATGTTAAAGGATTAATTGTTGATTGTGGATATGATAATATTAAGGATGCAATAAAAACATCTTTAGTATTAAGAACTAAATTTACTCCACGCTTATTATTATTAAATTTAATGATTTTAGCTAAATTTAAGCATTTTTCATTAAATAAATATAAGCCTTGTGAAGAGGTTAAAAATAATAAAATAAATACATTATTTATTCATGGTAATAATGATAAATTAGTACCAATTAAAATGGGTAAAAATAATTATAATAATTGTAATAGTAATAAAGAATTTTACGAAACATCTTCACATCATGCGATGAGTATTTATACTGATACAGAATCAGTAATAAAAAAAGAAGAAGAATTTATTAATAAATGTATTAAATAGAGATTAATATGTGGACTAAAAGAGATTTAAAATTTGGAGATCAAATAAGAGTAAATAGAGGCTTTTATTACCATCATGGTATATATGAGGATGATAATCATATATACCAATATGCAGCAAAAGAAGGTAGTGAGGTTTCTCAAGAAAATGCATTAATTATTTGTACTAATTTAAAAACTTTTGCAAAAGATGGTGAAGTTGAAGCAAGAGATTATAATGAAGAAGAATTAAAAAAATTAAGACCTAAAGAAGAAATTATAAAAACTGCTAAAAATATGCTTGGTACTGGTCTTGGTGAATATAATTTAGTTACAAATAATTGTGAGCATTTTTCTAATTATTGTGCATTTGGTAAAAAAGAAAGCAATCAAGTAAATGATTTTTTAAATATGTTATTTGGTAATAAATAAAAAGAAGACAAACAGCTAGTTTGTCTTCTTTTTTAATTATAATGTCTTTAGTATTTCTTGAACATATCCACGTTCAATTTCTAGATTGTCAGAAATTTTCTTACCATAATAATATGCACACATTAAACCAGGTCCAATATTAATTGCATCTTGTACATATACCTTTGTAATAATAACTTCCTTAGGATTAAATGTTTTAACAATTTCTTCCTTAAGCATATTAGCTTGCTTATCTCTATTAGTAGAAGCAATGAAAATTAATTGATTTTCAGGGTTTTCAATTGTCTTTTTCATGTATTCAACAATGCCTTTAATTGCGTTTTTATCGCCTCTTGTTTGGCCTAAAACTGTAGTTAAGCCATTTGGAGAAAATTCACCGAAAGGCTTAATACCAACTAATTGTCCCATGAAAGCCTTAGGCTTAGAAATTCTACCCTTTTTAGCAACGAATGATAAATCATCTAAGAATCCCATTTGGTGGAATCTATTCTTATTTTCTTCTAAATAAGAAAATGTTTCATCAATTGAAGCACCCTCATTACGCTTTATTGAAGCATATACAGCCATTAAACCGAAGCCAGTAGAATATCTTAATGTATCACATACATAAATCTTTCTATCAGGATATTTATCTTTAATTGCATCCTTAGCTTCACACATAAATGCATATGTACCAGATAATCCTGTAGAAATAGACATTGCAAGAACATCTTTTCCTTCCTTTAATACATTTTCAAATGCTTCTTGGAATTCTAATGGTGATGCAGGTGATGTTGAATATCCATTAGGATTTTTCTTTAAATCCTTATAAAATTCATCAGCATTAACATGATCCCAATCACAATAAGAATCTTTCTTTTCACCAGAAGGTGTAGTGTAATGACAAGGAACATATTTTATATTATATTTATCTCTTAATTCTTGATTAAGGTCGCAACAAACGTCGCAAATTATTTCAAAATTATTCATCTCTATCTCCTATATTTTTATTTTATAGACCAAATCTATTATAGTTTTAAAAGATTAGTTTATCAAGTGTTAAATTATTTCAAATTATTTAATTTATATGATATAATAGGGAGATTTTTGGAGATTATATAGAAATGAATGAAATTGATGGTTTAATTTTTTATAATATGGTATTAAATGGATACCATAATTTAGTATTAAATGAATCAAATGTTAATATGCTAAATGTATTTCCAGTACCAGATGGAGATACAGGAACAAATATGCGTCTTACCTTAGAAATGGGTTTATCTCAATCAAAGGATATTAAAGATATATCACTTTTCTCAAAAGCTTTATCAAGAGGTATGCTTATTGGGGCAAGAGGAAATTCAGGAGTTATTTTATCACAATTATTTAAAGGTATTTCTAATGGCTTAAAGGGATATGAAAAGGCTGATGTAGTAACATTTGCCAAATCCTTAATTACATCATATGAAAATGCATATGAGAAAATTAAAAGTCCTAAGGAAGGAACTATTTTAACTGTTGCAAAAGAAGGATTATCAAGACTTGTTTCAAGAATTGATAATAATATATCATTTGAACAATTATTAGAATTAGTAATTGAAGGAATGAAAAAGACATTAGATAAAACACCAGAAATATTACCAGTATTAAAGGATAATGGTGTCATTGATTCTGGTGGATGTGGTCTTGTAATAATATATGAAGGAATGCTTAAATATTTAAAGGGTGAAATCATTCCTTATGTAGAAAAGGATGTTATTAAGGTTACAAATACTAAATTTAATAACATCTTAAATACATTTAAAAAAGAAGATGTTGTAAAAGAAAAGAATAAAAATGTTTCATTTATTGCAGTATCAACAAATTCTTTTTTTGATGAAGCATTTACAAATTTTGGTATAGATGTAATATTAGATGGTAATTTAAATGTATCAGTAAAGGAATTTGATGATGCAATAAAATCATTAAATTCTAAGCATATTGTAATATTGCCAAATGATAAAAATTCTTTATTATCATGCCAAATGGCAGAAGAAATAAATATTGATAAGGATATTTATATTCATCCTACTAAAAATCCACTAGAAGGATATTATAGCTTATTCATGTTTGATCCATCTAGTGAGGATTTAGATATGCAGGATGTTATATCTAAAATGAAGCAATCTACAAATAATTTAACAACTATTTTATATTCTAAATCAATTAAAGAATCTAAAATGAATGATGTAATTATTCATAAGGATGATTATATTGCGATAAAAGATGGTGAAATTGTTTGTGCAGATAAGAATTTAGAAAAGACTATTTTAGATTCTTTAAATAAAATAGATGATTTATCTATTTATGAATCATTTGGTTTATTTAAGGATAATAATTTAGATATTGATACAGATTCATTATTTGAAGATTTTATAGATAATAATGATTTAGAATTATATGAATTTGAAATGGATGATAAGGATTATATATTAATGATTTGCTTATCATAAAGGTAATTTTATGAATGATAAAAAGATAGATAAAATTGTAAATGAAAGATTTAATTTATTATTAAATAGTAATCATGATTTTAAATCAATAATAGAAATAATGTTTAAGGATAAAAATTATTTATTTTCTGAAGATAATGATGGCGAAATTATATCACGCCATTATTATGGTGAAGTATATAAAATGATTTTAAATGCTGCATATTCAATAAATATGCTTTATCCAGAGCTTAAGCATGAGGTTATTGCCTTAGCTAAGGATAATTCATTATCATTTATTGTATCTATGTTTGCAATAATAGCTTCAGGTAATATTCCTTATTTAGTTAATTTAAGATATCCTAAATCATTAATAAATGATATTTTAGCTGATGTTAAAGCTAAATATATCATTACTGATAATGATGATTATAATTTAATTAAAATTGATTTTAATGAATTAAATAAAGATTATCCTAATGATTATAAATTTGATTTTGAAAATAGCCTAGCCATTTCAACATCAGGCACATCCTTAAATAGAAAAGTAGTATTTTATAATGGAAAAGAAATATCTGAACAATTATTAAATACTAAGGATATATTATTAAATAATAAACAAATTAAGAAGCATTATCATGGCTATATTAAGCAATTAATGTTTTTACCTTTATATCATATCTTTGGACTTATGGCCACATTTATGTGGTTTGCCTTCTTTGGAAGAAGCTTCGTATTTTTAAATGATATGTCATCTGACACAATCATCTTTACAATAAAGAAGCATGAGGTTACACATATTTTTGCGGTACCTTTATTTTGGGAAACTGTAAAGAAGCATTTGCTTGCTGAGGTTGCAAAAGAAGACGAAAAGACAAGAAATTTATTTGAAAAGGGCTTAAATAAATCTATAGATATTCAAAGAAAATTCCCTAATAAGGGTATATCTTTAGCAAAAGCTTTATTAAAAAAGGTTACAAAAAAATTATTTGGTAAATCAGTATTATTTTGCATCTCAGGTGGGGCAATGATAAAGGAAGATACATTAAGATTATTTAATGCATTAGGTTATCCTTTATATAATGGCTATGGTATGAGTGAGATTGCTATAACATCTGTTGAATTAGATAATATTGATAGAAGAATGGAAGGTTCTATTGGTCTTCCTTTCAAATCAATTGAATATAAATTAGATAATAATGAATTATTAGTTAAAGGATCATCTATTTCTCATCATTTAATAATTAACGGAAAAGAAATATTTTTAAATGATGATTATTTTCATACTGGAGATATTGTTGAATTTAAAAATAATAGATATTTTATTAAAGGTAGAAAGGATGATTTATTTATATCAGAAAATGGTGAAAATGTATCACCTGATACATTAATGATGGAATATGATTTTAAAAATATTTCTTCATTTGTAATTACTAATTTAAATAATAAATTATCATTAATTATTAAAATATCACCATATTTATCAAAAGATAAAATAAAAGAAATATATGATTATGCATCTAGTACTACAGCTAAGATGCCACTTTCATCAAGAGTAAGTGATATATATTTCACATATGATGAAATATCAAATCCTAATGATATTAAGGTATCTAGAGCATATTTTAAAAGATTATATGATGAAAACAAAATTAATTTAAAATCATATAATGAAATATATGAATTAGATAATATTAAAGTATCAGATAAGGTTTTATCAAGATTAAAGGAATTAATATCTAAATGTCTTTTAATTGATTTAAATGATATTAAGGATGATAATGATTTATTTAATGATCTTGGCGCAACATCATTAGATTATTATTCATTAATATCTGATATTAATATAGAATTTGGTATTGATTTTAATTATGAGTCTGCATCATTTTTAATTAAAGATTTAGCTCATGGAATAGAGGAAGAGATTAAATAATGTTATTTTTATATATATTAGGAATATTAATGGCTCTTCCTGTAGAATTTATTTTCTTTAAAAGAAAAGTTTATTATGAAAATAAAAAGAACACCTCAAGATGGATTAAGGGTGGGGCAATAATTGTTTCAAATCATAAATCATTATTTGATTTTGCAACAGAATTGTTTTTATTCCCTTGTAGAAGATTATATACATTAATGAGTGAATTAATTTTCAAGCATGGCCCATTTGTATCTTGTGCAATTAAATTGATTGGTGGTGTCAAAATTGATAGACCAAATCATGATTATTCTTTCTTAAATAAAGCATTAAATTTATTAAAGAAAAAGAAATTAGTATTAATTTATCCCGAAGGAAGAGTAGAGCCCAAAGGACAATTAGTTAAATTTCAGGAATCATATATTTTATTAGCTTTAAAATCAGGTAAGCCTATAATACCTATCTATACAGATGGAAGATATGGCTTATTTAAAAGAAATCATATCATGATTGGTGATAAAATCTTTTTAAGAAAATATATTGATACAACAAATCCTACTAAAGAAGAACTTGCATATTTAAATGAAATAATTGTTAAAAAGATGCGTGAGCTTGGAAAAAGAATTGATCAAGAGCTTATAAATGATAAATATAGTACTAAATTAACACCTAGATTTTTATTAACAGATTTAGGTAGAAATTTAGCTAAATTATTTAATATTCATTTTAGAATG
>JAEEGL012567546.1_pt1 | contig 14754 bp, 11 predicted proteins | sample 9134231 | NCBI WGS metagenome assembly JAEEGL01 (sample SAMN16246548, study PRJNA631951) | gut metagenome | biome: gut microbiome; feature: rumen; material: fiber-attached | host: Bos | place: Iran: Karaj | collected 2018-10 | reverse complement strand
TTGTTTTTTCGGGTGTTGAAGAAGCAAGGGCTTTTTTGGTAAAAGCCTTCGTGTATGCATTGAGTATCCCATCCTTTATGTAGGTGCGTACTCTCTCTTTAGGCATATATTCGCTTATCACTTTACCTACTTCTTCGTCTTCGACAAGCATATCAAGAAATTTACCGCTTTCGATACGACCACATTCCATATAGCCGAATTCATCGGCTTTTTTAAATACGACCTTTTTTATCTGTTCTTGTATTTTTTTAGGTAATGCATTAGCCATATCATAATCCCTCCGGGAACTTAAGTTTTACTTCGTCATTTGAGCCACTCAAATCGGCGACATCTTCTAACCACATATTCACAAAGGATTCAACTCTGGCATCAGAGAAAGATACAAAGCCCTGCTGCAAATATACTATCTCGTTTTCAGCACCTTTAACTTTTCCTTCATTGTTCATCTCCACCATTTCTGCCATGCGTCGTATATCAGAAACAAAATCCAGTACAATTACTTTCTCTTTTCCTTCCGACAAACGAAGACCTCTGCCTAATTGCTGAACAAAAATTCTTCTGGAATGTGTGGCTCTTAAGAAAATAAGAATATTAACATCAGGAATGTCTATGCCTTCATTCATAACATCAACAGCGCAAATAGCTTGATATGTGCCTGATGCGAAAGCAAGGAGACGACGGCGGCGTTCCGCTTTGTCAACTTTAGAGAGTGCTGCACAGGGTATTCCTGAAGCAGAAAGCATATTTGCAAATCTGTCACTATGTTCAATAGAAGGTGAGAAAATTGCAATTCTAGGGTTCTCGACTTCCTTCAGTACTTTTTTCAGTTCTGCAATCACAGCCTCATCTCTTTGTGGCAGAAATAGGCGTTTATTCAAGTCTTTAATAGAAAGCCTTTGCTCACTCATGTTCTGCATATTGTCCCAGTCAACGTTATCGCAAAGAATCCGATAATCAACTTTTGATAGATATCCCATTGCCATTCCATCAACAAGAGAGACTTTCTCAACCGGGTCACCGAAAAGAATAGACAAGCTTTGCCCGTCGCCTCTCCACGGAGTAGCAGTCATGCCAATAAGGAATTTCGGAGTCAAATGCTCAAGACAAGTTCTGAAACCATGTGCGAGAGCATGATGCGCCTCATCTACAATAACAACATCAAATTGCTCAGGATCAATTCCGGGCAAATAGCCATATAGACTTTGGTACAAACCGAACGCAATTCCCTCTGTATCACGAGGCGGAAGGCCGTCAAAGAATACAGATGTAGGTACTTCCTTTGTAAGCTGTGGCCAGAATCCCTGCTCTAATTGTAGTGCTAAATCGGTTGCGTGGCAAAGGACAAGAATGCGACGACAACCACGATCCCATAGATTTCTGGCAATTGTCGCAGCAATTACAGTTTTACCGAGACCGGTAGCAACAATATAAAAAGCACGTTTCCGTCCTTCGTCGTAAGCGGAAGTAACTTTTTGAACGATATTATCTTGGTACGGGCGGAGTTTTCTAAAGCCAGCATGGTCTAGCGGCATCTGACTGATAAGATTACTCAGAAAAGCACCATTCCACAGTTTAAGGGTGTAGCCGTTTTGCGAGAGTTGCTCTTGTCTTTGAATTGCAGTTCGTGTGAATTCGCCATTTGTAGCTACCGCCGCTATATTTGCATCATAGAACGAAAGAGCGTTGATAGCTTCATTCAAGGCTTGCGGACCAATATACCTATCGCCAGTTACTGCTTTAGATTGCACAACCCACGACTTAACTTGCGCACCTTCTGGTTTGGTTGCTAATACATCTCCGCCCTTGTCTCCAGCACCGCCGATAACATTGATATCGTTCCAGCCAAGATGCTGCATCATTCGAGCAATTACTCGTTCCAGACCTTTCCAATTGTATCCGTTTGAGATATCATCAGTATAGAAGTTCATATTTTAAGCTCCCTAACAAGAAAATCAACACTGAGAGAAGCTCGTGTCAGTTCGTCCTTCTGTACTTTTTGTCCATAGCCGGTCACAATTCTTAATGCGTCTTTAATGAAGGATAAGATGCGTTCTTTTGAATCATTTCTAGCTCTTTGAGTTGCATTGTCATCCTTGAGCCGAATGCTCAGATAAGGTGTAGTAAACGCCTTACCATCAAATATTTCTTCTGGGAAACGATCTACAAGTCTATAAAGCGTTTGGGGCGGGACATATTCAATAGCGTTAAATCCGGCTGCAGTTCCGTTTTGGAACGGAATTAAAAGTGAAGGGTTTGCGCTGATAATATTTGAAACTGTTTCTTCAACTTCTCCCGTAGATTCATGAATGCACTTTACAACATCTTCTGCACGCTCACTTAGAGCTAAGAACAATTTTTCACGAAGCAACTCAAATGCACTACTAGCACGATCTACCAATGTTTGACGATCAATTTTGGAGTCCTCCATCGATACAGAGACAAGTGCAGAATAGACTGAGACAATATCAGGTAATGAATCACGAGCCTTCAGCTTTTCAGACATATAAATCAGCAGAAGCATTCTTGGCGTAATAGGATACTGAGCCAATATCGGATGCGTAGGATCATACACAAAATCGCAGTCGATTCCATCGGAACTGAAATAGCAGGGCTTTCGTTCTCCATTTTGTTTGATCTCGCCTTTGGATAACTTATAGGCACGGATATTTAGAGAACCAGAACGACCAAACGGATAGTGCCTTCCAGTTAACTGCTGCACGGGAACAGAACGCAACAGTAAATCATCCATAGAAGAAGTTTCAGCCGTAATTGCGCCCCGCCCAGAGGAAGTGGGTGGTGTAGAAACAGCCGGAGGCGGAACAGGACTTGATGCCGGACTCTGTGTATCAGATGTTTCAGCAGAAGTGGTACCTGTATTTGATACACCTGTATCCGTTACTCCTCCGCCTAAATATGCACTGATGTCATCTGATGGAGCAGCTCCTTTGTTTACATCAGTTGTGGGAGGCGTTGAACCGTTTTTTTGATCTTCTTCCTGTGCAGCTTTCCACCATTTTGTATCATCAAGATAGTCACGGGTACCTTTTCTAAACTCAGCAGCATATTTTTTTGCTAAGTCGTTCGGTGCAAATAAGCATTTTGTTCCCTTATCTACTCTGCGGAAAGCATTTACAAGCAGACAAAGCGGAGAGGTGTTGTCTTCAACATACCCCATAGCTTTGCGGGCTTTGGGTAAAAAAGGACCCGTGCCACAAATGGCCTCGATGGTTTGCATCCACGAATTATCTGATCTGTCAAAGTCATTTTTCTGGTAGGTCGGGAGAAGATAGTCAACATGAAGTTCTCCAACAATTCTTCCGCCTACAGATGTACCAAGTTCAACGGGGTATTGGAGTTCTTTTTGGAGGGTTAACGGATTCTCATAATAAAATAACGTTTTGTCCGAGATAAGGATTTTTCTTCCGTTTCTAATAAAATCAATACCAAAGTCATTAGGATCAGCGTATCGCTGAATGCCTAACCAGCCCGTAAGACGCTTTTCTCTCTCAACAATATTAGTGGGAAAAGGAACACCTTCCTGCATGGCTGTGAAATATTCATCTGCTTCTGATTGGCTCAAATAACAGTTCCGACTTAAATCAAAAAGAGCCGAACCTAAGCTCCTATCAATATTGATACGAGCTGCAACATTTTGGTTGTTGTATCTGACATACCTCGATTCTGACCAAACGCAGTGATTGTGAGGACGGAGCTGCTTTCCTTTAACGGTTATAATAATATCATTATTACTGAGTAGAGGTGTATAGACGAGTTCAAGCCTATGACGAATCTCAGATTCACGATTAGCTAATTCATTGATAATGCCCGCTTTGAGTTTAGCAATGGTAATCTTGGTTCCGCTTTCATCCGGATTGCTTTTGGGCTTACGGATAATCGGGGCATCGAACTGCTTTGCATCGATTAGTTTTTGAAAATCAATCTTTACGCCTACCCAATCAGCATCACCGCTTCTTGTAGATAGAATTGTTGTTTCTTCGCCAAGCCTTGCGGTTGCAATATTAAAACCCATTCCAAACAGACCGAGATTTCCAATCGGATCATTGCTTGTGTATCCGGCGCGGACTGCATTTTGCAGTTGGTCAATCGACATACCAGAGGCGTTATCGCTGATTTCAACAGTTCTGTCTGCAGCTCCAAGTGAATCAGAAGACCATGTAACAGTTACTCTTCTTTCTCTGTCATCCATAGTGGTAGCAGAAAGAAATGCATCGATAGAGTTATCTACAAGTTCGGCAATACACTGCCATGTTTGAAATGGTATTTCACCCAAAGTGCGAAGAATGCGAGGTGTGGGTGTAATATCAAGCGTATTCATCACTTCATTCCTCCTACTTTTTTAAGATAATTTGAGACACTTCTGGCTACTTGATACGCCATTATCGGCGGAACAGCATTGCCAATCTGTGAGATGTTTACTGTCTTTGAAAACTTGAATACGAAGTCATCAGGAAATGTTTGAATCCTAGCGCATTCACGAACAGTTAGTCTGCGATCTAGTGAATAATGAAACTGTACACGAGATTTAGGATTTGCCCGGATAGTATAGGCAGGCTTATCACGTTGATTGCATTCGTCTCCTTGCCCGTTACCTTTTTTGGCTCTCGATGCACCAAAATAGTCCCCTTGATTAGGAACGGTATTATCTGTAATATCAACGAGATCGCCGATAGCCCATTCGATGCTGCGGGGGGAATCACTGAACATTGGTGTGGGTTCATCCGGGAATCCATACTGTTCAAATATATCTTGCCTTACGCACATGATAATCAATCTTGTTCTGCGCTGCGGTATTCCGTAATCAGGCGCAAACATTTTCCATACACGAACAGCATATCCAGCATTGGCTAAGTCTTTTTTTATTGTATCAAGGACAGCACCTTTTTCCATGCGTTCTAAGTTGATCACATTTTCGCCAACAACGATTTTGGGCTTGTGAAGATTCATGTAGGCGATGAGTGTTTGGTATAGTCTTCCACGCTCAGACTCAAGTCCACCTAACGGACCGCATGAGGAGAACTCTTGACACGGGAATCCACCAATAAGAATATCTGCTTTCGGCACCTCTCTGGGATCAGTTGTTGCAAGATCCCGTACATATGCGTGTCCGGCACCAAAATAATCGTTGTAGGTTTCAATGCAACGTGGCTCATTATCATACGCCGCAAGTATATTGAATGGGAGCTTGGGGTATTTTTCGTTATGATACTTGAAACCACCGCGGAAGCCCAAATCCAAACCACCACATCCGCAGAAATATGAAACCACGGAATAAGCGGTTTTTGCTTTGTTCGCAGCCATTTTCAATTTCTTCCTTTCAGATAAAAATGTAGTATTCCGTTGTAACGGAATGATAAAACCATAAGCCACATCATCTTAGTTAAAAAGGTCAAAGAATGATGCACCTTTAGGTTTTTGCTTATCAAGCAGTCTTTGATAGCACTCTTTTGCAGCATTGTATTCTTTCTTTAAAGAGAAATCCTCTGCTTCCATTGCGGCTATCATTGCTTTGTTCTGCGCGAGATAATTCTTTTCAAGAAGCTTTCCAATATCAATCACATATAGCCATCCAACTTCTTCTGATACATCATAATCACCCGAAGGAACTTCTCCTATTTCCATCAAGGTTTCATCGTCGCTATCCGAATCATAGACACGCACATATCGTTCATGAATAAAAGAATTATCTTTTGGAAGGCTCTCAAAATCATACTCAGCATCAAGATAGGATAAACGTATGAATTCGTAGATAAAAGATGAAGGCGCAACTTCAGCTTCAACTTCTGTATCGCCAAAAGTAAACTCAATCTGTGGGTACATCATCTCTAAAAAAGTCCAGTACCCTTTTTGTGAATCGCATTCTTCAAACAGTCTTTTGAGATATGGAATAAAAACGTACTCCTCTATTTTTTCGGGGATCATATCATATAGCATGGAAAATGTTTTATCTCCGTAACTGCGAGAACGTAGATTGTCAAAGAAACTACCAATATTTTCAAGTGTACGATCCTTTTGTTTTGAGAAAAATAAAGCACAAAAATACTCTTGGAATGATCTGTGTGTGAAGTGATATGCGCCACTCTCATAATACATCAGGCATAAATTATCACATAAATCATCTCTGAATGCTTGCTTATTGATTATCCTTTCAGGGTGCTTCTTATGTAAAGAAAGCGATTTGAAATAATAGGAGAATTCAGATTCTGTTAGCTCGTACTTTTCATCAGAATATGTTCTAGCACAGAACTCAGAAAACCAGTCAGAAAACTCATCTGCAGTCAATCCAGTTTGAGACGGACGTTTCAATCCTTTAAGAGCATCATGGCTTTGCGAGAGAGCGTTGTAGGCATCTCGATAAAACAAATGCATCTTAGATGGGACATCTCTAAACAACTCAAATGTCATGTACATTATCGTAAGAAGAAGCGGATTCTCGGCAAACTGCCTATGTGAGTTATACAGAGTAGCTTTTAATTGTCTACAAAACTCTTCCTTTATTTCATAATCCGCTTCGCTACACTCAAGTTTCCCTACAAGAACAAGTGCTTGTTCCTTAGTTAGAGGTCGTATTTGCAAACTTGTGAACCGAGGATACGCCGAATATATGCGGTGCGGTCGGGATGAAATAACGTATTGATTGTTAGGATATCTATCAGTAAACGCTTCAAGTTTCTGTTCAAATGCAGCGGCATTTTTAGTTACGATTTCATCTAGTCCGTCTAACAAAATAAGACATTTGCCACTCTCAAGCCATGAATGAAGATGCAATTTCGTAATGCCCGTTCCGTACTTTTCTATCTTCAAATAAAGATAATTAAATAACGATGAACAATTAACATCAAAATCTTTTAGCATAACAAATATCGGAACGATACCATTAGCTGTGTAGTTTTCGATTGAATCGAGAAGAAGATGCCGGAGCATCATTGATTTTCCAATTCCTCCGGTTCCAACTATAATCACAAAGTTGGAGCAGGCCGCAAGTTCTTTCGCGGTAACGTTTTTTAGGTATTCTTCTCTATAAGCATTATAATACAAACGGCTTTGAACAGGAATTCTTCTTATGATATCATTACACACATATATCTTTTCTAACGCCGTTTGTTGGTACGGGGTTAGTATAGTGCGTACAGATCCATACTTGTTTTTTATATTTTCTAGGTACTGCTTAATAAAAGATTCAGGACAGTCCGCAACAACAAATCCATGGGCTGTTCCTTTTGTTTCAAATTTAACATCATACAATGGAATCGAATTTCGGAACTGATCTACAAAGGATCTGTCGATCATTTTCGCATATTCTTTTCCGTGCTTATTTGGAACCGCGATTATAACATATAGCAATAGTCCAGCAAGGAAATCGGGCAAAACCACTTCTCTCTGTAAAAGCAGAGAGTCTTTTTTTATCCCAACATATTGTGTGAAACTTGCTTCTCTCTCCTCATCAATGGTTTTATCTTCAGATATAAGATGATACAATGCGGGAAAAATCAGCTTTCGCCGATCAGCATCCAGTAAAGGAAACACGTTTTCCATAATTTTAGAAGCAACATCACCACGGTTAGCGGTAAGAGCTGCATCTTTAACTGCACTAAGCCTATTTGTTCCATATCCGGATTCAAAATCAGAAAGTTCAGTTTGAGACTTTTGCCCCTTTCGGCGTGATTGTCCATTTGACAACTCTTGATCACAGCTAAGCAAACGAGAGACAGCCGTCCCCTCACTTTCACCATATTCACAATTCGGATCAACAGTTTTAGTAAGTGCCCCGATTAATGCAATATCAGATACCGACTTATTCTTTACTTCTCGCAGAACTCTTCCGAGTATACCAAAGCACAAAATCAACACATCAACCCCTTTGTAAGCGATACGCAAGTCATGTAAGCAATAAGCATACATCAAGCATTTGCGGCGCAAGGTTAAGATCATTTATCATATAAGTGAGGGTGAGCAACAGTGAGTGGTTGCACTTAAAGTCGCAACACCATATACCCTTTTATTATAGCACAGTTCGCGCCATCTTACAAGAATTCCAGTGAAAATGTCTGATATCAACGGTAAATTCAGCAGTTTCACCAAACGCCATGTCGAAAATTAGGCAATTCACTAGATTATAAACTTATGACGTTGTTTTTAGTTTACAGAAGTATGTCCTGAGTACGACATTAAACTGCTACCCGTACTGGCTGACGCCGGCTGCTCAACGGTCTGCACGGGCAACTGAATATATAGGCTGTCAATTTGAGCTTGGCGGCCGCAATCCGAATGGAGAAATCCATCTGGATCGCGGTCTGGGTTTTTTGCGCCCATTTTGCAGCCGGTCGATTCCTCCATTCACGCCAATGGAGGAATTTTTATGCAAATCTATCTGAGACAGATGAACAAAACGATTGAGGTGTCAAAGGAAGTCCACGATGACTATTACCGCGATATCAACGCATTTCGCCGCACCCAGCAGAATCATGGACGCTGTGTCTGCCCGAAGGCAAACTACCGTTACTGTGATATGGATTGCTGCACCTGCAAGTACCGCCGTGCCGGAGATACGCTCTCCCTCGACTGCCCGACAACAAATGACGAGGGCGATGAGGAGACCATGCTCGACAAGATTGTCGATGAGGCATCGGATACAGCGGAGATCGCAGCCGACCAGCTTCTGCTCGAAGCACTTATTAAAAGAATGGACGAGCTTATGCCGGGTATCTTCCGTGCCTTTGAGCTGCGTCAGAATGGTCTGTCCGATACAGAGATCGCGCAGGAACTGGATATTCCCCGTACTACGCTCCTCTCTCGCATGAATAAGGTCACCACAATCCTGACTGAAGAATTTTTTTGATAATCCTTCGTCAAATCGACCGTCAGCTTTCCAATGGAAAGTAGAGGGAGGTGATGAACCGTGAATGCAAAGACTCAGGAACTTGTGGATACCCTGCTTGCAATTAGCATCGTATCGAAAAGACTGGCAAAAAATTTGACAAAGGAGGCCCTTAAACATGGATCCGATGATGGAACTGGTAAATGCGCTGAATGCGCTCACTGCCGTGCTGCAGAAGTTCACGCAGCAGACCACTGAGAACTACCTCAATACCTTTGAGGAATTGCCCACTTCCGAAACGGACGATACTCCGGAGGCTGAACCGCAGACTGCATCTCAGCCGACTGTAACCATTGAGCAGGTTCGTGCTGTTCTTTCGGAACTGTCCCGTGCGGGTAAGACTGCGCAGGTCAAGGAACTGCTGAAGAAGCATGGCGGTGATAAGCTCAGTGCTGTTGATCCTGCCGAATATCCGGCACTGCTTCGGGAAGCTGGTGAGCTGAATGCCTGATGTACATTCCAATCTGCCGCCTTCAGCAAGTAAGATGTGGATTTCATGCCCTCCTGCAGCGATGCTGAATGCCAAAGCTCCGGATACGGGCAGCAGTTACGCTCTCGCCGGTACCCTCGCGCATTCTATCGGCGAGGCGAAGATCAGGCAGGCTCTTGGCGAGGATGTCACCATACCGGAATGCGCCGATGCTGAAATGGATGAGGCGACCGACTTGTATCGTGACTTCGTGATGGAACAGATCGAAGCCGCCCGCGCATCGTGCCGTGATCCTACTGTCCTCGTGGAACAGCGTGTATCCTGTGAACGCTGGGCGGAAGGATGCTTCGGTACTGCCGACTTTCTGCTGATCTCCGATCAGACGCTGCATATATGTGACCTGAAATACGGTCAGCTCGAAGTCAGTGCGCAGGATAATACCCAGCTAATGTGCTATAGTCTTGGAGCGATAGAAGCGTTCTCTTCGCTGTATGAATTTACTGAGGTGAAGATGACGATCTTTCAGCCGCGCCTGAACCACTGCGATACCTGTACAAAGACGGTGGAAGAACTGCTCCGGTGGGGCGATACGATCCTGAAGCCCGCCGCTGCTCTCGCCCTTGCAGGCGAAGGTGAATTCTGCGCCGGGGAACACTGCCGTTTCTGCAAGGTCAAGCAGACCTGCCGCAAACGGGCTGAATACAATCTCGCGCTTGCGAGGTATGATTTCGCAATGCCGCCGGAACTGACCGATGATGAGATCGAAGCTATCCTTGCAAAGGCAGATGACCTCACCTCGTGGATATCCGACATCAAGGACTATGCGATGCAGCAGGCTCTTTCCGGTAAGCACTGGTCGCAGTGGAAACTGGTCGAAGGACGTTCCGTCCGCAAATACACCGATGAAGCTGCCGTTGCAGATGCAGTGACCGCCGCAGGCTTTGATCCCTATGAGCATAAGGTTCTGGGGCTTACTGCGATGACCAAGCTGCTCGGCAAGCGAAAATTTGAAGAACTGCTCGGTGGTCTGATCCACAAGCCACCCGGCAAACCGACACTCGTTCCTATCTCCGACCGCAGGGCGGAGTGGAATACAGCCAAAACCGATTTTATGGAGGATTGATACTATGGAAAAGAAGATTATTCCGACAAAGGTGATCACCGGCGTGTGCCGCTGGAGCTATGCAAATGTGTGGCAGCCGAAGGCTATCGAGGAAGGCGCAAAGCCGAAATACTCGGTCAGCCTGATCATCCCGAAGAGCGATACCGCAACCATCGAGAAGATCAAGGCAGCGATTCAGGCGGCATACGAGGAAGGCGCAGGCAAGCTCAAGGGTACCAGCAAGAGCGTTCCGCCGCTCAGCACTTTGAAAACCCCGCTCAGGGACGGAGACACCGAGCGTCCCGATGATCCGGCTTATGCGAACAGCTACTTCGTGAATGCCAACTCTATCACTGCTCCCGGTGTGGTCGATGCTGACCGTCAACCCATCATCGATACCTCTGAGGTGTACAGCGGCGTTTACGGTCGTGCAAGCATCAATTTCTACGCATATGCGACCAAGACGGCAAAAGGCATCGCCTGTGGGCTGAACAATCTCATGAAGGTCAAGGACGGCGAACCCCTCGGCGGTCACAGCCGTGCAGAGGATGACTTCGCAGACCTTGAGGACGATTTCCTCAGCTAATTTACTCCGGAGCCCAGTTGCGACCATGCGGCTGGGCTCTATTGCTATAGGATGTGATGATATGAAATGTATAGAAATTGATCTGGAATGCCGCAGTGATATTGATTTGACGAAGGCCGGAGTATACCGCTATGCTGATTCCCCGTACTTTGCAATAACGCTTATGGGCATTTCCGTTGACGGCGGCGAGGTACAGCAGTATGACTTCACCGCTGGAGATACTGTTCCCGATAATATCCTCCGTGCGCTTGTTGACGAAAGCATCATAAAACGCGCCCATAATGTGAATTTCGAGCGCATCTGTCTCTCCCGCTACCTCCGTGATAATTATCCGCATATCTTCCGCAGTTACAGCATCAACGAAGATACAGTCGGAGACTACCTCTCTCCCCGTGGGTGGCACTGCACCATGATCCACTGCCGGACACTTGCGCTGCCGTCTACACTGGCGGATGCGGGTGCTGCACTGAAACTGGAACAGCAGAAGATGCCGGAAGGAAAGGCCCTTATCAAATACTTCTGCATTCCCTATGACGAAGAAGACGGCGTTCCGCAGTTCCACTCTCCCTCAGATGCACCGGATAAGTGGAAAATATTCAAGACATACAACAGGCAGGATGTTGTTGCAGAACTTGCCATAGATGAACGGCTCTCACGCTATCCCGTTCCCGATGCTGTATGGGAGGAATTCTATCTGGATCAGGAGATAAATGATCGCGGCATTGCTGTGGATACAGCCCTTGCCGATGCTGCGCTCCGTATTGATGCGCAGGCAAAGGCTACTCTGTCGGCTGAAATGAGCCGCCTGACCGGAGTAGAGAACCCGAATTCCGTGTATCAGCTTCTGAACTGGCTCGAACAGCAGGGATATCCTTCGGACTCCCTCGGCAAAAAAGAGGTCGCTGCCCTCATCAAAACAGCCAAAGAGCCTGTGAGGACTGTGCTTGAACTGCGACAGCAGTTATCCAAGTCATCTGTCAAGAAATACACGGCAATGAAAGCGGCAGTCTGCTCTGATGGCAGAGTGCGCGGTATGTTCAGCTTCTACGGCGCATCACGCACAGGGCGGCAGTCCTCCAAGATCGTGCAGCTCCAGAACCTGCCGCAGAACCATATCCCAGACTTAGCAGTCGCACGGGATACAGTCAGATACGGCAGTTATGAGGATGCTGAGATGCTGTATGGCAATGTGCCTGATCTGCTCTCGCAGCTTATCCGCACGGCCTTCGTGCCGCGACCGGGATACAAGTTTGTTGTAGCCGATTTTTCGGCGATAGAATGCCGTGTTCTGGCATGGCTTGCCGGAGAACAGTGGGTGCTGGACACCTTCGCAAACAACGGCGATATTTACTGTGCGACCGCAAGCCGTATGTTTCACTGCAAAGTCGAGAAGCACGGCGAAAACGCTGAACTGCGGCAGAAAGGTAAGCAGGCAACGCTGTCCTGCGGCTACGGCGGCGGTGTCGGTGCGCTGATCAGTATGGGCGCATTGGAGTCCGGCATGAAGGAAGAGGAGCTGAAACCACTAGTGGATGCATGGCGGGCGGCAAACCCGAATATCGTCCGACTCTGGCGTGATCTGGAGAAGGCCGCAATCACCGCTGTATCTCAGGGAACGGTGCAGGAAACGCACGGCCTGCTGTTTTCGTATACCGGCGGTATGCTTTTTATCACACTGCCTTCCGGCAGAAGGCTGGCTTACGCTCACCCCAAGATCGGGTGCAGTAAGTTCGGCGGCAAATGCATCACATACATGGGGCTTAATACTGCAAAGAAATGGGACAGGCTTGAAACCTTCTCCGGCAAAATCGCAGAGAATGTCACGCAGGCAATCGCCCGTGACCTGCTCTTTTACAGTATGCAGACACTGTGCTGCTGCTTTATGGTGGCAACGGTGCATGACGAGATCATCATCGAGGCAGATAAGCGGATGTCTGTGGACGCTGTATGTGAGCAGATGGGCAGAGTGCCGCCGTGGGCAAAAGGGCTTATTCTCAAGGCTGATGGATACGAATGCGATTTCTACCAGAAAAATTAACGAACCCTTCGTCAAAACGGTTGTCTCGTTTCCAATGAAGTAGTAGAGGGATACCTCAAATTTTCCGAGAGGAGTTTTTATTATGCAGACTTTGATTCCTATGGATGACTTCGGTGTGTTCGTTGACAAGCAGGACACGGTCAGAGTGGACAGCCGTTTCGTGGCGCAGTTCTTTGAAAAGAGACACGATTTGGTGCTTCGTGACATCAGAAACCTCGATTGTTCGGAGAATTTCCGACTCCTCAATTTTGAGGAGTCGACATACATCAACGAACAGGGGCATAAGCAGCCGTGCTATGTGATGACTCGTGACGGCTTCGTCTTTCTGGCTATGGGCTATCGCGGCAAAAAGGCTGCGCAGTTCAAGGAACTGTATATCCGCCGCTTCAACGAAATGGAAGCCTTCATCAGAACGTTGGTGTCGGCGAGACAGGAGTTCCCGCTGCTGACCGAAAACATCCGACTGCTGAAGGACGATCCGAAGCCTTATCACTTCAGCAACGAGTGCGATATGCTCAACCGCATCGTCCTCGGTATGACTGCAAAGCAGTTCCGCATCCAGCACGGCATCGAAAAGAAGACCAGTATCCGTCCGTACCTGACGCAGGAGCAGATCGACCTGCTTGAAACGCTGCAGAAGGTCGATATCGGTCTGCTTGTGTCTGTGCCGGACTACCACGAGAGAAAGCGTTATCTGGAATGGTATGCTGCAAAGATCAAGGAGGGCTGAATGGCAGACAAATATAACGGTGAGGGCTATTACAGCCCCACCGAATATGAAGCATTTACCCGTATCGAGAAGGAAGAGAAGGCTGCGGCGAAAGCTGCCGCCTTCCGACCTATCGTCTACATCTGCTCTCCCTATGCCGGAGATACGGAGAAGAACACTGAGAACGCACGAAAATACAGCCGCTTTGCTGTGGATATGCACTGTCTGCCCATAACACCGCACATATATTTCACGCAGTTCATGAATGATGCTATCTCAGAAGAACGGGATACCGCACTGTTCATGAATATCATACTGCTGAGTAAGTGTGCGGAGCTGTGGGTTTTCGGCGATTATATCAGTTCCGGTATGAAGGCGGAAATTGACCGTGCAAAGCGGAAGCATATCCCGATACGCTATTTTACTACTGATTTGGAGGAATGCACATGAAAGCAATACAGACCGAATACAAGGGCTATCGCTTCCGTTCCCGACTGGAAGCGCGCTGGGCAGTTTTCTTTGATGCCTGCGGAGTGGAATGGGAATATGAGCCGGAAGGCTACGATCTTGGTGACGGTGTTTATTATCTGCCTGATTTTCTGCTGCACGGCGTGGACGGACGCGACGGCGGCGATATTTACGTCGAGGTAAAGGGGCAGATGACAGCAGAAGATGTCGTTAAGATCAAGCGTTTTATCAAAGAGGGCGATGCATATGGCAAATTCGATCCGGCACTGCTGATCGTAGGAAATATTCCCGCCGGTGAAGATATGCAGGAGATTTGCGCGAATATCAGCGATGCGGCATACAGCGGATTTCCCTCTGTAAACGGTGACTGGCCTCGTCCTTTTAATTTCGAGACTATCGATGGCGATCACTTTGCGGCGCATCCCGGTATCAACTGGAACGGCAAATTTGAACTGTTCGGCGATGATTGCAATTACCTTTGCGACATGAATTCCGAAGCGACTGAGCGGGCTTACCGATTGGCAC
>JAEEGL014386930.1_pt1 | contig 14755 bp, 18 predicted proteins | sample 9134231 | NCBI WGS metagenome assembly JAEEGL01 (sample SAMN16246548, study PRJNA631951) | gut metagenome | biome: gut microbiome; feature: rumen; material: fiber-attached | host: Bos | place: Iran: Karaj | collected 2018-10 | reverse complement strand
TCTGTACGAGGATCGCGATATCACGTCCCTGGAAAAGAGACAGCGCGGTTGTTACCTGAGTTCCCGATACCTTTGTGTTATCAAAGGATGCGAACTCCTGGGTTGAGATTGAATCGATACCTGACTGCAAGGTGGTAGTACCACCGCTAAGCAACGAGTTAGACATAACCATAAGGTTAAGTCCTGTTGATACAAGGGATGCTACCATGATAATAGCAATACCGATGATCATAGCTTCGGAAATATTTCCACTCATTTAGTTTTTCCTCCCTTTCTTATCTCTCACTCTGGCATTTCTTCATCCAGATAAACACCGCAATGAAGAGAATGAGTGAAACTGCTCCGACGATAATCGAAACGAACTCTTTGTTTCCTGCTACCCAACAAACAACAGTAGCAATAATGGAGGAGATAACGCCAACTGCTGAAATGAAGAGAGTAGCAAGAGCTATTCCGTAAAATGCTTTGACTCTACTATCACCTGTCCTGATAGCCTGAATCATATCTTTAAGTAGACTAAACATTTTAGTATCCTTTCTGGCTTACGCCAAATAACCACATAACAATTGTGGCTATGTCTGTTACTCAATGGATTCAACTCTGTAAGCGAATCCACTGCGCTTGTCTGTGAAAAGCTTCATAGTAAATGTAGCTTTGTCTCCAGCCCCCAACCCATAAAGAGCTTTAGCCATTTTACCATAGGCAAATGTAGGGACACTATAGTAGACATCATTCCATCCACGGGCACAAACATATGCACGATAGAACGGACGTCCGTTAGGTCCCACATGCATGATTTCATCAGGTACGTTCTTACGCTTCTGAATAGCACCATACACTACAGGTCTCAACTCCGTGAGTTCAGTACTGGAGGATTTGCTTGTTTCCATCAAACGAGGAAAGATATTCCTTTTCCCTTCTTCCTTGTCATAAATAACTGTAGTGTCAATCTTCTTGGCATCAACATAGTCACCTACAACATAATCTGTGGCATTATCCACATAAACAGGAACAGGAACATCAATGTCCTTAACTTCAATCTCTACGAGTCTGAAGTCACGGCTCCACTGTCTGATGTCATCAAGAATTTTTGTTATCTTAAACATGGTTTCCTCCTATATCAATCCAGCAGTACTTCCTGAGAGCTGTGAGAAACCAAGGATTAGGATAGGAGCGACGAAGCATCCAATTAACGCGATAAGGGCAGGGAGGACCGATATCAAATGTAAAGACGCCGCTTTCGATTCTAACTTATCCTTGTGCTTCATTTCAGTAACTGCCAATGATTGCTGCTTTTGTATTGCCATATCGGCAAATGCTTCTGTAACAGATATATCGTAAATACAGTCATATAACTTATTGATAATCTGTTTAAAGCCTGAGTCATTTGTAATGTTAAGAAGATAATCTAAAGCTGCTTTAGGTTCCTTCTTATACATTGTTAGAGCATTACATAAAGGCACTTTTAATACCCTTGAATGTTGCTCTAATAATACAAGTGTCTTCTCACAAGATATAGGCGTTTGGCTACAAACAACCATAAGAGTTTGTAGCTGACTTACCTCATCTTCAAGACATGACTGAAGCAATTTACTTCTTGAACTTAATTTCCTAACTGGCAGAAATGACATAAGGATCCCTACTATAAGTGCTGCTAATGGGAACCACCATTGTGGTACAGAGCCATGATAGGTTTCATACTTAGTCTTTATACGTTCTGCCTGCTGGGTAATCTCCATAGATCCCAATCCAGTAATACGAGATTTGACTAGACTGTTAAGAGCTTCTTCTCCTTCTTCTCCATCTGTATATTTCATATATTCTGAATTGGATATCTGTAAGAAATCATCATCAAATGCTTTTAACTGCTGTTCCTGCGTTATGGACAAATCCATAGGGAATATTGATAATGACTTGTAGTTGTTTTTGAATGCAAGGCGTGTACCCAAAACAATAAACAGCAAAGCAAATAAAGTGCCAACGAAACCAGCGACAAAATACAATACACGTTCAGTATACACATATTGTATGTTCTTGTTTGAAGCTGAGTTCTTTAGTTTGTCTTTAAGCTTTTTGATTTTCTTGTGATTCTTAGGAATCACATTCGAAACTATTTTATGTATAAATGGATGCGCCATCAGCCCTGCAATTGTATCACTGACATCTGTAGCGATGTATGGGTTAACTAACTTTGCATTTGTGCAATGCCTATACACAAAGATTGTGAGTACAAGTATTGCCATATGCAAGATGTTACCATACATTCCATCAAGAAGTACAGAGAGTCCCGGGATCTGACTCTTATTGAATAGCTCTGCTAGAGGCCATACAATCAGCCCAAGCAATGACATGATAGAGTATCCTTTCATTTTGCTTCGTGTGTCCTGTATCTCACGGTATGCAAGATTACATTCCTGCTGAATAATCAATAATGTGTTATTAATATCTTCAACAGACTTAGAAGCGGCATGCACACAGTTTGCAAATGTGCTCATGAGAGGTAAAGGATAATTCTCAGTCATCTCCTCAAGTTTTACCTCATCATCTCTCTCGACAATATGCATAATGTCTCTAATTACACTGTCAAATACAGGTGGTACAGGTACAACCTGAAAAGACTTAATAACCGACTTCGTTGAGATCATTGACTGTCTAAAAAGTGATAAGTAATCCGAGAACTCTTTGTAGATATCCTGACAGATCTTGTTTGTTTTAACAATAATTGTTTGAGTGCAAACAACATTCACAAGTAAACAGAAGAATACTGTATATAAAGGGTTTTGAAATAAAAACAACCCAACACCAAAAGCAACTACATAATAAGCTACAAACTTATCCATTGTAGTAGCCGCCTGAAAAGCAAGGTCGTCTTTTGAAGAAATTCCATAAACAGCAAAACTCTTTAATGCAGTACCATACAGTCTTCTTGTGAGAGCGAAGCGCAAATAAAACTCATGACGCTTTACTGCCTTCTGTCTCATTTTTGCCATTGCTTTCGGGTTTTCTTTTCGTCTGGCTTTTCCTACGAAATACCAAAAGCAAATTGCTGTGATTAGAAAGAGCACCCCATTCATTATAATTATAGACTTTGTATCCATATAAACTCCTTACTCTGTCAATATGATGTAGCCTACGAGTTTGTTGTCCTTATCATAAACATTTCGTTTCTGGAACCAGCCTTCTTCATCAAGATTGTTTACAATATTTACAACAATATCCGGGAATTCTTTTGTATCATAAATAGCTGCCTGAATTGATCCAGCATACTTTTTAAGATTTACATAGTTTCCCGTAAAGAGAATAGGATTGCCTTCTTTATCCCTTAATGTGTCATTAAGAGATTCAACATAAGGTGTTCCGTCAGAAGTTGTAAGATTACCAAAAGTGTAGTATTTGTCATCATGATAAACTGCAACAACATAGTTGTATGTGTGTGTACAGTTAAGACAAACCGCGATGCCCTCTACACCCATTCCAACTTCTTCTTTGTACAATTGTATATAGTCTGTAGGACCAGATTCTTCAGTATCCAATATACCTACCTTCTTAAGCAGGTCTTTAAGATTACTGCTATCTATCTCATCTACAATACCTTTGATATCCTTCTGTACTGTTTTCTGTATGTCACTACCAATATCAGCATACTCTGAGAAAGAACATGAAGATAATAAAGTAGTAACTACAATAAGACAGATGGACATTAGCATTTTCATGCTATTACCTTTGAACCGCATACGCTTAACCCCCAGTTCTTATCTAACCACTCTAAGTACTTAGGTCTTTCCGACTCCGTAAGTCTTTCATAGATTGACTTAATTGTATTAGGACTCGGAACATCCTTAGTTACATAAGAGTTAGTCTTCTCATCATAAGCAATTGTTACATGATACTGAAACTTAACACGGTCAGTTTCTCTCGTGTAGTACTCACGTTGTAATGAAGCTAATTGATCAATAGCCTCAATAACACTTGAAGACTGCTTCAAATCCGGATAGGGTATGAGCTGGTTCATAGGTTCAATCTCTGCAATGTACGCAACACGACGATTACCTCCAAAGAAGTCAAGATGAACATCATGCTTAACAACTGCAAGTACGTCTGTTATTGCAACATCCTTATCTGTATACTCACCAGATTGAACCAACTGATTGGCAAGTCCATTTATCAGTGATGGTACATCTATGTTGTGATATGTAAAGAATGTTCCTGCTGAACCAACGAAACCAAACTGAATCATACGAGCCGCAACTTTAGCCTGTGCAACCTCACCTACCATAGATATGTAAGCATCAGTCTTCTTTAAGAAGTCCTGTGCCTCAGCATCTGTTACAGTATCTGTAGGTCGTACTGTGAAAACATTTAACCACGGATAAAGCTCACGTAATGCTAACTCAAAAGACATCTCCAATACACGAATATTTGCTAATCGTATATAGAACGCTGCCGCTTTCATTAAAGATGTCTTACCCAAGTTCTGTTGACCCGTGAATGCCGTATTCTGGATACCCTTCATTTTCCAGATAATATCGTCACGTACAAGCTCCCAGTTCTTTACACCGTGATGGTTCAACAAACTATCCAGTGTATAAGAACTTGCTGAGAACTTACGAACAAAGCCACCAGTACACTCACCCATAGGTCCACGTGCAATTGAAACACGCGCACCATCATAAGCATCGTTTACTTTATAAGGGTTCTTTTCTGTAAGTGGTGCCGTTAATCCATAGGAGGATAACTGAAGTGCAACACGATTCATTTCGTCTGAAGTATAGAAATCAAGGAATGGTAAATGAATCCATGCCGCATTAACCTGTACCCATACAGAGTTTGTAAATCGGTATGGAGCATCAAAGTTTCCATCGATATCATATCTAACAGAACCTGATGCACCAAAGTTAAAACCGTCGACGTTAGACAGTCTTATCGTCTGCAAGCAACCATGACCTATATAATAATTATAGATGCATGTTGCGAGTAGATACAAGTGATCATAGTATTCAAGCGGCTCTGTATAAAGCTTCTCGATGGCTTCTTCTAATCTCTCCTGTGTTACGATAAATCTATCATAATCAGGAGGACAGATACCATCATCAATACGAATCGCTTTATCCCACCTCATCGTTTCAAACAACCACGTAAACCATACTCTACGGCTAGGTGCTTTCTTTGAAGCAATGTAAGCAAGTAACTCCCACTGAAAGTTAGGAACGATGGTTCTCCATTCTTCAAAGTCCAACACATTCCTTGCTGTCTTGATATCCGGAATAACATCTTGTAATATTGTCATGAATACTCCTTTTAAGTATTCAATGTTTGATGCAATACCATAAGATGCCTCGTCCCTCGCTTTTCGTAAAGCTTTCTTCTTATACTTAATGGACTCAGCTATACGACTGTTAGATGCTGTGGAAGTACTCGCGGATATTTCCTCCGAAAGTTTATCAAGAACTGACTCAGCAAGTTCATCAAGTGATAAGGCTTCAAGCTTTTCTGTTTCAGATGGGGTTTTCTTAGTTTGCCGATAATACCACAGTACAATCCCTGCAAGAATTACAGCTAATGTAATACATAAACCTACCATCTACTCACCTCCGGGAATTTCTTAGGTGACAAAATAAGGTTCAAGATATTACAGATCTCCTGAGGAGTTGTTCTTGCTTCAGGAGTTCTTTTACGAAATGACTTGATAAGCTTAAGGAACTGACCGGAGAACAAAGTCTTCTCAATGTACTGGTTGTAACTGAATAACATGTACTTGCCTTTACCAAGTTCTCCGTCAATATTCTTTGTTGTGATGACAGGATTCCACTTAGTAACAATGACTTTTGCATGTCCTTCATACTCAAACTTATTGATCAAATCATTAACCTCTCTGTTCATCCCATGCTTGGCATTTGTAACAATAAGTAATAAGTCTGAGTTCCGAACAATAGCTTTGTTCAATTCAGGATCTGCTTCATTGCTAATCTCAGTAGCGATAACATCATCTCTCTGAACCATAGAGCCAAGTCCATTGTATGCCTCAACCTTTGACTCAATTGTACCTGCACCATCAAGGGAACACACAGTGTATAAACCATCCTGTGTAAGAGATGTTGCAAAGCTGAGTGCACTTTCTAAATCTCTACTGGTAACAGCAGAGAGTAACTCCTGTGTACTACAGCTTCCTTCAAACCCGAGTTCCGTTACTAAGGAATAGTAATCTCTGAAACTTCCGGTTGTCACAACATAAGTAGGTGTCTTTCTGATGTTACTCAGCATACCGAGGCAACTCGTTATCAGCACAGTTTTACCAGACGCTGATGGAGTCGACGCTATCGCCATCTTCATCTTTCATACCTCCTCCCTTAAGATAAGTGTACTCATCAATACCAAGGCTTGCACCTATGATCTCATAGAACCGCTTGTATGCTACCTTGTTGATAAGGCTCCATTTGTGCTCGCCTTCAAGATTTTCCATTTCAGTCAGAGACATGAAAGGTATCCATTCAGACTTCTTAGACATAAACAAATCTGAAAGCTTCTGCTGTGTAGAAATGTCTTTTGCCCAATCATTCTCATGATCATCAACTTCTGCTTCTGTTGTCTTGTCCTTAGACTTCTTTACGGGAGCCGTCTTCGGTTTCATACCACACTTAATCAGATGGAAGTTGTCATTGCCAACAACGGCCTCTAACTCATATCCAAATGTAAGTGATACCTTGTGACCAACAACAGCAATGATCCTGTCTGCACCCTGTACAACTACACCATCAACAATAGTATAGTCATAGGTGTCAAAGTCAAAGCTGGAGATATCTTCATCGCTGTTAACTACAACAACATGAATACCACAGAAATCATCTTCAAATGTACCATCGATCAAACGACTTAAATACTTATTTGAAGAGATAACACATACTCTACCATACCTGTGCAAAGTCTGCATCAAAGCATAGATAACAGTACGTGTATCCATTTCAGATATAATACTAATTATCATGCAGTACCTCCATTAATGTATAAACTGCTCCCAGGCTTCAAGATCACCACGGAGCTGTTCACTAGCTTCATCTACCTTTTCATTAAAGGAATCCATAGAATATACTCCCGTAGAAGCTACACCATTACCAAATAGGAAGTCGTCTCTGGAATACTCTCCGGTTGCTGTATCTGTATGATTTCTCTCATATTCCTGAGCAATCTGTCCTTGATAATTAAGCTGCTCTTTAAGCGTAGAGATATAAGCTGCTGATACTGATGCATTACTGTCAGTAGTGTAGATATGCAGGACTTCATCAATATGCTGACGATAAGTTTCATTGATCACACGAGTAAGATCAAAGATATTGGGATCAAACTTCAGCGAGTTTGCGAGGTCTGTTGGTATACAGTAATAACTAATTGTCTCATCACCGGTAGGATCATTGTATCTCTCAATATATGGCAACGTGTATTGTTTGTAAGTTGCATAATCAAGAAACATACCACGTAGTAAGGCATCTTCTTCTTCACTTACACAGATCTCAATAGTATTCTCATGTACATAATAAACTTGCTTTTTACTAATGACTCTTGTGAGCTCACCATTAGGCAAAACAAATTTAATATCAATAAAATCTCCTGGTGCTAATCCCAAAGGTATTGACTCAAAAGTAATACTCTTTAGGATTGTACTGTTAGTGTAGTATGAGTCATAACTGAGTTCAGATACATAAAGTATTTGTCCAGCACCAACATCAGTTTTAGAGTATGCCGGCAACTGCTTAAAATCAGTAAGCATGCCCTCGTTATACCCGGTTCTCGCGATCGTGACTAAGCCAACATTATCTGTTGTAATGATTCCACCTTTCTTTACAGGATTAATAACAGCATAAACATCAACTGTTTCTACAGTTGCACTCTTTACGTCTGAAACCTGCAAATTAAGATATGCGATAGTGTTATTCAGAGACTCAATCTCCACCTCATGATCATTGATACTCTGATAATATTTAAATCCAAAGAATGCTGCTACTCCTGCGAATAACATAAGTCCAAGGATTACTAAAAATGTTTTTACTTTCAAAGCTATACCTCCTTATCAAGATTCTTGATTTTTGATTTGATATCGGCAATGGCCTGTATGAGCTCTGCTCCAGATCCTTCTGCATGAATATAGAAACCATTCCAACGGTTTATGCTATTAACACCATTAAGTACCTTAATAGCTGTACCGCCTATAAGTTCCCACGATTCTAACTCTGGCTGATAATCACTAAACAGGAAGTCATCCTTATTAGGAAGCCTTCCAGTTATTTTCTTAAAGTAGGCAGTCTTATCCAACTTAGTGAAATGGATATTATTATTCCAAATAGTAAAGCCATCATCAACGAAATGCTTTAACTTATCAAGAACCATATTATCCAAAGTTGCAGATGGAAGATTCTCAGGTAACTTAGATATTATACAAACGTCACCTGTATACCCGAGATGATTAAAGAGTGTAGCCATACCGCTGAATAAAGTATCCTTCAGAAATACATGTGTTTCAGGATCAGTCCAAGGATGCTCTTTATCCGTATACCAACCATAATTATAATTGTAGAGCGTGCCATCCCTGTCAAATACGTACATGTGTTACCTCCTAAAATATAGTATTATTGTTACTATTATGATAGTAGCAATAACCGAACCTATTGTTCTCCCAGAAAGAGTTTTCTTATCTTTAGCATGTTTAATTACTGAACATACTAATATGACAACAATTATAATGAGGAACACATCCCCAATTATTTGTATTTTTGAAAGCATTAAGACACACCTCCAATTAATACAGCAAATACATCACTGTCAACTTTCTTTGGTCTAAATCTTTCAGTGTAAATAACAGACACAGGTATTTCTGATACAGGTATCTCGATAATACCAAGTCCACCTTTTACCCTATTTGAAACATAAGCTAAGTTCTCCTCAAACTTTAACATTGAGTTATAAACAAACCTAGGATACTCTGACATACAGTTGTCTGTTATAACAAAGTCATGTTTGTAAAGACTAAGCTCTACACCAGTAATCTGCTTCTTGCAGACAATTTTCTCCGCCTTATACTCCTTACGCAAATATAACAGGATACAACCAGCATCTGTTACATTGTCGTCATAGCCTGCAAACCCAGGCTCCACCTGAGGTAGCCAAATATTGGATCCTTTACCTACATCTCTAGTTCTGAACTCAGCCGGCAATACTGATGCCTTCCATTCGTTATTATTTACCCTTATAATTTCATGATTTGCATTAAGCCTTAACACATTCATAAATGTGGTAAATACTGCAGAAAGCTTCAGTCTATTCTCATGAGTTTCCATTCCGGGATTAATTCTTACAGTTTTTCCGTTTTTATCTTTAACTCTGTAAGAGTCTTTCGTAATAGGGTCCTCTACTCCTGCAAGACGAATTGTAGAACCTTTAAGTAAGGTATTCATGAATATATGAATTTCAGCACAAGCTTCAAATACATCAACATTTGAACCACCTGCTAAACATTCAATAGCAACCTTTCTTGAATCATCAGCTGTAGCAATTACTATACCAGTATGACTTTTAGACGGGTCTACTGCGATGTCAATAACTTGGTCTGTGAACATTGGTTCTACTCTAGCTACCGACATATGATTAATTAGAAAGCTTGTTAGCATTATATGTTACCTCCTATTTATCTCACAATAATTGAGATAACTCCATTAACTATACATGCTAATAATGATGCTAATGCACCCCAAGTCACGACCACTTTTAGCACTGGCCGTGACTTAATTTGATCGTGAAAAAACTTGATCATAAAACAGAGTGCAATAAAGATCACCATTAGAATGATACTAATAGTGAACATAAAACCTCCTTAATCACCTAAGAGACTTGCGATACCCATTAGAGTATCAGAGGTCTGATATTCCTCACTGCTTGGAACTGCAGTATTATCTGAAGCCATAATGAACTCAACTTCAGAAGCCTGATCATCTGAAATACAACCAAGCACAACCTTTCTGTAAGTATCGAAGTGCCCACTTACGTAGTTCCAGTCCCATACAGCAGACTTGAAGTAAATGTCATATCTTGCTCCAAAGAATGAAGATAATGAACGAGTCACTTCAACTGCAGGGAATCCCGGATACATCTCAACAATCTCCCCAGGAGTAACACGTTGTAACTTGATGTTGCCAGCTACAAGTGCTTCTCTCTTGTCATCAGAATCAGGCACCTTAAATACAGGAGCTACTCGTGTTTCTGATGATCTAACAACAGGAGCACTCAGCATGTAGAAAAGTTCACGATCCTGAAGACTTCCAAGTGTTGTAACCTTGAACCCTTCCTTAGAAAGCTGAGCAATGTCACTCGTTAAATCCCGGATAGGTCTCACCTGTATGGGCTGCTCGGATTCCTTCGTGCTACCATATACAATGAGAAGATCATACTTTGCCCCTTCAGGACAAATATTGTTCTTAGGATCCTTCTCAAGCCGATCCCATAACTCACTGTAAACTTCGTAGCTCTTGGTCTTAGGATCAATTCCCCTGGTTGCAATTGCTGTTAACGATAACTTTGTTTTCATATTTTTAATCTCCTCCTCACTATACATTTCTAACACCTTCTTTGAATTAAGTACAGTTGACCTGTACTTATTAATTCTTTGTAACAGTTTCTTACCATCTAATGTATTCTCCATAATAAATGCGGTCACTTCCTTGCTGTAACCATCTTTATCAAGAAGATATGCAATTAGCTGAGACTGTGCGCTTTCGCGATAAAACACATTGTTGCAAATGAACTTAAAGTCATCAATGCGATTATGTTTGTAGTAGTAATACATAGTGTAGCAAGGAGATGCGAGAACCTCATTTGCTAAATTATCAAAATACGATAAAGTTCCTTTTACCGTATCTTTAGGGGATATGTCACTTACTTCCTCGGTATGCTCTGATAAGTAAGCATACGGATATCCCACTAATGGTGTTGCATTGTACTCCCTTGATGTACCCATATTTGTTGTAAAGCTTAAATAACCTAATAAAGCCATTACTATTCCTCTCCTTAACTTTTATTAAACCAATCTGATTCTTGTTGCTGAGTGCTTATTCCATACTTGTAGTTAAAGCGAATTAAAGCACTCTCATTTACCGGCACTTCAGACATTATCTCGTCAAGCTCTAACCATTGCTCAGGTGTCTTGGCATTTAGAATTGCAGAAGCATAGTTGACATTCATGTCTATTTTATCCTGTGGAATTAAAGTATCTCTCTTCAATTCAAACATTTTGTCTTTGATGGTTGGCATAGGTACTTTATACCTATGCCTCAGATCTTTTTCTGCTTCTTCTGGTGTAGTAAGATGAAACCACCTACGATGCATTTCAATGACATCACCATGAGCATGACACTGTCCAAAACAAGACCAACGTCCCGTTCTACCATCATAAGAAAATGACGGTGTATCTTCTTTATGAAAAGGGCAACATTGTTTTGGTGTCATAGCTAAATCAACCTTTGGATTGATATATGTCTTGTAGTACTCCGGAACTGTAGGTAATACTCCAAATATCATTTAGAGCACCTCCTTAGAAGTCTGCTATTTCTTTCAATTCCTTCTTAGACTCCTCTGTACCTAAGATAGACTCATAGCTCTCCCAAAGATCATTGTACATCCCCTCATATAAGTCCACGAGTTCCTTAGGGCAATCATAGAAGAACTCTTTTGCTGATACAGGATTAACCTCTGCAGTGGTTGCACGATATACAAAATATGTTAAGGGACGTGCAAGATGCTCTTCAATAGTTTGAATAACAACTAAACAAGCAAGTATGACATTGTCTTTGTTAACTTCCTTGTTTAAGTTATTTAACGCTGAATCTATATGAGATTTAAGTGTAGCACCTGTGTCTTCAACTTTGTTTATCTTTGCCTTAAACTTCGATGTATCAGCAACTGTACCCTGAAAATAAGATTCAGTGAGAAGTTCTTCCTGACTCTGAAACACTCCTTTTGGGTGTTTAGATCGATACACGTTATCTATGATCTTTCTCATAGTTTACTTCCTTTCTCTATTCTGATTACAGTCTCTAATCCCAGTTTGAACTTCTCCAGAAGTTGAAACCAAGTATATCATTCCATATTTTAATCAACAGAATAAGGATACTACAAAATAGCATAATGTACCCGATGAAAGGTCTGAGATCAGATTTGGTAGGCGGAAAGCAAATTGTATAAGCCGCCGCAAGATCCTTTTTAGACGCAAGCATATCTTCCTGATTTTCCACAGTGGATTCTGTTGTAGGCCGATATATAAATGTCATACAATAATTCAAAGGATTGTCATTCGTTTGCAAATACATATCCTTTGTTTCCTGCATTCCATAGTAGTACCACAAGTCATCAAGTGATACTGGCATATCATCCCAATTCTCAATCGTAGCTGTTCCGACTGGTTCAAGATCAAGATCATATACATTAATCTCTACCGGAAGATCTTCTATGTAACTTGGTATCTCCATATAACACCCATTAGCATAATCGCCAACAAGATAATTGTCTGTATTCTCAAGAAGCTGATTTAACTTTTCTGAGGAAGCAGGCACCTGATCAAATGTATGTATGAGAGATATACTGAGTATGATTAATACAGTAATTGGTGCATACCAAATTACTTTAACCCAGATCCTGTTTAAGACATAAATCAAAACAGACCCATGCTTTATTATTCTTAAAAGTATGAGAGTAATCGAACCAGCAAGGATTACTACCGCAATAATACATAAGGTTAAGGGGAGCCAACTTGCACTATTAAGTATTGTGTTAACAAAATTCTCCATTTTCATTCCTCCGTTATTTTATGGAATCTGTAGCAATTTCTCTGAAAGCAGATATTGATAAGTCTACAGCTAATAGCTGTTCTCCAAATCCTTCACTACCTCTTGTTTTGGTTGCTGATGATAAAACTCGAGTATGCGAAACTTTCTGCTCTTCAGTATATGTAAGATTCAAATCATAATCAGTGTAACGACCCGGATCATGACCACCTTGCACCATTCCTGGTTTAATAGGTCTACCAGCAAATGCGGCATCAATACCAGCATCATTAAACTGATTTATTGCAACGACTGCAACTTTTAACTCACGACTAATCTTTCGTAAAGCCTCATAAACCATAGAGATTATCTGAGGCTTATCAAGACGTCTATCGTACTTCCCTTGCGGGATAGATGTAGCGAGACCCATATAATCAACTACAATCAATTTCAAATTAGTAGCAAGTGCCGCTTTATCCATAACATCGTTATAGAATGTTTCGGCAACAGCTTCATGCTCAATTTGAAACTGACCCATTCTAGGATTTTCAAAGAGGTCAACTCTTGCAGAATCTGCTACATGCTTTTGTTCAGGACTTAAATTGCCTTTGTTTAGACTTGTATCCTGAATCTTAAAAGAATCACTGTAAACCTTTGAAATGTGATAAGATACAAGAATATTTCTTATCTGTCCACTTGAAAGCTCTAACTCATAGTAAAGCACGTCATATCCTTTGAGTAGCACAGGATATACAAAGTGAGATAAAGACATTCTTGTCTTACCACCTCCGGGCTGTGAATTTATGGTGTATATTAAAGGAGAATAAATACCTCCAATATCACCATCAATACATCTTAAGCCGGTTAGTGCAATAAACTCCATCTCGTCATCTTCATCGTCATCTGTCAAGAATTCAACGCGTCTAAGAGTTCGCATATCCAACCGTCTATTGATATCTCTTATTCTTGCGTCAAGCCTCTCAGATGCCAGATCAACATCGTCATTAACACTTATATTCTGAAATGCTTTCATCATTTCTTCAGTTAAGAGTTCTGACTTATGTTTTGCTCGATATTCGTTTGCAACAATCTTAAATTCTCTTGCTTCTTCTGGCTGTCTAGAATATCTTACTAATGTTTGTCTAGCTTCTTGAGATATTACGGATACTGCTTCTTTTAACGAGGCTATGTCATCATAATTAAAACTGTCCTGTGTAGGAAGCTTAATATTATACTTTTTGATGTCTTTCGTAGCATCAGTAATTAAGTAGCTATCCAGGCTTGTCACGATATCAACTTGCAAATCATTACAGAATTTAAGGTAAACATAAAAGAACTTATCAATACCATTAAAGTCTGAAATTACAAAAGTTCGTAAGAACCACTTAAGATAATTGTTATGCCCTATGAGATAATAAAATAATTCCTCCATGGCACACTCCTTAGAATTCTCCTAAATTGCTCTCAATGATAAACTCAGGTCTTGTCACACCACTACAAATCTTATCTGCTGTATCATTAAGATAACTATAGAAATCTGTGATTCCTTGATGTGATGTCTGATGAAAAAACTTAATTCTACTCAGACTTAACTCACACATATAGAAACCTCTAAGATAATCTCTAGTAAGACCTGTCTTGGCTTTCCATTGACCATCTATCCACTTCTGTACTCCTTCATAATCATACACGAGTACAAACTGTGAAGTAGGATCATTATCAAGATACAACCTCATAATCTTGAATGCTTCTAAAGCCGCCGCACATTCTCCGTAGACATTTCTGCTTTTCTTAAACTCTTCATGATTACACTTAACCCTAGCAGTTTTTGTAATTATACGAGTCTGCGGATTTGCGACAACTAAAGCACCAATGACATCAGGTTCCTGATATGACCCATCAGTTGCAATTACGTATTCCATGCCATATCTCCTTTCTTTGAATTTAATATCTTA
>JAEEGL014312845.1_pt1 | contig 14755 bp, 17 predicted proteins | sample 9134231 | NCBI WGS metagenome assembly JAEEGL01 (sample SAMN16246548, study PRJNA631951) | gut metagenome | biome: gut microbiome; feature: rumen; material: fiber-attached | host: Bos | place: Iran: Karaj | collected 2018-10 | reverse complement strand
TGTTACAATAAAAAAATACAGAATTGCCTATTTTATAAGCATTTCTGTATTTCTTCTACAAGAGCGCGAGACGGGACTCGAACCCGCGGCCTCGACCTTGGCAAGGTCGCGCTCCACCAACTGAGCCACTCGCGCATATATGCCGTTTGTCTTGCGACTTGTATATGTTATCAAAGGCAGAATGAAAAGTCAACGACTTTTTCAACTTTTTCGCCTGTTGCGGGATGTACGAATTCAAGCCTGTTTGCAACAAGTGCAATACCCGACGGGTAAGATGTTTTTGCTCCGTATTTCACATCGCCGACGATCGGATTCCCGAGGTGTGATAGTTGTGCCCTGATCTGGTGAAAACGGCCCGTTATCAGTCTGACGGACAGGATCGTTTTGTCCTCTTCTTCCAGGATCTGCTTTGTACGATATGTAAGACTTGCCTCCTGAATACGGATCCCGGACGGTGCCTGATCCGCAACGATCGCTTTTCCCGCTTTGCCGTCCTTATACAGACGATCCGTAATTTCCGTCTCCTCCGGTACATCAAGGATTCCCTCGACCATGGCAAGATAATTCTTGTTCATGACACTGCTTTGCACCTGGCGTGACAGAGAAGAAGCAGCCTTGCTGTCTTTTGCAAATACGAGTATACCCGCCACAGGCTGATCCAGTCTGTGAACTATGCCTACATACGGTTCTTTTTTATTTCCGGGGGATTCGGCCCTGATATGCTCTTTGATCAGACTGACACAATCAGGCTGCCGTACATTCGCAGTCTGGGTTGCCAGTCCCGCCGGCTTATAAATGACTATTATCGATCTGTCTTCGTACAGTACTTCTATTGACACTTTATTCCAAACTGTTATCTTCGATCAGCTTCATCACAACAGATACAGCATCGGACTGACTGCTGTTTTTCATTGTATTTCTAAAACTCTCCCTTTCGTCATACAGTCTGCAAATCGTTTCATATAACGAGTCTTCCGAAAGGTCTTTGTCTTCGTCAAGCACCAGCGAATATCCCTGCTTTCTGAACGATTCGGCATTTAAGAGCTGATCTCCCCTTGATGCCGATGCTGGAAGAGGTATAAGAAGATTGGGTTTATTAAGAGCCAGGATCTCGCATATCGCATTTGCTCCGGCACGGGAAACCACGATATCAGACAGAGCGAACAGATCCTTCATCTCATCCTTCGCATATTCAAGCTGGAAGTATCCTTTTGTTCCGGCGAGCGTTTCATCAAGCTTTCCCTTTCCGCAAAGATGAAGCACGTTAAACTTTTCCGTCAGACGCGGAAGGATCTTCCTGATGATGTTGTTGACGGAAGCCGCTCCGAGACTCCCTCCGACAACCATCACCACCGGTTTTCCGGGATCCTCGAAGCCGCATATCTTAGCAGCCTTATCAGCATCCCCTTCCATCAGTTCCGCCCTGATAGGCGAACCCGTCAGAACGGCTTTTTCCTCCGGAAGGATTCCGACCGTCTCGGGGAAATTACAGCATATCTTTGTCGCCGCGGAAAAGCTCAGCTTATTAGCCAATCCCGGAGTCATATCGGATTCATGGATGATAACGGGTACGTGATTTTTCTTTGCGGCCCATACAACGGGAACCGAGACAAACCCGCCTTTTGAGAATACTATCGACGGTTTGAGCTCCCTGATTATTCGCTTGGCCTCTCCGAAACCTTTGAGTACCCTGAACGGATCCGTGAAATTCTTAAGAGAAAAATACCTGCGAAGTTTCCCCGTTGCTATGCCATGATAAGGGATGGAATAATCCCCGATAAGTGATTTTTCCATCCCTTCATATGATCCTATATAATGAATATCGTACCCGGCTTCGCGAAGAGCCGGGATAAGTGCGATATTCGGTGTAACGTGTCCGGCAGTCCCGCCGCCTGTAAGAACGATCCGCTTCATTACAGTCTTGCCATCAGAGCCTCTCTCTGCTCTTCGTATCCCGGCTTGCCGAGAAGCGCGAACATGTTCTTCTTGTAGCTTTCAACACCGGGCTGGTTGAACGGATTGACTCCGAGAGTATATCCGCTGACGCCGCATGCGAACTCAAAGAAATAGAAGAGCTGTCCGAGATAGAACTCGTTCACTTCGGGAATGTTCACAACCGTATTTGGAACGTTTCCGTCGGTATGTGCGAGTATCGTTCCGTTCATAGCACTCTTGTTGACAAAATCAACCGTCTTGCCTGCAAGATAGTTAAGTCCGTCAAGATCGACGGGTTCTTCTCCGATCGTGATCTCTTCACGTGATTTTTCTATGTTGATGACAGTCTCGAATATATTTCTCGATCCGTCCTGAATAAACTGTCCCATTGAATGAAGGTCTGTCGTAAGATCCACGCTTGCGGGGAAAATACCTTTCTGATCCTTTCCTTCACTCTCTCCGTAAAGCTGCTTCCACCATTCTGAAATGAAATGTACCGAAGGCTCGTAGTTTGCCATGATCTCTATCACTTTGCCCTTGCGAAGGAGAATATTTCGAACAGCGGCATATTTGAGAGCATCGTTTTCTTCGAAAGGAGCTGTAAGAGCAGCTTCTCTTGCCGCCTGAGCGCCTTCCATCAACTTATTTATATCCGCACCCGATACCGCTATAGGAAGAAGACCTACAGCCGTAAGCACCGAGAAACGTCCACCGACATCATCGGGAACCACAAAGCTTTCGTAACCTTCCTCGGTTGCCAGATTCTTGAGTGAGCCTCTTGCCTTGTCGGTCGTTGCATATATTCTCTTTGCGGCTTCTGCCTTTCCGTATTTCTTTTCAAGCTTTTCCTTGAATACCCTGAATGCGATGGCAGGCTCCGTTGTTGTACCGGATTTGCTGATCATGTTGATCGAAAAATCACGATCTCCGATAACATCCATAAGATGCTTTATGTATGTGCTGCTGATGCTGTTTCCCACGAAATAGATCTCGGGAGTCTTGCGAACTTCCTTGGGGATGATGTTATAGAAACTGTGACGAAGGAACTCTATCGCAGCCCTTGCTCCGAGGTAAGATCCGCCGATACCGATAACAAGGAGCACTTCCGAATCGCTCTTGATCTTGTCCGCAGCCTTCAGTATACGGTCAAACTCCTCCTTGTCATAATCAACCGGAAGATCGATCCATCCGAGAAAATCATTCCCCGCACCGCTCTTTGACACGAGAACTTCCTTGGCGTTCTCGACGATATCGCACATGCTCTCGATCTCCTGCTCGCTTATAAACGGCATTGCCTTACTGTAGTCATAAGTAACTTTTGTACTCATTGTTATCATTGTCTCCTTTTTGTTTAAACTGTAATAAAACGTTTATATTATACCACCTGATCGTTCCTAGGACACGATCTCGTTAAGAACGGCGGCAAGTTCCCCTTCTTTGGGCTCCGACGGTTTCATGACTAGGTCCTGTCCGTCGTTTATGTATCTCGGGATCAGATGTGTGTGGAAATGAAATACCGTCTGGCCCGCAACTTCACCGTTATTCTGGACAACGTTGAATCCGTCCCATGAAAGTTTTTCCTTAAGGAGCTTCATCATCTTTCTTGCAAGAGGAAATACCTTTGCACCAACCGCATCATCAAGCTGCTCAAGATTATCAAAATGCTCCTTCGGAACTATGAGGCAATGCCCTTTCGTTGCCGGAGCCGCGTCCAGAAAGACGCGAAAATCATCGTCCTCATATATCGTATTTGTCGGAATGTCCCCGTTTGCCAGCTTACAGAATATACAATCGTCTTTCTTCATGTTAGAATTCTCCTTCCGAATTCAGAAAAGTAAATACCTGATCCAGGAGCAGCAGTATCCTGAAATCACCCTTAACCTGCATGTCTCCCGTCATAAACGCTCTCTGGAAACTCATCTGTCCCGCGATGATATGCTCGAGAACGTCCGGCTTGATCTTACAAAGAATATCCGGCGAATCATGATTGCCGTAATAACACTTCAACTTGGAATCGACTATCTCAACGATCAGTGCTTTCTTACGATCCTCGATCATGAACTTGTACGATGCGTTGACGGTTCCCTCGGGTGCGAAATTATCTTCGAAATCCTTTATGAACTGCTTATTGACATCCACATCCTTCTTCTCAAGCATTCCCTTGAACAGTGATGACAGTTCCTGAATATCCTCTTTCTGCTGCTGAACATACTGCTCATCCGATGCATATTTGGAAAGCTGTTCCGTCTCCTGCGGAGTAAGAGGAATGTTCTTTGTTCCACCGACAATCTGCTTAACGGCCTGATTACTGGAAGGAAGCGAATGCATCTTCTGCGAGATCGTGCGGTACAGATTCTCGGTCTTCTTCTCGATTATCTTGATATATTCATTATTCAGTTCAAAGCTGGTCATGTCATCGACATATCCGCACAGCCCGCTGCAGGGAAGTCCGCCGAGTATCTCCCATGCTACCTGGAGATTTGTTTTGGCTTCCCTCTCTCCGCTTGAAAGTGACATTACCACGGGACACATATATGTCTTGCTGATCTTCTCTTTGTTTCCGTATAGCCAGCATGCATCAAGAAACTGCATCATATATCCGCCCACGCCGTACCACTCCACGGTAGTCGCAAGCACTATACCGTCAGCCTCATTTATAGATGCGGGAAGAGAAGTGATCTGGTTTCTCAGTTCATACAAAGGAAACCTTTCCACATTGACGTTCAGCTCCGTGAGTACTTCCGTCATCTTTCCGATCACAAACAGTGTCGGATCGTCGAGTATCCCTCTTCCTCCGTAATAGATGTTGATCTTCATGCGATTTTACTCCTGTCGTTTTTTCTGTATAGAAGAACGGCCGCCAGAAATCCTCCGATCAGTCCGAAGATATGAGCCGCCATATCCACATTCTCCGAAGTGATGCCGTTATAAAGCGCATATGCTATAAGGACACACATTCTAAGTGTAGTCATGTCCTCGAGTTTCCCTTTGTTCCGGATAACGAGCCACAGAAGCGCACCTATCATGGCAAATATCGCTCCCGACGCACCGGCCGATACGATCCCACGGTTATAAAGCAGTGCATACAAAAACGATCCAAGGCTTCCGAACATACCGCCGAGCAGATATATAAGAATGTATTTCAGTTTTCCTACCGCTCTTTCCACGTTATCCCCGAGAAACATGAGAACTACCATATTTCCCGCCAGATGCATGAACCCGAAATGAAGGAACATGCATGTAAAGAACCTGTAGATCTGTCCGTCCTCAAGTACCGCCGGAGCAAACATAGCCCCGTGTCCTAGCATAAACTCGACATCCTCTGTCGAACCGTAAAACGACATAACGAAAAATACCACCACGTTTATCAGAACAAGCGCGGTGTTTACCGGTGTGAACTCCTGGCTGAATGATTTTTCCTGTCGGGGATTATCGTCATAATAGCCCGAATATCCGGCACCCGTATATTCCCTGTCCGGTCCCGGCTCCTGATTCAAAGGAGCAACCTCCGACTCGATAGCCTGACGGAGCCCATAGAAATCATCCGGTTCATTATCGTACAGGATAAGTGCCATCGTGTTTGAATTGACGATCCAGCAATGATCGTCGTTTATAACGAACTTCCTGGCTTCACTGACCCACGGTGTAACAATGAGTGTCAGAAAATCAATGCTCTCATATCCTCTTTCCCGGATATGCTCTTTGGATTTATCGCAAAAAACGATGTACTGCTCCGTCGTGAGCGGGATCCCGTCTACACAGTCAAGAACCTGTATCACTTTGGCGGATGACATCTCGTATTGAACGAACAATTTTACAAACGGAACATTCGATTCGATTTTCAGATATCCCTGCTTTTCGAGCAGGCTTTGAATCTTATCGATCATAGAGGGATTATATCAAATTGCGCAGGTTCTGTTAATACTTTGGGCAAAAGTGCCTGTTTGTCCTTGCGGTGTGAATGAATGATCCCGCAAAAAGATCATTACCGGCCTCTATAGTCGTTATCAGGACTCTTTCGTCGGAATATATCCGGATATCAGTATCCCAGTCCAGGATCAGTCGCTTTGACAACTCGTTTCGTACATATTCTTCGGCTTTAGTTTCGATATCACCCCCTTCGCCCGCGGCCGAAAAGGAAGCCTGTTGGCATATATACTCGAAGCTGCATCTGTCAAACAAGAACATACCGGCATATATGAACATCACAATAACACCGAGTATCACCGGCATTATCAGCGCGGCTTCAACCGTAAAGCTGCCCCTGTGTCTCATCTATCCGATACCCCCCGCTACGGTGATCAGAAACCCCGACATCACAAAGGGCGCAAACGGAATCCCCCCGGTAAAGCGTTTCTTCTTTCTAATGATCAGTGCTCCGGCATATACGGTTGCGGCAACCGATGCGACCGCTATCACATAGAGATTGCTTCTGTTCCCGATTAGGATCCCGAGTGCCGCCAGAATCATCCCGTCGCCTGTACCTATGTATTTCTTAGCGTGTTTTACTGCAACTATGATAACCGCACCCAAGAGTATCGGAGCGATCAGATCCGTGATCAGTCCGCTCATACCGTATTCCGCAATTCCGATATAAGCCGTCAGTGTTATCAGTCCCCCTCCGGCTGCCGAAATGATCAGCGGAACCGTATAAACGATTCTCCTGCGAATATCCGTATATGTGCATATGGCAAGCATCACTAGAGCTATCATCTGTTTTATCTGCCACATCTGCTGCATGGTCTTTTGTCCTTTACCTCACTGTAACTTACGGCATACACCGTTCGTTTGAGTCCGCTGCAAGTTACGCTGTTGTGGTATCTGTCCCCGTCCGTCGTAACAAAAAGGATCCCGTCCGAAAGCTTTGCATGACATATTCCGCACGGTTTGTACTTTCCGCCGCTTTCATTTCGAAGATCCGGAACACGGGTAGGGTCCACCTGTTTTACCGTAAGCATCAAATGGCTGCAGTTTCTGTCCCTGTGCCAGACCTCGCTTCCTTCAGTCACATATACGATCTCCTCTTCGGGAAAATACCCGCTGTCATACCCGTTCCACACATGAATGAGACATTTTCTCTTAACGGACACCGACAGCGGGCCGAAAGCCGTCGTCAGCGGAAACAGTTCCCGCCTGATATCGAGTTTTCTGTACTCCGGCCCGTCCGTCTCATCAACAGCCGTATCCATCGCCTCGCAGAAAAGCTCTTCCTGGATATCCATCACTTCCCGTTTCATCGGAAGGATCGAGACAAGCGTCAGCAGTCCCAACGCAAAAAGCGGAAGAACAACGGCAGCTTCAACAGTAAGAGAAGCCCTTTTACATGATTTCAGATTCATACGAATACTGCCTCGTTATGCAAAATGTCCCTGTCGATGGACCGTCAAAAGTTGCGGTAAAGACAAGATCGTAGAAGCATCCGTCCGGATCAAATCCCGGACTTCCGTTATCCCTCATGTATTCGATCATCTCTTTTGTAATACCGTATTTGTCTTCACAGGGTTGAGAGTTGTCGCTTACCGAAACGGATACGTCTCTTAATTCATTTACCGTCAGAGAGTTGGTCAGATACATCGAAAAGTGTTCTTTGATCCTGTCTATACCGCCCTCCGGCGTCTTGAAGGAACTGTCGATCAAAAGAATCCCGAACCTGTCGAACAGTTCCCTGTTATATTCCGCAAAGCATGACATGACGGCGCAGTCCGTTGCATAAGAAGCCTCGCTTTTTGAAACATACCTTTCCGCCAACGTCGAAAGAGAAATGATAAAAGCCGATACGACCGACAAAATCAGCGTGAGAAATACCGTTATCTCCGCTCTTTTCTCAGATCGCATTGACATCCTCGGTTATCCTTCCGAATATTCCGTTTATGATATTTGTCAGCTGATCCCTGAAGATCACCACAAGTCCGATCAGCACGACCATAATCAGTATCACCTCCACAACGCCTATACCGCGGTCATCGTCTTCGATACTTACAAAGCTGTCCCTGATCCTGCGAAACATTGATATTACAGCATTAATTAACATACAAATCCTCCTTTGTCGTACATACTTCTGTTTGGCGCAAAACAAAATCAAATGTGAAATTCTGCCGAAACGGCCCGATCTGATCGGTCGAAAACACGGAATATGTTTTCTGATGAGACAGATTATAAGATATGATTTTTACCCTTGTAAATACTGTTTTGTAATATCGTGATGCTGTACAAATCACCTTCCGGTGTGATTTTTGAAAACTGTTTATCATGCATAAAAAAAGACCCGGATCGGATGTGATCCGACCCGGATTTTCTACATTCGTTTTTCTTATATCACAGGAAAAACATCACGGCAGGTATCGTTACGATAGATGTTACAGTTGTAAGGATTATCCCGGCCGATATCATGTCTTCCTTCACGCCGAACTGTTTGGCCATCATCAGAGGCATGTTTGCCGCAGGCATTGACGACATGACAGCAACCGTGTGAAGGATCAGTTTGTTTTCGATAAAAGGCTTCAGGATAAATATGAGAAGGATCGGAACAAGGATCTGGCGAATAACTACAAACACATAGAGACGCCATCTCGTGAACACTTCCTTCGGAACCATCTGCGCGACCGATACTCCGAGAACCATCATCGACAGAAACGTCGTGCAGTTTCCGATATATGAAAGAGTAGACTGAACAAGTTCCGGAACCTTTACATCGGTCAGATACACGACTATCGTCACGACCGCCATTACCGTTCCGGAATTGATGAGATTCTTGAACGAAAACTCATACGCCTGCTTTTCCTCCGGATGCTGTTCGGCTGCCGTCTCCTTGATCGACGCAAATCCGTATGTATAGATGATCATGTTAAACGTAAGGCAGCATATAGATACGAATATGAGTGACTGAGGCCCGAGAACCGCGGACGAAAACGGAATGCCTATGAACCCGACATTTCCGAATATTGCAAGCATTCTGTATGCATACCTTCTGTCCTTTTGAACTCCGAGAAGAACCGGGATAAGATATGCCGCCGGTATCAGTATCGCATACATTACGATAAAGCACAGGAATGCCAGTCCGACCTCTCCCGCTCCGACCTTTTCCTCTTCGGACAATGCCGCACATAAGAGAGTGATCGGATTTGTGATGTTCACGATGATCCACGACAACTGTTTTGCACTGTCGTTTGACAGGTGTTTTTTCTTGAACAGAAACACTCCCGTCAGGATCAGTATGAATATGATGATCATCTGTTTTTGTACGATCCAGATACTCATTTCCTATCTCTTCCAGAAACAATCTTTACACTTATAACAGTTATCACCCGTTCTGCCCGCAGGGTATCTTCCCGAAATACCCATCTTCTGTCTGACCGCGATGAGCTTATCCACCTGCTCTTTTGTAAACTCCGTGGGATTTCCAAGCATCTCGGACTTATACAAAAGCTCGGCGTAAAACTCGAGAGACTCCATCCTCATATAGGCTGACACAAGATCGCTCGACCAGGTCAGGGCTCCGTGATTTTCAAGAAGGACCGCGTCAAAATCATCAAGATAAGGTTCTATGGAATCCGGAACTTCCGGAGTGGACGGAGTTGCATAAGGAGCGAGCGGAACGCATCCAAGCATGACCACCGCCTCGGATGTGACGGGACGGTTTAACGGCCTTCCGTTTATCGCAAAACATGTCGCAAATTTAGAGTGGGTATGAACAACGGCATTTGCATCGGGTCTTTTCTCATATACCCGAAGATGCATCTTCATCTCGCTTGAAGGACGAAATCCGTCATTCGCTTCAAGAACGTTTCCGGCTCCGTCTATTTTGCATATGCATTCCGGAGTCATGAACCCTTTTGAAACACCGGTCGGAGTACATAAGAATTCATTGTCACCGATCCTTACGGAAATGTTTCCGTCATTGGAAGCGACCATATAGCGGTCATATATCCTTCTTCCTATATCGCATATCTGTTCTTTTATGGTTTTCTCGTCAACTTTCATGTGAATGATTGTATTTCAATCCGGTTCGTTTGTAAAGTTCAGCCGTCAAGCCCGACAAACGCCGGCACCATAACGATAACAAGAACAACTATCAGCATCATGAACATCGGGAGAAGGAGCTTGGTCTGTGCTTCCGAAGCCTGTGCTCTGATCGCAGCCATTCTCTCTCTTTGAGCCTTCTCGGTTTCCTCATACAGCATTTCGGTAAGCCCCGTTCCGCCTTTTTCGGCCGCCTGTTTTATCAGACTGATGAACGATCTGTATCTTATACTGCCGATCCTCTGAGCATAATCGTCGTATGCCGCAAGCTCACCCGCTCCCTCATCCATCATCTTCTTTGAGATGAGCATTTCATCGAATGCATATCTTCTGTTCTTCGAAGACTGCTTTAACCTGTTTTCATATACTTTGCAGATCTCGGACCATATCGTTCTCGGATTCATCCCTGCCGTATGATAGAGTGCATACTGATTCAGTATCCTGGCATGATCGGCTTCGATCTGTTTCCTTCTGTTCATTGCTTCTTTTCTGATCTTATCGTCCTTATCGGCCATGATGATTATTGTTACGATAATTCCCAAAGCAAAAACAATCGGGCCTTTATTGATCGAAGAAGCGTAAAACGTTATCTTTCTTCCGGAAAGTTCATCCGGCAGCATCTGAACCTCATCTTCGCGGCTCAACTCATCACCAGCCTCTACGGACGCCTCGATCATTTCCCTGATGCTTTTACCCTCCTCCCTCTTTCGAAGACGGACATAAGAATATTTATCTTCTTTATAGTCCTTGTATGATAAGGATGCACGCAGTCGTACAAGAATCCCCTGCCCGTTATCCTCTTTTGCAAGTCTCTCATTGTTAATGACTCCGTCTCTTCCGACCAGCAAAGGTCTGTCCGAAGTCCATTCGATCGAAAACGGAAAACCTTCGATATGATCGCGCAAATCCAGATCGTTAACAATCTCTTCGGGATCCGTGTTATTGCCCAATATATTCTTCCAAAGCACTTCATCCAGCTTCTTGGAATAATCGTTTATCTCGGTTTCGGAATATCTCCTTTCGGAAACTTTCACAGTGATCTTCTCCGCCTTTGCTCCTTCCGGGCAGGCTTCAAGCGTTACCGTGCGGTCGCCTTCCCCGTATCCGCTTCTGGAAACAAACGTTACGGGTTTGGCGTTTGATACCTCATCAACTACAGTCACGGGGACCGCGATCAATACAGAGAAAGCAACGGCTGCCGAGAAGATCTTGGCCCGCCTTTTTTCGAGCAAACGTATTCTTTTCTCCGCTTCCGTCTTGCGATACATCTCCTTTATGCAGGAGGCTGTCTTCCCGGACACAAAGAACTCTGACATCCTCATATTCTGATATCCCCTATCCTTTCCGACAGATAAATAGCCAGAATATATACGATTAGCCCGGCCGTCATGACTGCGATCCCAAACGGATCATGATACAAAACTTCGATAAAGCTTCCCGAAGACAGCCTCAGATACGCCAGTATCCCGGGCGGGATGACGCACATTACCCTCTGCTCATACTGTTTGCCCCGGATCATTGTCTTTGCTTCCGCTTCCGCATCGATCCTGTTTTCCATGATCTGCGTACAGGACGATATGATCCCGGGAAGATTACCGCCGCTTCTGATCGCTGCCGAAAACACAACCGAGAAATCATGCATCTCCTCTATCTGCCATCTGTCCGCCATTTCCTTTACGGCAACCGAAAGAGTCTGCCCGGATCTTACGCGCATATTTACGGTTTCAAGTTCCTTTACTATGGCGGATCTTCTTCCATACAGTTTTTCCATGTCATCCGCAGCCGAAACAAACGCGTTCTCTGCCGACATCCCGGCGGAAAGTGATGTTGATACACCGGTAAGGGCGCTTATGAACTCCTCCGTCATCTCCTCGTTTTGTTTTATTCGCTTCTTTTTCTTTACCGCCCTTGCAAACAGGACAAAAAAGGGAGCAAACAGCAACATCGGAATTGCCGAATCGTAAAACAGCCATGAGAACAGCGCGGAAACGATCAGATAAACGGCCAGGCTCACCGCCCATTCGGCCGTTCTTAGATTGTATTTATGTTTCATCCGGCTCCCCTTTCTTTCCGATAAGCCCCGCTCTTTCCATTTTGAGAATATTATCGAGATCGTTCTCTTTTTTGAGTTCTCCCAATATCCTGCCGTTCTTTTCTCCGGTTTCGACAAATTCAAATAGTGTCCTCACAGATATTCCCGGACCGGGAGTCTTGTCGACTTCCGTTACCTGAAGCACATGCCTGCTCCCGTCCCTGAGCCTTCCGAGATGGACTATAATATCGATCCCCGATATTATCTGTCGTCGGAGAGCATCCGAAGGAATGGGGGATGAGAGCATGACCATGGTTTCAAGTCGCGACAGTGCATCCGGCGCGCTGTTTGCGTGAATCGTCGAAAGCGAACCGTCACTACCGACATTAAACGCCTGAAGCATGTCTATCGCTTCCTCTCCTCTGACTTCACCGACTATTACCCGATCAGGCCTCATCCTCAGCGCGTTTTTAATCAGGTCTCTTATGGTGATCGGACTGCATCCTCCCGATGTTGCGCTTCTCGTTTCCAGCCTTACGAGATTCCTGATCCCCCTTATCCGAAGCTCTGCGGCATCCTCGATCGTGATCACCCGCTCATCCGGCGGGATGAATCCCGACAGCATGTTAAGAAACGTAGTCTTTCCGGATCCGGTCGAACCGCTGATCAGTATATTGTATCCGGCAATGACAAGCTGTCTCATAAGATCGAGCGCCTCCCGTGTGATACTGTTCGTCGAAACAAGCGTATCGGCGTCGATCGGATCGTTTGGAAATCTTCTGATAGTAAGGCTCGGCCCGTTTATGGCTATCGGATCGAGTATCGCATTTACTCTTGATCCGTCGGGAAGCCTTGCGTCAAGAATAGGTGAGGTCAGATTAACGGTCCTGTTAACATCGGATGCGATCCTTCCGATGATATCCACAAGCCTTTCTTTTGACTCGAATGCGACTCCGGTACTTATGAGCTTACCCTCACGTTCCACGAATATCCCGTCCGTTCCGTTCACCATTATCTCCGAAACCTTATCGTCTTCAAGGATATCCTGAAGAACATCGAGACGCCTGATTCGGTTGAACAGTTCATGACACATGAGGCCCCTTTGTTTCGGTGTGAGGTCTCCTGCTTTTGCGTTTTTGATGATACATTCCCTGATCGTATCGATGACTGTTTTATCGTCATCGCCCCTGTTAACGAGACGATCACATACGACCGAATAGACTTCGGCCTTAACGTCCTTATATAAACCGTTTTCCTGCAATGAGATACTCCTTGAACAAGAAAGAAACTTAAGATTAAATGTATGATTTCAGATCTGTATCAATGATTATATGTTATGGATCCCGTCGTGTAAATGCCGCCTGCGGCGAAAATCATTTTTCGTGAACCTGCATAAAAAAAGGACTCCGGACGTTTTGTCCGAAGTCGCTTTTTTGTATATAATCACTAAACCGTATAACCTCTGTTTCCGGATACCGAAGTACTCTCATTGAGCGTACCTCTTCCGTATGTCAATCCGGCATATACGGTTTCGGCGTTCTCCATCGCAGGTCCCGACGTGTCTTGTTTTGACAGCTCATCAAACGTTTCTTTGAGCGATGACAGAAGTCGTACGCAATCACCCAGCGATTTGCCGTCATTTTTTATAACGGCCATCGAAACCTCTTTACTGACGAACTCGTATATTCTGAACAGATAGAACGATATCGCATATGTAAAATCAAGTGATGAGATCAGATCCCCAAGAACTCTTCCGGCATTTGCACACTGTACTTTCGCACCTTCGTGATCATCCGCCTCAAAACACTTTTGAGCTTCTTTTATGTACTCGATCGCAAGATCATACATTATGACTATGATCCCTGTCGGTGATGCGTTTGTGATCTTAAGGGTATATTCCTGTTTCTTTTCGCTGGTCATATGGGTCCCTTCCGGTTATACCATAAACTTTCTTACTGTAGTAACTGCAGTGCCTGCTGAGGTTGCTCGTTAGCCTGTGCCAGCATGGATGTTCCTGCCTGAACAAGAACCTGAAGCTTTGTATAATCAACCATTTCCTCTGCCATATCAACATCTTTGACCGTTGAATAGGACTGTTCAAGATTTTCCGTGGTTTCCGCAAGTGATGCGATCGTGGACTCAAGTCTGTTCTGATATGCTCCGAGTCCCGAACGGGCCGATGAAACATATTCTATCGCATTCCTGATCGCCTCAAGGGATTTCTGTGCCCCTTCCTCGGTTCTCATGTCAATCTCGCTGATACCGAGAGATTTCGGATCCATCTTCGGAATAACTACCTGGATCTCCTGTCCGGTCTTTGAACCTACCTGAATCTTCATTCCGCCTATGCCGGTGATATCAAGTATAACATCGTCCGGATGATAGGCCTCGGTATAAGAAACCGTCAGTTTTGATCCGTCATTTAACGTCGCCGTGCATCGTCCGTCTTCACAAACAACATCTTTAAGATTCGGTACCGCATTTCCGTCCTTATCCTTAAGTGTGGGATTATCGAGGGATCCCATGCTGATCTTGTACTTTCCTGCCGGGAAACTCACATCATAATCAAGTACTTTAACGTCCGTACTTGTCAGAACAGATGTAACATACCCTTTCATCTCCTGCTCTCCGCCGAGGAGGTTCTGTGTATTGTATTCGGTATCCTTGGCAACACGCTCGATCTCATCGCGAAGAGCATTGACTTCTTTCTGTATAGCTTCTCTGTCGGCTGTTGTGAGAGTACCTGTCGAAGCCTTTACACCGAGTTCG
>JAEEGL013149561.1_pt1 | contig 14755 bp, 16 predicted proteins | sample 9134231 | NCBI WGS metagenome assembly JAEEGL01 (sample SAMN16246548, study PRJNA631951) | gut metagenome | biome: gut microbiome; feature: rumen; material: fiber-attached | host: Bos | place: Iran: Karaj | collected 2018-10 | reverse complement strand
TCTGACAAAAATAAAACTCCAACATCACTGGCTAAAAGTTCCTGGGTATATTTAATACTATCTACTGTATTTCTTGAAAACCTAGATATTTCTTTTGTTAGAATCAAATCAAATTTCCCTTCTTTTGCGTCGTGAATCATTTTTAAAAAGTTAGTTCTATTTTTAACACAAGTTCCACTAATTCCTTCATCTATATATCCATCAGCATATTTCCAATTTGAATTTTCCATAATAAAATTTTTAAAATATAAAATCTGATTATCTAAAGAATTAAGTTGCGCATCTTTATCAGTAGATACTCTTGCATAAAAAGTTACTCTAAGTGGTATATTATATATACTTTCTCCTCTTGATATTTCATTTCTAATTTTACATAAATCCATCAACTATCAACTCCTAATTTTTTTAAAGCATCATTATATAAATCAAAATTAATTATTTTTTTCTTATATAAGTACTCATTTAAAATTATAGCAAGTTCAGTATCAATCATTTATATATCACCAATTAATCTTATTACACAAAAAAAGAAATAATTACATACAAATTATTTCTTTAAAACCTTTGCTACATTTCTCTTAAAGTATTTATTTTTCATATCCCAGATTAAATCTCCTTTAAATATAATTTTATTATCTATAAAATGCATTTGCAATGGAAACCTTTTTAATTTAAAAGTATCATTCCCAAGATATTTTAACTCAATACTTGGCCAAAATGCTGATAAAAACAGCTTCTTTTTTTGATTATCATAATATATATTAACATTCCAATTTTCACAAGAATAATTTCCAAGATATTTATCGTAATCGTAATTATCTTGTATCTCATCATAATAAAATAAACCTAAATGATTCACTATATATTCTAAATATTCATCCCATTTTTCTTCATCAGTTATAATTTTAGTCTTATCTACCTTAAAACTATCAAATATAGATTCAATTAATTCTTGATAATTTTTTTCATATTCATATATTTCTACATTATCATCATTATCTATAGACATTTTAAGCTTTTCATACAAATGTTTTTTGAAGTGTGATTTCCAAAAATAACCTCTGTTTTTAAAAGCATCTTCAAAACTTTTTTTAATATTATTTCTTTTTAAAAATATAAAATATATTTTTTGAGTTTCAAATATACTAATTAATTGGTTATAATATTTTTTTATTTCATCAATACTTAGTGTTGAATTCAACATATAATCATGTATATTTTTAAAGAAGTTTGAGTCTAATATATATGTAACATTATCATTTTTAATGCTATTTATAAAATAAATCCATCTTTTATATAAATTATTCATTTCTTCTATCAGTCTATCATTTTCAATGTTTTCATGTTTAGGCAAATTAAGAGTTAAATTAATATCGTTCAAACTTTCTTCATGTAACCATTTGACACTTATTCCATTTATTTGAAAACTATTAAATATTCCATCACTAATAGTTGATTTACCACTTGTCGAAATACCATCAATTAATAATATTTTTTTATTATTTTTATACTTAATATACTTTTTTATATTTTCTTGTGATTGAGTCTTTTCGATTATTTCAAAATTTTTTATAAATATTTTTTCCAATTCTATCATTTTTTGTTTTAATTCTTCTACCTTTTTCTTATCCCAATTTTTTTGTTTTTCTATTAATGATATTAAATATAAATAATAATTAAAAGTAGATATGCAGCATGATTTTTTCAATTTTGATTCGTTATATATTAATTTTACTAGTTCAATCGTCTTAATAAACTTATCAATATTTTTAATTTTTGTTAAAGATTGTAAATTTGCTGTTTCATCAAATGCATAATATATATCTTTTTCATAATAGAAATTAGAGCACTTATTCAAATATTTATATGTTGTATATGTATCTTCAAAATTATCATATTCAACAAAACAATTTTTATCTAATTTTTCTTTTTTAAAAACCTTCAAAAATAATGGCCCAAAAAGAAAACAATTATCTATTTCTTCAATTTGGTGTAACCCTTTTTCCATTTTTTTACTAAAACAATTAACAGCTTTACTTTCTTTATCAGTAATATCTAACACATCAAACATTAAAATATCTATATTATTTTTTATAAACTTTTCATTAATTTTTTCAAAAACATCATTTTTAGGAATAAAGTCATCACTATCACAAAAAAATACTAAATCACCAGTAGCATTTTCAAAACCTATTTTTCTGGCTATACCAACACCTTCATTAACTTTAGAAATAATTTTGATATTAGAACTATTATAATTTGATATGATAGAATCTGTTTTGTCTGTAGAACCATCATTAATTAGTATTATTTCATATTTTTTATAAGTTTGTGAAATAATAGAATCTAATAATCTTTTTATTGTTTTTTCTGCATTATACACCGGAATTATTACACTTATTTTCATATTTTACCTTTTTAACCTCTTAATATTTGCTGTTAAATTTATATCATTTAACAAACTATTAATCACATCTTCCATACCAAAACTTAAATCAACTGGTAATGAAAGTAATATATTATATAGTTCTTTTAAATCCTCATCCGATAATTTATTTAATATTGATAGAATTCCATTATTCCAATTTAATGTTTGATATTTCCATTTTAAATTATATAGAATTGCCATTTTTTTATATAATGAATTTTCATTAGAAAAAATTTTTTCTTCAAAATTTATATTTTCTTTATTTGTAAGATATGGTGTTGCAATGTAGTGAACTTTTTTATTACCTATAATATTATTAATATAATTTGAAATAAACATTTCATATAATTGATGGTTACTCGCTATTAATATTTGATTTTTATTTTCCTCAATTTGATTAAACATTGTCCATAGCATATCAATATCTACATAAATTTTGCATCCTTCAACATATATATAATAATCTGTTTTCCTGTTTTTTGATACTAAAATATTTTTATCAATAAAGTTTTTCGCTAAATTATTTATTCCTTTTTTTGAAAAAGAAGGTGATATAGAAATATCTGTACAAAATTCTTTTTTTATTTTTAAATAAAGGTTTTTTTGTGAATAGTGTTTACACTCTTTTTCACAAAACTTGCATATGATTTTATCATTATCCCAATAATATAAATCTCCATCTCTACCATCTTTAATACATTCTGATGCCATTTCAACTTTTCCGCAATCACATCTTAATATATTACCTTGTTTTAAATTAATAAATCCTTTATTATATAATTCTTCAATCTTTTTTAAATAATCACCACTATACTCTATATCTTTTATTATTTCATCATAATTTATATTGAATTCTTTTATTTTTTCAATATAATTACTTAATAAAGGTACTTTGTTATCAAATGAATGTAATAAATTAAAAGATAATACCTTTTTACATTTTATAATTGACCCAATTATATCTACTAATGTTGGTGCAATCATTAAACCTATATTTGTTTTTTCGTATGGTTTAATTGGCATTGTAGTTATTGTTAAATTTTCCATTTAATAAATCCCCCTAAATAATTTACTATTTAAAATAATCTTCTTTTATTATTGAATATGTATCCAATCCCATTGGTTTGTTTGTTATCTTATCTATCATACGATTTCTTAATGTTCCTTCAAAAGTCATACCTGCTTTTTGCATTACCTTGCCACTGGCCTTATTATCAACTAAATGATTTGCATAAATGGTCTCTACACAAACATCTTCAAAAAAGAATTTAATAACTCGCTTTAATGTTTCTGTTGCATAACCCTTATTCCACCATTTTGATCCAAAACAATATCCTAAAGCAACTGTTTTGTTTACTTCATCAACTTTGACAGCTGTAATCGAACCTATTACTTCATTATATTCTTTTTCAATTACTAGCCACTTATATGATGTAAGTTTATTATAACTTTCTTCCCATTTTTCCATCAAAGCTGCTGCATCTGCTACACTTTTATGCTTGTTCCATACAACATATTTTGATACTAAAGGATCTTTTCCATAGTTGTTATATATATCCTCAGAATCTTTTATTGAACCTTTTCTTAATAAAAGTCTTTCAGTTTCTAGTTCAACTGTTCCTTTATTTTTCATATTTTACCATCTCCTCTATTAATATATCTTTACAGATTTTATAAATTTTTTCCTTTTCATTATTCAAATCAAATATTATATTATCAGCATTAAATGCTTTTTTATATTCTTGAATTAAAAACTTATTTGTTACTACTTTTGTAGAATGAAAGCTGAAATCCATATCATTGTTATCTAAAATAAATTGTAATTTTTGAATTAAATTCATATATTTATAAAATGTTTCGTAAAATTCTTTTTTTATACCTATATTTTCTTTTTCGTAATTAAATATATTTATATTTGTAAATTTTTTGTTTAACCTAAAAAATAGAGCTAATAATTCATATACATTATGTAAAACTTGCATCTTATATGTGTTTTTTAATTCTTTAATCTTTATTAGTGCTGTTTTATCATCAATAAAATAATTATCTTTATTAATGGATTCCATAATATTATTAATCAAATTTGATAGATTATCAGTATCCTTACAAACTTTTCTGTTCTTTATAAATTCTTTATATAACCCATTATCATATACTAATTCAAAACAATTAGCCCATTCTTTAATGCACGAAGTATTATCATTTAAATTAAGGTAATCACATAAATCATAAATACTTCTAGTAGAATTAAATGTCTGATACATAAGCTCCTCAGCATTTTCTCTACATCTATTATAAATCACACCATCATCAAAATGAATTGGATATTTATTATCTTTTATTGATCCATAATCATTTTTTCTAATTAGTGGCAAATACACTACCATACTATGTATTCTATCTTTTCCTCTATATCCCATAATTTTTTGTAAAATATAGTTTACTTTTTCCTCAACGTTAATCATTTTTTCAAAATAATCATTTGAATAAAAATAATTTATATCAATATCACTATAGAATGTATTAGTACCTCTAGCTAAACTACCATTAAGCATAATACAACATTTTATTCTTTTAAATTCTTCAAATTCATTAATTACATCTAATATAAGTTTTTTTATAAGCTTTCGATGTTCAACCATAATATTTATTAAACTATTTTTATCATAATTTTTCATAGACCCAACAAATTCTTGCTCTATTTTTTTAATCTGAGGTAAATATATTTTTTTATATTTTATAATTATTTCTTTATATTCATCTTTTTTCATTTAATCACACCCATTATCCCCTTAAATTTTCATATATGATAACATAAAAATTAAAAATTGACAATATCTGCCAATTTATTTAATATACAATATACAAAGCAACATTATACAAAACAGTATATTTACTCACACAAATATTGTTTATATTTCTAATATATTCACAATTCATCATTATATAGTCATTATCTTAGATATGCTAGCAACACTTCTAACATTATGAATATCTTTTTCATATAAAATAATATTATTATCTATGTCCATAAGAATAGCGCTAGTAGCTGATGTATCAAGTGCTTTAACATTAGAAATAAATAACATCATTATTATAATTAACAACACTTTTTTCATAAATTCACCCATTAAAATATATGAAAAAAAGGACTAGTTATGTCCAATTAAATAAAATATCAATTAACAACTTGATAACTATCAAACCAAGCCCAATCTTCTTCGACATTATAAGGAGTAGATAAAGATCCATTACCTGATAATATAGTATCATCCTTTAAATATAAAACTACACGATAATTACGATCCAAAGAATAACCTCTCGACTCATAGTGAATTCCCATATCATTATCAATAGTCCAAAAATCATTGTCCTGACTACCACTCCAAGAATTAGTTCTACCATTTAACAACCAAAATTCAGAAGTAGCATCAAACCAAACATAACTAGCAAATTCCTGTCTTTTACTTCTTAAAGATCCTGTATCAATATCTTCTAAACTATCAAAAATATCATGTGCTTTACAAGCTTTTAAAAAATCACTAACATTAGGATATGCAGAATATCCCTCAAAAGAAGCACTATCGCCACCTAATCTTTCTGCATTAGTTCGTTCATTATTTATTATATCAGTAATATTATCATTATCATCTACCCTACCAGCATAAAAAGTAGCATAATCGACATGAGCCTTCTCTAAATCAGAAAAAAGTTTATATTTTGATTCTAATAATACATCATTATTATCACTACAATCCTTTCATAAATAATAAAATAATAATTGAACAAAGCAACACACTGTAGTATAATAATATTATACATAATTATCACTACATATCAAACAACAAATAACTAATTATTTGTCGAATTATAGGAGGACATATGAAAAAACATCCACAAATAACTGAACAAACAAAAAAAAATTTAATAAATAGTTTTTGGGAATTATATAAAAAAAATGATATTACAAAAATCACCATAGGTAATATTTGTAAAAATGCTTATTACGATAGAACAACATTTTATCGTTATTTTACAGATATATCTGACATATTAAGACAATTAGAAGATGAAATAATTATAACTATTCAAAATAAAATCCAAAAAAATATACAAAAACAAAACAAAACTAATATTGTATTAGATAAATTTAAAATGTTCAATAATGAATATGGTGAATATATTATCGTATTTTATGAAAGAAACAATAATAGTTTTCATAATAAACTAAAAAAATTAATAAAAAAAGATGCGTTTAACTACTTTAATTTAAATATTAATGATGAAAACACAAAAGAATTAATCTTTGAATTTATTTTTTCAAATCTTATAAGCTCATATGTCTACTGGAATAATCACAAAAATATTATATCTTTAGAATCATATGTTGAATTTGCCAATAATATAATATCAAACGGAGTTAATACAATTTTAAATAATAAATAATAATTTAAAAATATTATCATCAAGGAATATATCCTTTTTTTTAGTCAAAAAAAAAAGAGCTTAATATCCCTAATATAAATCATCACTAATTAATAAATCTAAATTTGAAATCTTTTTATACTTTGTATTCTTATTACCTCTAACATCATAATCTGAATTATCTTTATTAAAAAATATTGGAATACCTCCACACTCTTCCCATTGTTCTAAGTTATAAACTTTATCATCAATAAGTATATTTCCTCTAGCACTTACTACTTCACTTTTAGAAATATTAGCTGGTACTAAATGAATATTAGTCATCACTTCATTATCTCGCAAATAGTTTACCTTAGAAATCCCTTCATTAAGAGAACTTATCTTAGATAAAATATTAGTATCATACTTAGAATTTCTTAAATTGTAAAGAGAATTACTAATAACTGTCGCATCATTAACAAGCCTATTCCAATCATAATTTTTCACAAATTCACTTCTATTAATATCTTTAACATTAGCAAACACTCTATCTATAATACTATCCGTATCTAAAATAACCCCATCAAAATCAACATATATTTTCATTATTTAACCTCGTTTAAATAATTTAAACATTTTTCAAACATAATATAATGTCCTTCATGAAATTCATCATTTTCTTTCATTTTCTTAATTTCATCTATACTAGCCCATTTAACCCCATCTACTTCTTCTTCTTGAATCTTTATAACATTTAAATCAATATCTTTCTTCAAATAATAAATATCAAAAAATTGATCATTTATATTCCAAGTTTCAAATAAAATAGGATTATCGCCACTTAAATCAATACCTATCTCCTCTTCAACTTCTGTAATTAAACCTTCTAAGCTAGTTTCTCCAGCTTTTGGATGCCCAGCAGTAGTAGCCCACTTCCCACCTTTTCTAGAAACTCTTTTTTGAATCAAAAATTCTCCTTTATTATTTTGAATATAAATTGCAACAATCAAATAATAATATCCCTTCGGTACTTGTTCGCCTTTAACAAATGTAAGACCTGTTACATTCTTATTTTCATCATATAAATCTCTTAATTCCACAACACATACCTCCTAAATCCTAAAGATAATACCATATAGTTTAAAAAAAATCAATAAAAAAAGATAATATTTTTATCTTTTTTCTATTGATTCCATGGATTAGATGGATCTGGATCAGTTGGATCCCATCCTTTTCTTGGATCATTAGGATCTAATTTTTGAGCATATGGTTTAGACACACCATTAGGTAATTCACCATCATATATTTTTATCATTGTACCACTAGGACAATTATCATATATCCATTTAGCATCTCTAACCGTAAGTCTAACACAACCAAGAGAATCCTTACTACCAAGTCTATTATAATATTCCCAAACTAAATCATCTTTATTCATTGAATGATATGGTACAGAATGGAATAATACATGACCAGTTATAATTGTTGAATACTGTCCATATACTCCTCCAAATAAACCACCCCAAGGATAACCTCGCCTAGAATAAAAAGTACCAACAGGAGTATTATTTTCCGCACCAGGAGAGCAAGGAAAAACACCAACAATTCTAGTATAGTCTCCATTATCATCTTGTCCATAAACAATTGTAACTGATTGATTTCTAATAACCTCTATAATATATGGTAAATTATATTTTTCTTTTTCTTTTACAATAATATTTATATTCTTACTAGATTCATTATTAGAACTATCTTTTGCCTTAACAGTAATTGTATAAGCACCAACAATATTATTATTATAACTTCCACTAATATCACAAGCTACATTATCATCTACATCATCTATACAACTTACTTTTTCACTAACAGAAAGATAATCACCTTCTTTTATAACAATATTGTTAGCATTTATAATAGGTCCATTCTTATCTTCTACAATATCATATTTAATACCAACATCAACATCATTTAAAAGAGTATTAAAATTGTTATAACTATTCCTCTTCAAGAATATTATACTATCTTCTATATTATAAAAATTCTTATTTTCATTTAAAAAATTAAATATAACTAATCTATCATCAACATTAGAAACATTAATATTTATTCTATTAATATATGAATTTAAATCAATTGGCTTTAATAAATCTTTAAAAATATCAATTAAATCCTTTTCATTAGAATCTAAATAATTATCAACATTAATATCCATCAACATATTTTTAACATTATTTAAAACATCTTTATAATTATTATAAAATTCAATTTTAGACTGCAAATCATCCTTAGAAAAATCAATTTTAACAATATCAGATAAATCAATATCATTAAACTTTTTAATATCACCATAATATGATAATAAATCTTTTAAATAATTATCAATAGCAATTTCCAATTTTTTTCTTTTTTGACTAGCAACATCACTATTTATATAATTATTAATTTTATTAATATCACCTTTATCTTTACTAATGTAATCATTTACCATAGTTACTTCTTTTTTTAATTTTGAAATATCATTATTTTCCATAAAACTAGGCAACAAAAAAATCATTAACTCTAAAAATATAAATATAAGAACAAACAATACAATAATATAATTCCTCTTCATATAGTACCTCTTTATTATAATTATATCGTAATAAAAAAAATATTACAATAGAAAAAAAGATATCTATATATCTTTCTCACGTAATTTATTAGCCAAATTTTTTATTTTATTAAATCGATGATGCAATCCAGATTTAGTAATACTAGTACCTGTTTCTATAGACATTATCTCACTTAATTCCGTTAAAGATGCCTCCCTATATTTCAATCTATAAATAGCAGCTAAATGGCACTTATCATCTAACAAATCCAAACCTGCTCTTTCACTAATTAAATCAATATCATTAATTTGATTATTAGCAGTCATAATAATTTTATCAACATTAGCCTGTTCACAATTATTAATTCTATTTGTCATGTTCTTATGATCTCTATAAATTCTAATATCTTCGTAATATAATAAAGCATTAATTGCATTAATCATTCTAAGAAAATCGCCAATTTTTTCAGCTTCCTTAATATAAATCATATATCTATTATCACGTTTAATTAACTTACTATTTAAACTATAACTATTTAATAAACCATTAACAAAATTAGCATACTCTAAATTATCAACAATTATCTCTAAATGATATCTTGACTTTTTTGGATCATTAATACTACCACTAGCAATAAATAACCCCCTAATATATGCCCTTCTCAATGAATCGTCACTTATTATAAATTCACTTGGAATATTGTTCTTTAAATCCAAATCTTTGATAATATCATCTTTATAGCCAGCTTCCAAAATATAAATATAATTCTTATTATAATTGTATCCCTGTCTAACAGTAATTTTTAAACTAATATTATATATATCCTTAAATAATTTATAAATATGTCTAGCAACGCTAGCATTTCCTGTAGATATTTTAAGACTACTATCAAGAGTAGAATTATTTCTCAAAAGACCTGATAATTCTGATATTGCTTCTATCCTATCTATTTCTAACTTACTTAACTCATTTTTAACTATACCTGTAAACGACATAACCTAATGCATCAAATAAAAATAAACATGAAATCCTAATTTTAAATTATTATGTCTTATCATCTTATTAGAAATAGAAATAAAATCATCGCTTATAATATGTGCACTGATATTTTTAAAATTTTCTTCATCAAATCTAACTGGATCCTTTTGTTCTAAGGTTTCATACTTTTTAACTAATTTACTATCAATAGTACCATTATTAGCAAGAACCACATCAATCTTTCTTTGACCTAAGTAACTATTTAACATTTTTACGTGATCGGTAACCGTAAAATCTTCTGTTTCTCCAGGTTGAGTCATAATATTACAAATATACATTAATTTTGCCTTACTTTTATCAATAGCCTCAATTATTTCATTACATATTAAATTAGGAATAATACTTGTAAATAAACTTCCCATACTAAAAATAATTAAATCAGCTTCTTTTATAGCCTTTAAAGCTTCTTTTGTCGCCTTAGGCTCTTCTTTATAATAAACTCTTTTTATCTTTCTTTTATCAATCGTAATATTATGTTCTCCTTCAACAATATTACCATCTTCCATTTCACCCATTAAAACAACATTGTCTTCAGTTAAAGGTACAACCTTACCTTTCAAATTTAAAACTCTACTTAAAGATTCTATACCATCAGATAAATTACCAGTAATCTCTCTCATAGCTGTTAATAATAAATTACCAACTGTATGACCATTTAAATCACTCGTCGTATTAAAACGATAATTAAATAATTCCTCTACCAACGGTTCAGTCTCCGATAAAGAAACTAAAACTCTTCTAATATCTCCAACTGCAGGAACATTAAATTCTTCCCTTAAAATACCTGTACTTTTACCATCATCACAAACTGATACAATAGCAGTAATATCCATTGGAAATTGTTTTAATCCTCTAAGTAAATAAGATAAACCATTTCCCCCACCAAAAACAACAATCTTTTTCTTCACATAATCACCTACTTAATAATATTATTAAAAACTAAACATTAAACCTAAAATAACAAATATCACCATCTTGCATCAAATATTCTTTACCTTCAAGACGCATTTTTCCATTATCTTTAACATTTTTTTCACTACCATATTTTTCCAAATCAGTATAACTCATAACCTCTGCCTTAATAAAACCTTTTTCAAAATCCGTATGAATTATACCGGCACATTCAGGCGCCTTCATTCCATTCTTAAATGTCCATGCTCTAACTTCATCAGAACCTGCAGTAAAATAAGTCTTAAGCCCTAATAAAGAATAAGTAGCCTTAATTAATTTATCTAACCCACTTTCTTTAACACCCAATTCACTTAATAACATCAATTTATCATCTTCATTTAATTCAGAAAGTTCTGCTTCTATTTTAGCACTAACAACTATAACCTTAGCATTCTCACTATTAGCATATTCTCTCACTTTATCTACATAAATATTGCCATCATTTGCCAAATCATCTTCACTAACGTTAGCCATATATATAATAGGCTTTAAAGTAAGTAAATTAAAGGCTTTAATAATCTTTAATTCATCATCATCCAAATCTAACCTTCTAATAGGAATATTCTTTTCTAATGTTTTCTTAAGTTTATCTAACAAATCAACTTCTCTTAAAGCTTCCTTATCTTTAGACATAACAGCTTTCTTACCAATTCGATTAATTCTATTATCTACAACTTCTAAATCCGCTAGTATTAACTCAACATTAATTATATCAATATCCCTAACAGGATCGATATTATTTTCAACATGTATTATATTACTATCTTCGAAACATCTTACAACTTCAACAATAGCATCCACTTCTCTAATATGAGATAAAAACTTATTACCAAGACCTTCTCCACTTGATGCACCTTTAACAAGACCTGCAATATCAGTAAATTCAAAAGTTGTCGGAACCAAACTCTTAGGTTTATATAAATTATTTAAAAAATCTAATCTCTTATCTGGAACCACCACAACTCCCACATTAGGTTCAATAGTAGCGAAAGGATAATTAGCTGCTAAAATATTTTTCTTTGTTATCGCATTAAATAAAGTACTTTTACCTACATTAGGAAGGCCAACTATACCTGCCGTTAAACTCATACTATTCCTTCTTTCCCATATAAATTATAACAGAATAAATAATAATTGACAATAAAAAATATCACATAAAGTGATACAAGTTAAATGTCATTTCTTATTATTCTTTTATAGTTCACAGAAACTGCTCAAGTAAATTACTATCCCCTATAATGACATTACAATAAAATTATATCATTAAAATATCAAAATAGAATAGTTTAATTATGAAAAATGAACTAATACATGTAAATAATTGTAAACTTCGTATTATGACATAATTTGCTAAAATATTACAAAAAAACAATGTATTTCTACATTGTTATACTTGTACCTATACCTATTGGAAAACCAATTAAAAACCATCCAAGTACAATAACTAAAAGAGCAAGCATCAAAATCCATAATACCGGCATCATTAATTTCATTGTACCAAAAATACTATTATCGTTATTTTTATTATCTTTATATAAGAAACCTATCATAATAATAAGATAAATATAAATTGGAGATAAACACTTACCAACAGCATCAGCAGAACTAAATAAAAATTGTGTAAAGGCTGGATTTATATTTGATCTCATAAATAAAGGAACCAATACAGGAGATATTAAAGACCAGTTAGTTAAAGAAGATGGAATTAAAATAGATATTAATACAATAGCTATAAAAGTAATTAAAACAAGCAAAATTCCACTAAATTGTAAAGAACCTATAAAATCTATAATATTAGTTGCAAATACAGTACTTATATTAGTCCAATCTAAAATACCTAATAGAACAGAAGCAAAAAACATAAGTACAAATATATATCCAGTATTAGAGAAAGATTTAGTCATACAATATGTATAATCATTATTTTTTATATTTCTAGTAATTTTTCCATAAATAAAACTACAAATAATAATTATAGAAATAATTAATAACAATAAACTATTAGATAAAGGAGCACCTTCTCCTAATAAACTATCTATATAATATTTTGAATCAGATTTAAGCAACATTCCTGATAACGGTAATCCAGGAATAATTGCATACGCAAAAAATCCAATAATTAATAATCCAATAATTAAAGTAGGAACGAAAGCCTTTCTAGAAACAACCAAATTATCAGTCTCATCATTTCTTTTAAACAATTTTGCTAATTTTTTTTCAATTAAAACTGTACCCAAAATGCTCAAAACTATCATACTAACAATCATAATATATAAATTAGACCATGTACTATAGCTAAATGATGAATCTACACTAATAGAAGCACTTTGTGTCATCATTCCTAAAAGATAATCATTGTAATTACAGAAAATACCAGAACTATAACCAATTGTTATTCCAATAAACATAGTAATAAAACCTAATGAAGAATCTCTACCGAGATACTTATAAACAGAACCAATTAATGGTAACAAAATAACATAGCTATAATCTCCAATAAAATTAGATAAAATACCTAATAATAAAGTAAGAAAAGTAATATAACGAAATTTTGTTTTCTTAAAAGGAAGTAAAATATGTTTTAAAAGACCGCTAGTTTCTAAAATAGAAACAGCAATTAATGAAATAATCAAATATACCAAAGGTTGCAATAATTGAAAATTTAGAATTGTATTATTTAAAATATATTTAATACCATCTTTACTTATAATATTATTTACTGTTATAATTGAAGTTTCTAATGTACCTGCTTCAGTTGTATATCCCCTAACCCCCAATAAACTTAAAATAAAACTTATGACCGCAATGCCAATTATTAATCCAATAATTGTAGTAATAGGTCCTGTTCTTTTCAGTCTTCTACCAAATTTAGACATATAACCTCCTAATATTTAATAACCTTTTTTAATTTTTTATTAAAATCTATTCTTGATAACATAACTGTATGACCACATTTAATACACTTAATTTTTATATCTGCACCTATCCTTGTAATTAACCATTCATTCGAACCACAAGGATGCTGCTTTTTCATTACAACTACGCTATCTAATTTATAATCATTTAACAATTTACTTCACCGCCAAAATTAGGTACATATTAATCATTATTACCAATAACATCTATTATTCTATTTAAATCAGCTACATTAGCAAAATATAATTCAATCTTATTATCCTTTATTTTTACTTTCGTATCTAACTTATCCCTTAGAATATCTTCAGCATATTTATATTCATTATGGCTTGGAGTCCTTCTCTCAATTTTATTTTTCTTTGGGCTTTCTACTGAAACATTCTCAATTTCACGTACAGGAATTTTTTTCTCAACAATTTCATGAGCC
>JAEEGL012961800.1_pt1 | contig 14755 bp, 19 predicted proteins | sample 9134231 | NCBI WGS metagenome assembly JAEEGL01 (sample SAMN16246548, study PRJNA631951) | gut metagenome | biome: gut microbiome; feature: rumen; material: fiber-attached | host: Bos | place: Iran: Karaj | collected 2018-10 | reverse complement strand
CACCGGCTTGTTCCGTGCCCGTGGGCAGCCCCAAAACCGTACCGCAGGCAGCAGCTACGCTTTCTTCATGGGCGGCTCCAGTGCAGGCAAGGCCGTAACGGAGCGGACCGCCATGCAGATGACGGCAGTATATAGCTGCGTCCGTATACTGGCCGAGGCCATTGCTGGTCTCCCGTTGCATCTCTACAGATACACCGATGAGGGTGGCAAGGAAAAAGCAATCGGCCATCCACTGTATCTGCTGCTTCATGATGAGCCAAACCCGGAGATGAGTTCCTTTGTCTTCCGCGAAACGCTCATGACACACCTACTCCTATGGGGCAACGCATATGCACAAATCATCCGCAATGGCAAAGGTGAGATTGTCGCTTTGTATCCGCTCATGCCAAACAAGATGACGGTCGACAGAGATACTGGAGGGCGTCTGTATTACCAATACCTGCGCTCCACAGACGAAGTTGGTGGGAAGAATGAAACCGTCATTCTGAAACCGTCAGATGTGTTACACATTCCCGGTCTTGGTTTTGACGGTCTCGTTGGTTACAGTCCCATTGCTATGGCGAAAAACGCCATCGGCCTTGCCATTGCTACGGAGGAGTACGGAGCCAAGTTCTTCGCAAACGGTGCAGCTCCGTCAGGTGTTCTGGAGCACCCCGGCACGCTCAAAGACCCAGCACGTGTACGTGAGGCGTGGCAGAGTCAGTTTGGCGGTAGTTCCAACAGCGGCAAGGTCGCCGTGTTGGAGGAGGGCATGAAGTACACGCCCATCTCCATTTCACCGGAGCAGGCGCAGTTCCTCGAAACCCGTAAATTCCAGATCAATGAAATTGCTCGAATTTTCAGAGTCCCGCCGCACATGGTCGGTGACCTTGAAAAGTCGAGCTTTTCTAATATTGAGCAGCAGTCGCTTGAGTTTGTGAAATACACGCTCGACCCGTGGGTGGTCCGCTGGGAACAGTCCATCATGCGATCCCTACTGACCGCCGAGGAAAAGTCCCGTTTTTTCGTGAAGTTCAATCTGGAGGGCTTACTGCGTGGCGATTACCAAAGCCGCATGAACGGGTACGCTACTGCACGGCAAAACGGATGGATGAGTGCTAATGACATCCGGGAGCTCGAAAACCTCGACCGCATCCCTGCGGAAGATGGCGGCGACCTTTATCTCATTAACGGCAATATGCTCCCGCTCCAGAACGCGGGTGCTTTTGCGAATATCAACACCACGGAAAAGGAGGAAGAACACGCTGATGAAACCACAGGGCAAAAAGTTCTGGAAGTGGATAAATCAGGCGGACGGCGATCAGGCCGAGGAGCGGGTCCTTGAGCTGTACGGCACCATTGCCGAGGAGAGCTGGTATGACGATGACGTTACGCCACAGATGTTCCGTGATGAGCTGTTCGCAGGAAGCGGACCCGTCACCATCTGGATCAATTCTCCCGGAGGCGACTGTGTAGCCGCCAGCCAGATCTATTCCATGCTCATGGATTACAAGGATGACGTCACCGTCAAGATCGACGGCATTGCTGCTTCGGCTGCGTCCGTCATCGCAATGGCTGGTACGACCGTTCTCATGGCCCCCACCGCCCTGATGATGATCCACAATCCCATGACGCTGGCCTTCGGCGACCACGAAGATATGCAGAAGGCAATCGAGATGCTGGGTGAGGTCAAAGAGAGCATCATCAATGCCTACGAGATTAAGACCAGCCTCTCCCGCGCAAAGCTCTCTCATCTCATGGATGCGGAAACCTGGATGAATGCCAATAAAGCAATCGAGCTGGGTTTTGCAGATGACCTTCTCACGGATGTGAAGAAGCCCGCCGATGCACCCGCATACGCTTTTTCCGGCAGAGCCGTCCAGACCGCACTCATGAACAAACTGACCGCAAAAGTCAAATCCGCACCGGCACCACAGCCGGAAGTCACACATGGCCGTTCCGTCGATGAACTGATGGAGCGGCTTAATCTTTTGAAAAACTAAAGGAGGACAAACACAATGACCATTATCGAACTGCGTAACAAGCGCGCACAGAAGCTCACGGAGGCTAGAGCGTTTCTGGAGTCCAAGCGCAACGCGGAAGGCTTTCTTTCTGCTGAGGACGATGCTGCGTACACCCGCATGGAGACCGAAATCTCCTCTCTCGGCAATGAGATCGCTCGCATGGAGCGCCTCGATGAGATGGATGCCCAGCTCTCCAAGGCCGTGAGCACCCCCATCACTGAGAAACCCGCTTCCATCGCAAAGGTGGACACAAAGACGGGCCGTGCCTCTGATGCCTACAAGCAGGCATTCTGGAACATCACCCGCCGCAGTGATCACATGACCCCTGAGATGCGGAACGCGCTGCAGGAAGGCGTCGATTCCGAGGGCGGCTATCTTGTCCCCGACGAGTTCGAGCGCACTCTCGTTCAGGGGCTCAATGAGGAGACCGTCATCCGCGCCCACGCGCACGTGATCACCACCTCCAATGGTCTGCACAAGATTCCCGTGGTCGCCGCTCACGGCTCCGCCGCGTGGATCGATGAAGAGGGTGCGTACACCGAGAGCGACGAGATCTTCGGTCAGGCCCAGCTTGACGCGCACAAGGTCGGCACCATCATCAAGGTGTCCGAGGAACTGCTCAACGATGCTGCCTTTGACCTTGAGGGCTATATCCGCTCCGAGTTCATCCGCCGCATCGGGGATAAGGAGGAAGAGGCGTTCCTCACCGGCAACGGCTCCTCCAAGCCCACCGGAATTCTCAATGCCACTGGTGGCGGCGAGATCGGCGTAACGACTGCATCGGCCACCGCGATCACCGCGGACGAGCTGATCGACCTGTTCTACAGCCTCAAGGCTCCCTATCGCAAGAAGGCGATCTGGATTCTGAACGATTCCACTGTCAGGGCGATCCGCAAGCTGAAGGATGCCACCGGCAACTATCTCCTGCAGCCCGCGCTGAAGGATGGCGAAGTCAGCACGATTCTCGGCAGGCCCTTCTTCACCTCTGCTTTTGCGCCGGAGATCGAGGCCGGTGCCAAGACCATCGTGTTCGGCGATCTGAGCTACTATTGGATCGGCGACCGTCAGGGCATCACCTTCAAGCGTCTCAACGAGCTCTACGCCGGGAACGGCCAGATCGGTTTCCTCGCTTCCAAGCGGCTGGACGGCAAGACCGTTCTCCCGGAGGCGATTAAGGTGCTCCAGCAGAAGGCGTAAGGAGGCCGCAGCATGAACGAGTACAACACGAAAAACTATACCGAGCAGGGTGGCGAAGTCACCCACATCGGCGGAAAACTGATCTTCGAAGAGGGAGCCCAAGTCGAAGGGCTCCCTTCTGCCAATGCTGTGGAAAATCAGGCAAACAGCTCCGCCAGTCAGGTCAGTGGCCTCAGAAGTGATTTCAATGCACTCCTGGCAAAGCTGAAAGACGCCGGAGTCATGACGCCGGATGCATGGCAGCTTACCGCAGCTCTCGCTCCCTCTCCGACCGAAGCGGTTGTGGCAGAGAACAACGCCCTCGTGCAGTCTGTCACTTTTACTGACGACATTATCACGATCAACGTCGATGTGGACGCTCTGACTGAATCGGCAAGTTCTGTCCCTGAGCAGGGCACCCACAAGTGGCTCTGCCTCGGCATCGGCACCGGGCTCGGTACAATCACTGATGCCAAATACAACGGCACTCCGCTGACGGAGCAGGATGTCTCTGATGCGACCGCCTGCGGTTGTCCCGCTGGCACCTTTGTTCTGTATATTAAGGCAGAGGTCGTTGCGGAGGAAGGTAAAACCTTCACCCTCAAGGCTGACGGCTACCCGGAGGAGATGATCTCCGTCGTGGTTATCAGCGAGTAAACGTTGGCGGGTCCCGGCTTTCGTACGGCTGGGACCCGTTTCCTACGAGGTGAGAAGATGAACGTTACTCTGGAAGAAATCAAAACCTATCTCCGTGTGGACTATGACGACGAGGATGCCTTGCTCACCGGGCTGATTACCACAGCGGAGGAGCTTTGCGCTAATGTAGCTCGCCTGCCTGTTGAAGAGGTCAGAGCCGCCCAAGATGAAACTCTCAGAACGTCGATCCTTTACACGGTTGCGTATCTGTACGAGCACCGGGAGGAAGCAGATCACCATGAGCTTCAGCTCACGCTCCGTGCCCTTTTGTTCGGAATAAGGAAGGCAGGTTTCTGATGGAAGTTGCTCTGCTGAACGTCCAAATTACCATTCAAAAACACACTGTGTTAGTCGATGCTGTCGGTAACCGCACTAACTCCTGGGTAGACTATTACACCTGTCATGCCACTGTCAGCGGAGAAAACAGCAGTTACGCAGGGAGTGAAAGTGATGAAGCGGGCACCACTGTGGATCACTCGAACATCGATTTCACCATCCGCTTCTGCAAAAAGGTGGAGGCATTGACCACTGATGGCTACCGCGTCCTTTTTGCACAGGAAATATACAACATCATCGGCCTGGACCATATGAACTATAAGCGAAAGTGCCTGAAGCTTCGCTGCCGGAAAGTGAGGCGATGACCGTGAGCAGAAAGGTCCCTATCGGCCAACTGGCCGCTGAGATCATGAGCAGTCTGGAAGAATATGCTGATCTCGCTACGGACGGCATGAAAAAGGCTGTCACGAAATCCGCGAAAACCGTCAAGACAGAGATTTCTGGAAGTGCCCCAGCTCGGACCGGGAAGTATGCAAAAAGCTGGACTACCAAGAAAACTCAGGAAACTGCCAATGCGCTGGAGATTACTGTCCATTCCAAGAACCGATACCAGCTTGCACATCTTTTGGAACACGGCCATGCTAAGCGCGGCGGAGGTCGGGTCGCTGGGAGACCGCATATTGCCCCAGCAGAACAGCACGGCGCAGAGGAACTGGAACGGGAGATCGAAAGGAGTCTACGGAATGGATGAACTGCTGACGGTGCTCGGCGAGTTTCGCATTCCTTTTGCTTACGACCACTTTGCAGAGGGAGAAGCGCCGGACCCGCCCTTTATCTGTTATCTGCTGCCTGCCAGTGACAACTTCTCTGCTGACGGCATAGTCTACTGGAAGCTCACTGAGGTCCACATCGAGCTATATACGGATAAAAAGGATTTGCCATGTGAACAGGCGGTTGAGGCCGTCCTTGATGCGCATGGCATTTTCTATAACAAATCCGAGGTCTGGATCGAGAGCGAGAAGCTCTATGAAGTCATGTACACATTTGAAACGGAGGTTTGAATCATGCCTGACAACAAAGTCAAGTACAACCTGAAGAACGCGCACTATGCGCTTCTGACATTCGGAGCGGACGACACGCCGACCTATGGCACTCCCGTTCCGATGCCCGGTGCCGTGTCCCTTTCTCTGGACGCAAACGGCGAGCCGGAAAACTTCTACGCCGATGGCATCGCCTACTATGTCATCAACAACAACATGGGCTACAACGGCGATCTGGAGCTGGCCCTGATCCCGGAGTCCTTCCGCACCGACGTCTTGAACGAGACGCTGGATGATAACGGAGTCCTGATCGAGTCGAGCGACGCTCAGGTGGCCGCTTTCGCCCTGCTGTTTGAGTTCGATGGCGACCAGCGCCACATCCGCCATGTGCTGTATAACTGCTCTGCCTCCCGCCCCGGCATCGAGGGTAAGACCAATGAGGAGAGCCGCGAAGTGCAGACGGAGAAAATCACGCTGAAGGCGACTCCCCTCCCCAGCGGCATGGTCAAAGCCAAGACGGGCAACACCACCGCTGCATCCACCTACAACGGGTGGTATACCGCGGTTTACCTGCCCTCGGACGTCTCTGACCTTCTGGAGGGCTGATCATGGGCATGACCAAGAATATCGAGATTGACGGCAAGCCCGTCGCGTTCCGTGCATCGGCGGCGATCCCCCGCATTTACCGCCTCCGATTTCACAGGGACATCTACAAAGACCTGCGTGATCTGGAGAAAGCCGTCGATGGCGGCGATCCCGAAAGCTCCACGCTGGACACCTTCTCGCTGGAGACCTTCGAGAACATTGCCTATGTCATGGCACGTCATGCCGACCCCTCCATCCCTAACACACCGGAGGAGTGGCTGGACAACTTCAACACTTTTTCCATTTATCAGGTGCTCCCACAGATCATCGAACTGTGGGGCTTGAACGTGCAGACGGATGTTCAGTCTAAAAAAAACTTCACCGCACCGAAAGGGAAATGACCACGCCGCTGTTCCTCCTGCGCTGCGTACAGCTCGGCATATCCATCCGCGACCTCGATCTGCTCTCCATCGGCATGGTCAACGATATGTACGCGGAGAGCTTCAACGATGATGTGAAATTTGCCCGTCTCGCATCGCAGGAGGACTTCGACGCATTCTGATCTACGGAGCCGGAAGGCTCCATTTTTGCTATCTGGAAGGAGGTATCGTCAGTGGCCGGAAGGAACATCAAGGGCATCACCGTTGAAATCGGCGGCGATACCACAGGATTGCAGAAGGCCCTGCAGGGGGTCAACAAGGAGATCAAAAACACACAGGCCCAGCTCAAAGACGTGGAAAAACTCCTCAAGCTGGACCCCGGCAACACGGAACTGCTGGCGCAAAAGCACAAGCTGCTGGCCGATGCCGTCTCCGAGACCAAGGAGAAGCTCCAGACCCTGAAGACCGCAGCAGAGCAGGCAAACGATGCTCTTGCGCGGGGGGATATCTCGAAGGAGCAGTATGACGCCCTCCAGCGGGAGATAGTTGAGACCGAGCAGGAGCTCAAACGGCTGGAGGAGCAGGCAAATCAGTCTGCGACCGCCGTTCAGAAGATTGCGGCCAGCGGCGAGAAACTGAAAGACCTCGGAGATAACATCTCTGGCGCTGGCAAAAAGCTCATGCCCGTCACCGTAGCAGTCGCCGGACTCGGCACCGCGGCGGTCAAGACGGCGGCAGATTTCGATACCGCCATGAGCAAGGTTGCCGCCGTATCTGGTGCAGCTGGTGATGACCTAGACCTGCTCCGGGAAAAAGCCCGTGAGATGGGCAGCAAGACCAAGTTCTCTGCATCCGAAGCTGCCGAAGCCATGAACTACATGGCTATGGCTGGCTGGAAGACGGCAGATATGCTTGGCGGCATCGAGGGTATCATGAACCTTGCCGCTGCGTCCGGCGAGGACCTTGCTACTACCTCGGACATTGTGACCGACGCACTGACCGCCTTCGGCCTTTCGGCACAGGACTCCGGTCATTTTGCCGACGTCCTTGCTGCGGCTTCATCCAATGCAAATACGAACGTCAGCATGATGGGCGAAACGTTCAAGTATGCCGCTCCTGTCGCCGGGGCTCTCGGTTACTCCGTGGAGGATGTGGCAGAGGCAATCGGTCTTATGGCGAACAGCGGTATCAAGTCCACTCAGGCGGGTACTGCGCTCCGCACCATGATGACGAAGCTGCAGGGTGAGCTGAAGCTGTCGGGTGAAGCCTTCGGGGAGATCACGGTTCAGACCGCAAACGCCGACGGCTCCATGCGAGAGCTGAACGATATTCTCGCCGACCTTCGCGTTGCGTTCTCTCAGATGTCTGAATCCGAGGCCGCCGCGTCCGCTGAGGCACTTGTCGGTAAAAACGCCATGTCCGGCTTTCTCGCCATCATGCAGGCTGCGCCTGGAGATATCAATAAGCTGAACAGTGCTATCCGGGACTGCGACGGCTCTGCCGAGACCATGGCGGCCACGATGCAGGACAACCTTGCAGGACAACTTACGATCCTCAAAAGCAAGCTCCAGGAGCTGGCCATTTCTTTCGGCGAGCTGCTCATGCCTGCCATCCGCACTATAGTCGGCTGGATACAGTCCGTCGTGGATGTGCTCAACCGCATGGACGAGCGGACGAAGAAGGTCATTATGACGGTCGCACTCGTCGTTGCCGCGCTGGGGCCGGTGCTGATCATTGTCGGCAAGGTCATCTCCGCAGTCGGAACAATCATGAGCATCGTACCGAAAATCGCAGGCGTGATCAATGTGGTGAAAGGTGCGTTTGCCGGACTGAATGCCGTGATGATGGCGAACCCGATCATCCTTATTATTGCCGCTATTGCCGCGCTGGTCGCGGCCTTTATTTATCTCTGGCACAACTGTGAGGGCTTCCGGCAGTTCTGGATCGACCTATGGGAGAAGATCAAGGAGATTGCCGTTGAGGTATGGAACGGCATCAAGGAGTTTTTCTCTTCCATATGGAACAGCATAAAAAGCCTGGCTGAGAAGGTTTGGAACGCGATCTGCTCTGCGGTCACCTCTGTCACGGAGACGATTCGCAATGTGGTCACGACCGTTTGGGAGAGTATCAAGAGCACGGTCAGCACCGTGGTCGAGACGATCCGCAATGCCGTGGTCAACGCCTTCACCGCGATGTGGAACGGCATCACCTCAACAGTCTCAAACATCTATAACAGCATCGTGGAAGGCTTCAACAACGCGGTCAACTTTATCAAGAATCTGGTTTCCCAGGCGTTCAACTGGGGCAAAGACCTGATCATGGGCATCGTGGACGGCATCAAGAGCGCCGCAAGCGCGGTCGGTGACGCTGTCAGCGGCGTAGCGGACACGATCTCCGGCTGGCTGCATTTCTCTGCGCCGGATATCGGACCACTTGCGGACTATGAAAGCTGGATGCCGGACTTCATGGCCGGGCTTGCGAACGGCATCGAGAAAAGCCGCGGACTCATTCAGAATGCTGTTGCCAGCGTTTCCTCCGACCTGGTTATCAACCCGAAGATGGAAGACTATGATCCGCCGGATGGAGGCAGAAGCGGCAGCGTCGGCACCGTGCGGCACACCGGCACGATTCGCGTGGAGGGCGTCAACGACGAAGGCACGCTCAACGGCGTCGTGGATATCGTGATCGAGAGGCTTAGACAGGAGGTGCGCGTCTGATGGCATATCTGAAAACTGTATCTGACGGGCGCAGCATCACTCGCTTCGTGACGTTCAAGAAGAATCAGTCCGTCAACCTTACGGTGCAAACCGCCTTGGATGGCACGGAGTATCTGACCCGCTACGGTGAGCCCGTGTATTCCTATGAGCTGGAGGTCCACGTAGACGATACCGGTAAGGACCTCCTGATGGCCGCTGCGGATACATTGGAGGAACTGGAGGTCGGCGTCCGGCTCGGCACGTTCACCGGGCGCATCAAAGCGCTTTCCGTTTTTGAACTGGAATACTATGGCTGGTACAAGGCGACAGTCACACTCTCCGCCAGTTCGGAGGTGAGCGCCAGATGAGAAACATCCCCTATGAGCTGAAACAGAAACTGCTCAACCGCGTGAAGGCGGAAAGCACGGACAGCGAACCCAGGCTCCGCATCATTGCGACGCAGACGTCCATCAACACGCTGCTCTCCGAGCCGATTCATGAGGACATCGAGCCGGATTTCGGCGATGTGACTATCCGTCAGCTTCCGGGAGAGAAGGATATCTCCAGGGCCTACGCCATCTGCCTGGACGAAGGGAACGCTACAATCTATCAGCGGCGGCTCCCGGCTAACATGGACTACAAGTGGGAATACCTCTGGCGCTACGGTCCGGCAGAGGACGCCGCCATCGAGTACGACGGCACATGGAAGCTGGACGCACAGGCGGAATGGTACCATCTGGAGACGGAACAGTATCCATACATCTTTACTGTGGAGAACGGCGACCTCTATGTCCAGAAATGGGATGACCGTTCCACACGCGCCCTGCTTGCGGAGAACGTTTCCCATATCTCCGCCTGCAAGGGCTGGAAGAACAGCATCGACGTCAATCTCGACCAGGGTCTCGTCATCGGCTATCTCCGCAACGGGCAGGTATATTACCGCGCCCTCTGTACCCAGCCGGACGGGACCCGTGTGTGGGAGACGGAACGAGCTGTACCGCAGCTCGGCAACAGCAATATCACACTGGCGGTCATCCGTACAAATGATTTCCGCATCGGTTTCCTGACGGAGCAGAGCAATGGCTCAATCCGGCTGCTGCTCACCCAGCGGACATGGGCCGGCATGAGCGTCCGCCCGGAGACCGTTCATGTTCATACAAAGAGCGTATTCCTCTACCGCGGCCCCAATGTCTGGAACACGTTTGCGCGGAAGGAATACGCCCGTCTCTCGTTCCGTCTGCCGTATTTCAATTTCGACGCCGTCCCGGAAACACCGGAAGTCAGAATCACGGGAGTGAGCAGACTGAACAGGACGGAGGAATACACTTCCTATGGCTGCAAGATCTATTTCGACCAGCCACTTTACGGTGAAATCGACGCCGCCTTTCTGGCGAAGGTCTCCATGACCGCTTTGGTTGGAACGCAAAACAAGGCCATCGGAATCAACTCCGTGGAGATTGACCAGTCGGACCATTCGCTCATTTTCTATTTCGCGGAGGATGTCCGGCGGGTCTATCCGCTGACACTGAACGTGCCGGAGGACCGGGCAGTTTACTATCACAGGCTTCAGAATCAGGACTGGTTTCTTAGCGCGTTTCAGGTCGTAATCCCGGAAGAAACAAACGACTACCATGTGAACGACGGCGGAAATTATGCGCAGGTGCGGACAGAAGCAGGTCTGGAATATCTTATAATTGTGTTTTACGACACATTCATGTATGATCGCGCCGTTGTCTCCGCAGCGCCGGTTCTGGAATACAGGCCCGTTCAGTGGCAGCCTATTTAAGGAGGACAATTGCTATGAACATTCAGGAGAAAGTGCTTCTGCACAACAAATTCGAAGTGAAAGTGGTCGATGCCCGGACCGGCGAACTGAAGCAGGAGGCCGTCGGCTACAACGTGATCCTCAATGCTTTCTTCCAGACCAGACTGGGAAACGGATCAAATCCCGGCCCAACGACCGGCCTTAGCTATATTGGCGTGGGAACCGGCACCGGGACGCCGACAATTGAGGATACAGGACTGTTCAATACGCTTTTCCATCGTTCCGCGACCATCGTCGAATCACACTATGAGTACCCGACATCGTACATTACGAAGCAGATCAAGATCAATGCGGACGAGTATAACGGCTCGACCATTACGGAGGTTGGCCTGGAATTCTATTATACCGTCGGCATTTGGGACAGCCCGGCTTACAGACTGGCGACCCATGCCATGCTGCAGGATTCCGAGGGCAACATCATCGCCATTGAAAAGACGGATGTGGATGTGGTCTACATCAACGCCACGTTCTATGTGACCTTTACGCCTTCCGGCTTTGGGGAAAACGGCATCTATCCCCGTCCGGAAAACAATATGCTGGTGCAGTGGGTCGTGAACGGTTCCACCAACGTAAAGCTGAATACCTTCCGGTATGACCTGGATTATTCGTCCGATTTGGAGAACGAGAATTACTTTACGAAAACCTACAGCTTCACAAGCGGCACCGGCAATTACGAAACGAACACCTGGGACCTGCCGGTCATGAATATGCTAGATACCGAGTGCAACAACCATGTGCTGAAAGTCATCGGCATCCCCGGCATCGGCGCATACCGTTTCCCTGATCCGACTGTTTTCCCGGACTATGATGTGGACCATCTTGTGGTCGGCGAGGGCGACGGCGTAACGATGGAGTTTAGCGTCCGATGTCCGCTGATTAAGGCTGGTACAGCGAAAGTGTTCGTAGATAGCCGCCAGCTGGATGATTCGGAGTTTGAATTCGATTACGAGAGCAACTGCAACGACAGCCGGGAAAACTACCATACCGCGCCAATGAACTGCCAGATGGAGAACGTCGTGTTCGGAGATGTGCGGACGCGGTCACCCAGCACCTCTTACAGTTACCGTGATCCGCTGTTCTGGGGCAACTACCCGCTGTCCGGGTATCTGTATCCGTCCTCCTGCGTGATCTCTGAGTCGAACCCGGTCTGGATCGATTTTGGGGAGGCAAAGCAGTGCAACTGCCTCCGTATCGACAACAGGGCCATCGGCGCATCATATCTGGGCAACTTTGTGGTCGAGTATTCCAATGACAATGTCAACTGGACGCCTGTCAACCTTACCCGGACGGAGGAGACCTATTACAGCAGCAGTGTGACCTATTACAAATGGACCTGGCCTCTGACAAGCGCCCGTTACTGGCGCGTATATATCTCCGGCTACAACTGGACGTACTACATCTACTACGGCAGCAACGGTCCTGGCACCCGAGACAATGCGGCGAATGCCAGAGGCACCTTCTTCCTCGGAAAATCCGTTCCCGGTCTGAAGCTGCGCACCGCCCCCGCCGCCGGAGCTTCCGTCGAGGTCAGCTACAAGCTGGATATTCCGTTCAAAACGGAGAACAACCTGATCCGGCTGACCTGCTCCATCCTTCTCCAGAGAGGATGACATCCGTGAATCTGCTGTTTGAATATGATGTAGACTGTGGCCGCGGCCACCACCCGCAGATCGTCCATTACAAGGACAATCGTCTGCGGGTCATTTATTTGGAGGACGACCAGACGGTAAGCTGCCGGGAGGCTGACCCTGTACTTGGTCTGTACGGCATTCTGGAGTTCACGGAGAAAGGACGCTGTTCTGTGGCTGGAAGATAAGGACCAGACGCTGGCCTATGTTCCCGCGCCGGATGAGATGGTGCTTACCGTTCACAGATGGTTCGCCAACAAATCCTGTCCAGGCGACTGGATGTATGCCCGTATGGGTGATCTGGCCGACAGGGTCACAGCTGCACTCAATGCGGATGATTCTCCATCGCCGGATAATAAGCCGGCAGCATGGTCTAAGGATGCGGTTGAATGGGCGGTCAGCAACGGGCTGATGGTCGGTGATGATAAAGGAGATTTGATGCTGCGCAGTCCAATCACCCGCGAACAGTTCTGCGTCATGCTTAAGCGATATCACGATATCTGTTTCTAGGTTGAAGACCCGTTGAGGATTTTTCCCCAGCGGGTCTATTTTCGTTTTTTTCGAAAGACCGTCAGTTTTGACCTCCTCCCAAGGCTACCTGATAGGGGACGGCAAGAAAGAGTCCTCGGAAAGGGGTAAAGCCATGAGACACAAATTGCAGGTCAGTGTTTCAAAGCAACCGAAGACCGGCGGTATCGCGGCTGTCAGGAAAGTCTCTGTCCGTGAGCGTCTCCTGCGTCTGCTTCTCGGAGAGACGCGCAGGATGGTCGTGCTCATTCCCGGAGACAGGGTCGATGAAATCGCCATTAGCGAGGAGGCGAAAGCAGATGGGTGAAAAGAAGAAGACCGATGCGGTCGAACTGCTCCTAAAAACGGCGGATACTCTTTCCACACTTGCGGACAGCGTGAGAACCCTGTGCACGGCGCTTGCTGACAGCCCGCAGGAGAAGGAGAAGCCGGAGCCGGAAAAGAAAACGGCGGTAATTCCGCTGGAGAAGGTCAGAGGCGTACTTGCCGAAAAGAGCCGCGACGGCTTTACGGCGGAAGTCAGGGAGATCATCAAAAGCTTCGGCGCGGAACGTCTGAGCGAGATCGATCCGGCGGAGTACGAAGCGGTTCTGAAGAAAGCGGAGGTGCTTGGCAATGGCTGATCATGCGATTCTGTCGGCTTCTGGATCTCACAGGTGGCTGAACTGCACTCCTTCCGCAAGGCTGGAACTTGAGTTCGAGAACACGGGTTCCGAAGCCGCACGGGAAGGCACCGCCGCTCACGCCCTGTGTGAGCACAAACTGAAGCGTGCGCTCAGGATGCGCAGCAAGCGTCCGGTTTCGGACTACGACTCCGATGAGATGGAGCCTGTCTCTACCGCAACTCTTATAGGTATGTCTATTTGGTTGTCACCGATACTGTAGCAGAAAAAGAAAGGCTTGTCAAATCGCTCAGGATTGCAGAAAAAAGCCTTGACATGAAACTGGCAGCAGTGCTATCCTAACACCCTGCGAAGATCCTACGAGATCATTTGCCGGCACTGTCGCATTCAGCGACGATTTCAGCCGGGAGATAAAGTACGTAGGGTCTTCGCTTGTTATATATGTCCGTATCGTGTTTTGTGTGTTTGTCCTCGGATCGCGGATGCGATTACTCTATGAGCGCCAAACCGGCGTGTGCCTGATATGGCACAGGTGATTATTTGTCTTTTCAAAATCAATACTGCAGGTCTCGTATCGATTTGATTCCCCATGGTTGCGGGGACTTGAAAGTCGATTGGACCATTGGCACAGACCGTCATGTCTTTTGGCCGTCATCCGCTGTCGGAGGGCAGTTTGCTGATTTTATCCATGCTGTTTACGCGCTATATTCAGAGGGCATAGACAATCATGGAAGCCACTGGGGCCCATCAGGGGTCATAGTTCAGTTCTTCTTTCCGAAGGACGATGATTCACTCAGCGAGGGAGAAGTGCGTATTCGGACCAGCTTTTCATGGTTCGGCAGAGGCCCGTGCTATGAGATATCGTTTGACAGAAAGTGCAAAGAATGGACAACCCCAGTGCCGGAGGAAGAAGATCCAATCCATGTCAGCGTCACCCTATCCGGAAAAACTTACCGGTATTTGATTGACGGGCACGAGCTTTGTTACGCCGCAGCGAAAGCATATACTGACGCTCTAAAGAAATACGGCTTCTACGGGTATTATTGGACGACCTGCTGCAATGAAGACGGCGATATTATTGTAATGCATGAATTCTTGTTTCTCAAAGCGTATGCATTGAACAGGCTGGATGTTCGTGAGTTGTCAACGGTTTGGAAAGGCAATAGAAGTTGGCAAAGCGCAGAAGGAACGCCATTTGAAAAAGAACTTGAACTGCTGATTGCTGATATGGATTAAAACGTTTTTGCTACCCCAGCAACCTGCGAAGGTCCTATGAGATCATAGGTCGGCGCTGTCGCT
>JAEEGL011022740.1_pt1 | contig 14755 bp, 11 predicted proteins | sample 9134231 | NCBI WGS metagenome assembly JAEEGL01 (sample SAMN16246548, study PRJNA631951) | gut metagenome | biome: gut microbiome; feature: rumen; material: fiber-attached | host: Bos | place: Iran: Karaj | collected 2018-10 | reverse complement strand
CCCATGGTGGTGGTCATCAGCGCTGAGAGAGCAACCAAGTTGGTGCCCTCGGCAACCGCCCTGTCGAGTATAACCTCTGCAGGCACGTCCTTGCCCAGGTCAATGACCTCGAAGCCGTAGTTCTTCAGCATCATGGCAACGATGTTTTTGCCGATGTCGTGGATGTCCCCCTTCACGGTGGCAATGACGATTTTGCCCGAGCTAACGCCATCCTTTCGTCCTTCCGCCAGAAGAGGTTCCAGCTTCGCCATCCCCGCCTGCATGGCCAGTGCGCCCGCCATCAGCTGCGGCAGGAAGAATTCATGCCGCTCATACTTGTCGCCAACCTCCGCAACAGCGGGAATCAGCACCTTGTCAACGATTTCGGAGGCAGGGGTGCCCTCCGCCAAAGCCTCGTCAATCGCCCTGTTCATGGTGCTGACATCGCCGTCCAGCAGGGATTGTCGGATGGCCTCCGCTTTGGATTTCACGGGCTTCTTCTCGGCGGTTGCCGCCGTTGTGGCGGTTGTGGAGCCATACCTTGTGATAAAGGCAGCGGCATTCAAGTCACGTCCAAACAGCACATTAGAGGCATAGACCATCTCCATAATGTCGGCGTTCATGGGGTTAGCGATGGCCATCGTCAGTCCCTTGCCGATGGCCGCCCCCAGGAAGGCACGGTTCACAAGGTCGCGCCTAGGCAGGCCAAAGCTCACATTGGAGAGGCCGCAGACTGTCCCGCAGCCGAATTCATGGGCTGCCCAGTCAATGGTGTTCAGCGTCGTCACAGCCGCCTCCTGGTTGGTGGAAACGGTCATCACGAGCCCGTCAACCACCATGTCCGACTTGTTGTAGCCGTACTTCTGTGCCTCATTGAAAATGCGGTTGACCCTTTCGGCGCGCCCTTCGACAGTCGGCGGGATGCCGTCGTCGTCCAGTGGCAGGGCGATAATCATGGCTCCGTACTTGGCGGCGATGGGCAACACCTTCTCCAACCTGTTCTTTTCAGCAGAGATGGAGTTGAAAAGCGCACGTCCTGGATAGAGGCGCAGGGCTGCCTCCGCCGTTGCAGGATTGGTGGTGTCGATGCACAGCGGAAGCTGTGATTCAGCGGAGAGGATGGAGACCACCTTCCGCAGAGTCGCCGTCTCGTCGATGCCTGGCAGACCGCAGTTCACGTCCAGCAGAACCGCCCCTGCCTCCGCCTGCTCCTTTGCAAACCGTCTGACCAAATCAAAGACGCCGCCACGAAGCTCGGCTTGCAATGCTTTCTTACCCGTTGGGTTCAAACGCTCTCCAATGACGGAGAATGGACGTTTCGCCCCCAGCTGGACGACAGTGGTTGCACTGGAAACAAAAGATGCGCCAACTCCTTGCGATGCAGTAGGCTCCAATTCCGAAACCGCCTGTGAAAGGCATTTTATGTGCGCAGGTGTCGTGCCACAGCAGCCTCCGACGATGCCCGCACCAGCGGCTACCAGTTTGGAGGCGACGGCGCCAAACTCCTCTGGCTGCATGTCAAACAGCGTTTTGCCCGTGGCAACGTCCAGATGTGGCATCCCAGCGTTCGGCTTCGCGACAATCGGCACACGCGCAAACTCAGCCATCTGGGCGACGAAAGTTGCCATCTGGTCGGGGCCTGTTGAACAGTTACAACCAACGGCAGAAGCTCCAAGTGCCTGCAAGGCAACTATTGCGGATGCAGGGGTATTTCCCGTAAGGGTGCGCCCGCTGGCATCAAATGTCATCGTCACCAGCACGGGCAAGTCGCAGAGTTCACGGATGGCGATGAGGGCGGCGCGTGCCTCCTGCAAGTCCATCATCGTCTCAACGGCAAAGCCATCCACACCGCCCTCCAGCAGTGCTTTTGCCTGCTCCTTGTAAACCTCCACAATTGTTTCAAAAGGCTGCTCGCCAAAAGGTTCCACAAACTTTCCAGTGGGGGCGATGTCGCCAAAGACCAAGGCGTGTGAAACACCCGCGCGGGCTATCTCGGCCAGTCGGCGGTTCAATTCGGCGGTTCGTGTCTCCAAGCCGAACTCGGCCAGTTTCAGGCGGTTCGCGCCAAAGGTCGGGGCATAGACGATTTGCGAGCCAGCCGTTTCGTAGGCGGACTGCACAGCGTGGATTGCCTCGGGATGCTCCAATATCCAGGCTTCGGGGCAGACGCCAGCAGGCAACCCATGCTTGGCAAGCTCAGTCCCCGTAGCGCCATCCAATATCACTATTCCTTGTTTGCATAGAGATGTGAAATCTTCTGTCGTCATGGACAACACCTCCTAAGATATTGGAGAAAAACAGCAATAAACGATTCAGTGAAGAAAAAGGGACGAACGGGACGAACGGGACAGAAATACCGCTTAAGCAAGTCCCTAGGTTCCCGCCGTCTCCTCGGTCCCAAGTCGGTTTTTAGCGTGCCACTTTTGCCACGATTCCCTCACAGCCCTGCGAGTTTCCGTTCGAGCAGGGCTAAGGAGCGCTTGAACTCCTCGTCCTCTTTGCCACGCTTCTCGACGGTGGAGACGGCGTGCAGGACGGTTGCATGGTTGCGCTGGAACTTGTCAGCGATAGAGGGGAGCGAGAAGGAGGTCAGCTTGCGCGCAAAATACATGGCCACCATGCGGGGAACAGCGATATTGGCGGGACGCTTCTTGCTGGTCATGTCCGCCAGACCGATGCCGAAAAACTCCGCCACGATGCGCTGGATATCCTCAACAGAGACGATTGTGCCAGCTTCTTCGCTGATAATGTCACCCAGAAGATTCTCCGCCAGAGGCAAATCCACCTTGACATTCGAAATGGAGGCCCAGGAAATCAGCTTGAAGACGGCGCTCTCAAGACGACGCACATTGGATTTCAGATGCGATGCAATGAACTCAATTACCTCATTGCTCAGTTTGTAGTTCTGTTCCTCCTGCTTCTTGCGGATGATGGCGATGCGGGTCTCCAGGTCGGGCGGGAGGATTTCCGTCGTCAGCCCCCACTCGAAGCGTGAGCAGAGGCGCTTGTCCAACCCGTTGATGGCATGGGGCGGGCAGTCCGATGTCATTACAATCTGCTTCCGTGCGTTGAAAAGGGAATTGAAGGTATGGAACAGCTCCTCCTGAAAGCCCTCGCGCTTAGCCAGAAACTGAACATCATCAATGAGAAGCACATCCAGATTGCGCATTTTGCCACGGAAGGAAGACAAATCCCTCCGCAGCATGGCATCCACGTACTGGTTCATAAAATCCTCGCTGTTGATGTACATCACGCGAGCGTTCTTATTAGCTGTCAGAATGTTGCGGGCAATGCCTTGAAGGAGGTGGGTCTTGCCCAGCCCCGTGGAGCTGTGGATGAAGAGGGGGTTGATTTTCGCGCCAGGCTCGCTGGCCACGGTCATGCACGCCGAATAGGCGAACTTGTTGCTGTCACCCACGACAAAGGAATCAAAGGTGAAGCGCCTGTCCAGAGCCAATGTGTCACTGCCGTTTTCCAGCGATGCGGAACTGATGGAAACTGCGTCCTTTTCAGAGGTTGTGGCTTTGTTCTCTTTTGTTTCCTCCTGTGCCTTCTGATCTGCCTGCACGGGAGCAGCCTCAAACTTCACGGACAGCTTCATGTTGGAGGTGGCCTCGATGGCATCCTGGATGAAATCCTTGAAATTCGCGCCCAGCCACCAGACGTAGGTCTCGTTGGGTACCCCAAGCACAAGTGTCTCCTTATCAAGGGACAAAGGCACGATAGGAGAAATCCATAAATTGAAATTGCTCTCAGCCAGTTTTTTTGTCAACTCACTGCAAGCCAATTTCCAAATGTCACTAATCTCAAGCATACAAAAGGGTTAATAAACTATCTAACAACAAAACGGGCGCGTTCCACACGCCCGTTCTGTCATCAGCACTACCAAAAACAGTTTTCGCGTCGTTGTCTTTCGCTATTAAACTTAACCCATTTCTCCCATTTCGCAAACCGCTTTGCCCTCTTTTTTTCTCCCCCCATTTGGCCGTTTTTCCATAAGTCTTGATTTTCCACCAAAACTATGCATTTTTAGAAGGGACAAAAAAAAATTCTTTCGCATTTTTGGGAATGGCTATTTTTGCTTACAGCATTGTTTTCCTAGCTAAAATATATATTTTTAGTGTATTATTTAGCATTATATATATAATTATGCATCTCCTTTAAAAATGCAAATAACATTGATAAGACTTCACAATAAGATTAGCGACATCCAACGAATATGCTTTCATATAAAATTGCCGCTTTCTCAAAAGAGACTTGCAGATACTTTATTTTTTGGTATTATGCTATTTCAAATTCAGCTTGTTGGAGATAAATGCAATATTATGAGTAAATTTCAAAGCTAGTGCGCATATGCTAAGAGAAGGGTTCAGTGGCTAAGACAATGGCTTGAAGCCGCATGAAAAGAAACAAATCGCCAATTGGGGCAGCTGTTTACGGGGGTGTAGGTTGTGCGGGCGCAGAGCGCCCGCGCACATTACGCCAGAGCCGTAGGCTCTGGCTACTAACAGGCTTACAGATATAGATAGTCGTTGAGCACTGGCTGCAGACCTTCGGTTTCCATGTCGTGGTACATGGTGTTCAGGCTGCGGTTGTCGGCGATTTCAAACTGTTCGTCGCCCTCGTTGTCGTTTTCCTTGCCAGTGTATTTGCTTTCGTGGTCGCCGATGCCTGTGGAGACGCCTGCGGAGATTTTCGTCGCAGCGATTTTGGCGATGCCGTTTCGGAAGGAGGCGCTTTCGCGGGAGGAGACGGTGATGCCAGCGAAGGGCAGGAAGATACGGTAGGCGCAGAGAATCTGGCAGAGTTCGCGCTCATGCACGTCCTGCGGATTGATGGCTTCGTTGTTGACGATGGGGCGAAGACGCGGGCAGGAGAGCGAAATCTCCGCATGGGGGTATTTGCGCTGCAGGAAGTAGGCGTGAAGACCCGTGGCGAGGGCGTCCTTGCGGAAGTCGGCAAGTCCCAGCAGGGCGGAGAAGGCAACGCCGCGCATGCCGCCCATGAGGGCGCGCTCCTGGGCATCGAAACGATACGGCCATACGCGCTTGTGGCCAGCCAGGTGCAGTTGCTCGTAGCGGACGGTGTCGTATGTTTCCTGGAAGACCGTCACATAATCAACTCCACGCTCGTGCAGGTACTTGTATTCGTCTGTATTGAGGGGATAGACCTCGACGCCGACCATGCGGAAGTACTTGCGCGCCAAAGCGCAGGCGTCGCCAATGTACTCGACGCTGCTTTTACCGCGGCTTTCGCCTGTAAGGATGAGGATTTCCTCCATGCCCGAGGCGGAGATGATTTTCATCTCATGTTCGATCTGATCCATGTCCAGTCTCATGCGACGGATGTGGTTGTAGCAGTTGAAGCCGCAATAGACGCAGTAGTTTTCGCAGAAGTTCGCGATGTAGAGCGGGGTGAAGAGATAGACCGTGTTGCCGAAGTGGCGGACGGTTTCGCGGCGGGCGCGGGTGGCCATCTGCTCCAGGAAGGGGGCGGCGGCGGGGGAAAGCAGCGCCTGGAAGTCCTCTATGGAGCAGTTTTCATGCTCCAGGGCACGCAGGACGTCCTTTCCTGTGAACTGTGAGGCGTCGTATGCGTTGACGCGCCCCATCACCTTCTCGCGCGTGTCGGATTGAATCACCTCCATGCCAGGGAGATAGGCCATGATGTCTGTCCTGGAGGCGGGATTGTTCTCCAGTTCGTGCTTTCTGGCCAGGGCGGCGGGGGAGAGGAACTCGGAATCGACGAAGAATTGGTTAGGCATAACGTATGCTCCTGATAATCAATCGTGAAGGAAGCCAGTGAGCGGGTCGGAGGCAGAGGCTCCGCGCTCCAGGACGCGTCCAAGACCCGCCACCCAGGCGGAGCGCCCCGCCTCGATGGCGTTGCGGAAAGCGTGCGCCATGAGCGGGATGTTGCCAGCCGTGGCGAGGGCTGTGTTGGCCATGACGGCAGTGCAGCCCATTTCCATTGCCTCGCATGCCTGCGAGGGGCGTCCGATGCCCGCATCCACAATGATGGGCAGTTCGATTTCATTGACGAGTATCTGGATGAAGGGTTTTGCCTGCAACCCCTGGTTGGAGCCGATGGGGGCGCCCAGCGGCATGATGGCGGCTGCGCCCGCCTTGACCATGTCGCGCGCTGCCATCAGGTCGGGGAACATGTAGGGGAGCACAACGAAGCCATCGGCTGCCAACGTTTCCGTGGCCTTGATGGTCTCCTGGTTGTCGGGCATGAGGTACTTGGTGTCGCGCATGATTTCGATTTTCACGAAGTTGCCGCAGCCCATTTCACGGGCAAGACGCGCGATGCGGACGGCTTCGTCGGCGTTGCGTGCGCCAGAGGTGTTTGGGAGCAGGGTGACGCCCTTCGGGATGTAGTCCAGGATGTTCTCATGGTCGGCGGTGTTGGCGCGGCGCACCGCCAGCGTGATGATCTGCGCACCAGCGTGTTCGACGGCTGCCTTGATGAGGTTCAGGGAGTATTTGCCTGAGCCCAGGATGAAACGGGAGGTGAAGCTGTGGCCGCCTAGTTGAAATGAATCGTTCTCTTGCATTATGGTTGCCCTTGGTTAGTTATTGAGGTAAATAAAATTACCTCTATTCTTTAATGTTATTATCGAAATCCCCTGCGATGATGCGGATGACGGCAAGCGCCTCGTGGGCGGCGCAAGCCATGACGCGCGCGGAGAAGAGGGTGCCGCTTGTTTCAACATCGCTGACGCCGTCGCCACAGAGGATGAAACGTCTGCCGAGACGCCGTGTGCGGATGAGGTTGGCGCTATCCTTGCCCGCCATGCCATTGCCGCTCACGAGCCATTTGTCGGGGAAGTGCTCCAGAACGGAGTTGACCAGCATGGCCTTGGCTTCCGCCTTGTCGAATGCCTCGCAGATGATGTCTACATCGGCCAGCAGGGTGGGGACGTTCTCTTCGGTGAGGCGCACCGTCGATAACTCGACCTGGAGATAGGGGGCAATGGCCAGAAGGTTCTCCCGCAGGGCTTCCGTCTTGAACTGGCCGAGTTGCCGTACGAAGTACTGCTGGCGATTGAGGTTGGAGATATCGACGCGGTCAAAGTCGATGAGGTGCAGACGCCCGACTCCTGCGCGGGCCAATGCGATGGCGATGTTGGAGCCAAGGCCTCCGAGGCCGCAGATGGCGACGGTGGCATTGGAGAGGCGAGCATGAAGCTCTGCTCCGTGCCTGGCAATCAGCGCATTGTCCAACTCCTGCTTTGAGGGCACTGGTGCCATTTCAACCGCCTCCCACGAAGCTGACGATTTCCACGACGTCGCCCTCCTTGAGGACGACGTCGGAAAAGGTGGCCTTCGGGACGATGTCGCCGTTGAGTTCGACGGCAATTCGCTTGAGGTCATAGCCAGCTTCCGCGAGGTAGTCGGCCAGCGTCTTGCCCTCGGCTTGCGTCTGTTTTCCGTTGATTGTTACCATGATACAGATTTCCTGTGAAAACAAAAGGCGGAAATCCGTAGGACTTCCGCCTTTTGGCGTATGTCTTGCTTCCCTACGTTGGAATGAACCAAATCAGGTCTGCGGGTCGAAGCCTCCTGGCTTCCTCTCAGGCTGGCAAACCAGCCTCCCCGAGAAGACGAGTGTATTTTTCTAACCAATAATATAGCATTTAGTGTGTGATTCTCAACTTGATTGAAGTGTTTTTTTCATAGATGTGAACACTAGTACAAGCGAACCAGGTGGCCACTAGCCACTGCGCCCATCTTTTAGCGCAAATACGCTAGTTTTGAAATTATCTTCAAGTATTCAGTCTTATTCCGCATGCAAGTTTGCAATGCGCTCATTCAATCTTTCTTGAAGCCTTGTGACTGCTCCACTTATTACAACAGCAGGAAAATGGACGCCAGATTTCTTTTCAAATATATGAATGCGCTCCTCATCTGTATTCTTTTTTATATTCTCGTCATTATCAGAGCGTTCGATAAAACCGACTAGAAAATCTTCCATCTCCTTTTCTGTGGCATTTCTTAAGAAACTCGTATAAATGGATTTTAAATCAATCCTTTCTTTATCCTCATTCATTGTTTTTTCCTTGGTAATGCAGGGAAACGATGTTGAATTAGAAGCTATTTCAACAGGTTGAAAGGTGATGCAAGGGGGTAACGCAGCACAACCGACTGGTTGCGAAGGTTTCCATTGTTATCCCTTTGTTCTGCGGAAGGTTTCGAGGAGTTCGCCGAGGGGGCAGAGGAAGCGGCACTAGGGGCGCGGTATCCAGATGGCGAGGATGAGGGAGAGTGCGCCGATGATGAGCGCGGCGATGGGGGCGGTCTGGGGATGGAAGAGGGTGAATGCCTCGAAGTCGGCGAAGTCGAACGCAAGGCCGATGGCAATGGCAATCATGCCGCCGAAGAGTATGGCGGCACGGAGTACCTGGAGCCATTGGAGGAGCTTGGGCGCAAGTTTGAGCTTGTGCTTTTTGTTGAGTTCACCAAGCAAAACTTGCGCGGAACCCATTGGGCAGAGCCAGGCACAGTAGTAGGCCCTGCCAAAGATGAGCGGCAGGAGGATGGAGAGCAGGAAGAGCAGAAGCATTGCCCATTGGGCGGCGACAGGGATGCCGTTGACAACCCAAACGGTGAATTGCGCCATGGAGAGCACTCTGCCTTGCCAGAAGGCCAGGACGATGATGGAGGCCAGCAGGAGCCATACACGTCCCTTGCCAATCAGCGAAGGACGGAAGAAGGCCACGAGCGAAACGATAAGCAGGAGGATGAAGATGGCGTCGGCGATAAGTCGCTTCCAGTTGGTCGGAGTCGGGGAGGGGACTGCCTCTTGATGTGGCTCCTGCGCAGCGGCCTGTTCAAGCTTGACAGCGGCCATTCTGGCCTGCATGGAGCCGATGACGCCCTTGCTGGAGAAGGTGGCTCCGCTGACGACATCTACCTGCTTCTCCGCTACTTGCGACGGCAGAAGTCCGTTCCATGCATCCAGGAGTCCATTGGTTTTGACGCGTTCGAAGAAGGGCGGCGTCTCCTCGTTCTTCAGGGCGATGACCTTCTGAATCTTGAAGTCAGGGGCAAGTGCAATCATCAATGGCGTGGCCCCCATGAAGCCGCTGACTTCATCGGAGTAGGGCGAGGACTTCATTATGAAACCCACCAGGGCTTCGCCATTTTTCACCTCGTAGATGGCGTCGTCTTTTGGGGCAATTGCGGTGGCTTCGGGAAAAAGCAGCTTCGCCTCATCGAGGGCGATGACGGCAGACGGAGGCACGGGGGCTTCCGCTTTGCTTTCGGCTTGCTGGACGGTCTCACTGCGCTGCGGAGCTTCCTTTGAGAAGAGGTCGTGCCCGAGGAACTTGCCTCTGTTGATGCAGAGCAGGGCGAAGAGAAGAAGCAGGATGATGATGTCAAGCAGCTTTTTCATTTTTCCACCCTGTTTCCCTCGTTGACGAAGACGTTTAGGATTTCACCCACATATTCGGTGTGGACGCCGATCTTGCGCTTTTCGTAGAAATCCTTCTGGGCAGGCTGTAGTTTGGCGGTGTCGAAGGGGGACGCATAGATTTTGCGGCACTCGATGACGAGGAAGGCCTCATCGAAGGTGGGGTTGCCCGCCTCCGTGTAGTTGAGGTGGAGGTTGGTCTGGCTGATTTTGTCGCCGTCGCGCCCCGAATGGTGCCCGAGGTACATCACATCCTTCATGTGGGACTTGTTGAAGAATGCGACCGTGAAGGTGTCGTATTTCTCCATCAGGGTGTAGCTGAAGCGGCTGGAAGAGACGAAGACGGTGTAGATGGGCTTGCCCCAGAGGACGCCGAGGGTGCCCCAGCCGATGGTCATGGCGTTGTGCTCTTCCTTGTTGCCCATGGCCAGAATGCCCTTGTAGTTGTCAATCAGGTCGATGGAATTGTCGGTGATTTCCGACGGGGCGATTTTACGCCAGCCGTTTCCGATGTCCTGGCCTTGGGGGGCTGGTGTCTCGGCAGCGGGGGAGGGGAGGGCGGTCGGCTCTGATGGAGACGGGGCTGAGGAGCATTTCCTGCATAACGATGTGCAAATAAGGGTAATGAGCAGTACGATGCAGATGAGCTGGTAAACAAGTGTCGTTTTTTCTTTCATAGTGGTGTTTTTTTGTTATTGCGCGGGGCAGAGCCCGCGCTTCTTCATGCCTGCGCTTCTTCATGCCTGTCTGCGCAGGGTAGAACCTGCGCATCTTCATGCTGCCTGCGCCACTTCATGCCCGCGCCTCTTCATGCAGGCCAGCTATAGGGGGCGTTCTGGGTGGGTGGTGCGGGAGACGTTGTCTTCGGAGAAGATGTCGAAGGCGGCCTGGGCGGAGGCGCGTGGGATGGTCAGGGTGGCGAGGCCCTTTGCGTCGAAAGTGCAGGTTACCCCTGCGGTTGTTGCAAAGACCTCAAGGTGTCTTCTGGCGGTCTTGTCGATTGGCTTGCCAGAGGTATAGACGATGTTGGTGCCTTGCAGGGAGGCGGTCCAGGGGGTTCGCGTTTCGGGTTTGACCGCGAGGTGCTTCAGGTTGACTTCACCCTTTGGGCTTTTCCAGGTGGTTGGCGAGGTGAGCTTCTCCAGGTTGGCGATGGTTTCGATGGCGCCATTTTGGATGGCCTTGCCATCATCCTTCAAGGCGTCGAAGAGGTCGAGTTGCGGTTGGCAGACATCGACCATCTTCTGGATTTGTGCCTTGAACTCCGTGACCATCTTGTCGATTTTGGAGGTGATGTCGTTACGGAGCTTCTTCTCTGCGTCGGAGATGCCTTGTTGGGCAGGGTTGAAGGCATCCTTGTATTTCTGGGCAAGGGTGTCGATGTCGCCAGATTTCAAAAGAGCCCGAAGGGTGCGGACGCCTTCCAGCTTGGCAGCGCGTGTGTCGTCGTCAAAGATAGAGTAGTTGACAAAGCTGTTGCTGGGGTCTTTGAAAGAGAGGTCATCGTGGATTTGGAGGGCGGGGCCGTTGCCTTCGAGGGAGTGCCCTGGGTCAATGGCAAAGAAGTGGCCATTGAGGATACCCTTGTTCTGTCCACGCGAGCCAATGGCGTCGCGGTCGGCAAGGGCGAGGAAGATGGCCTTGTATTTACCGATAGGCTCGAATGGCTTGCCTTGAGGCATGACGATCTGGCCGTCCTTGAGGAAGCCTTTCTCGAAGTCCTTGTATCCGTCGGCGAACTTGGCAGTGAGCATGAGTTTCGGGTGGCCGTCGGAGTATTCTCCACGGACAAGTGAGAGCTCCTGGCTGGGTACGCCCATTATGCGGGTGAGGTCGTTGGCAAAAGCCTCTGTCACGGCGCCAGCTGAGGCCTTGTCGGGGCTACTTATGCGGAATTTTTGGTAGAAGAAGTTCTTGACGGCGTTGCCTTTCTTGGCTTGGACACGCTCTGGCAGGCGGATGCCGCCCTCGTGTGCGGCATCCATCTTGACGAAGCGGTCGCCCTCGTTGTAGTCGAGCTTGACGATTCCGCGGTCGGTGAAGTGCTGGAAGACAGGGGATACACCGAAGTCGGAATCATTTGAGTCGATTTTCATAACCGTGTCCCTAATCAGCACGAACAGCTCCTTTTTGACGGCTCGGAGATTGTCCTTCTGCGGCTGGGACGGCTCCGTATTGATGTCGGCGGGGAAGAGATCGGCAAGTGTGAGGTTGGGGAACTTTTCCTTGAAGGCGGTCTGGAGGGGGCTGCCTTCCTTTCCCAATTCGCGATGGAGGATGAACTCGGCGGCGAAGGCGATGCCTGCGGGGTGGGCGCGCCCTGCGCGGAGACCGAGTTCGCGGTATGAGAAGCCGAGTTCACGGCGTGCTTCCAGGTCGGGGTTCTTGCGGATGAGTTCGTCCATGGCGTCCTTGTTTTCTTTTGAATAGATGTCTGCCATGAAGCCCCTGGTGTCTTCTGTTGACCAGTCGTTGCGGTAGATGAAGCCAGGTTCCACGCCGTTTTTCTTGAGTTCAACTAGCAGCATGGGGGTTGTCTGGCTGCGGTTGATGCGGGAGCCAGGGCCCAGACGCCCTTGCTTGACATGGTCTTCGACGGAGGTTTTTTTCCCGCCGATGATATTGCCTCGGTCCAAAAATCTGAGGCCTAGCGGGGTGTCAGGCTTTACTGAATCCTCAGTTGTCGTATTGGAGCCGATTTGCACAGTTTGTGGAGCGGAGCCACTGGTTACCTGGGCTATGGCCTCGTTGATTTTGCTTTCGGCAAAATGCGAAATCTCCTCCTGCGTCTTGAAGCCCTTCAGGTCTTCTGTGAAACTGTGCTGGGTGTTATGCAGGAGTTGGCGCACCTGGAGGCGCTGTCCCAGGGGCAGTTCCATCATCTTTGGGGAAATGTCCAGCTGGCGGTTGATTTCGTTGACGTAACGGTTGTTGCGGATGGTGTTTAAGCAGGAAAGGGTTGCCTTGACGTCACCAGAGCGCAGAGTCTTGTTCATGGTGGCCCTGTTGCCGACGATGGACTCGAAGGCGTGGACACCGAAGATGCCGTACTCCTGGCGGAGAGCCTCTTTGAAGGCATCCATGGTGGCCTTGTTGGCATCTTTGCCTGGTGAGATGAGAAACTTGCCCAGTTTGACGTCGTTTGACTCGATGACGATATTACGCGACGAGAACCACGAGGATCGGGCGATTGTATCAAATGAATTGATATCTAATGGCATGATTCACTCCTGTTGCTAGGGCTCTGTTTTGGGGGGATTCAGCAACAATGCGAATCAAGGCTGGAAGAAAATCTGGTTTTGCATGGGTGAGGGAACAGCGTCATCGTTGTCCGAACCAGCCAGGTGGTTTTGGATGCGTTCCGCCCAGACTTCGATGAGCTGGAGGATTTTCTCAAGGGTTTCGATGAACTGTTCAGGGGATGCTGCGGCCTTGTCGAAATCGAAGAGGTAGTTGTAAACGACTGTTTCCGTTTCAGCTTCGAGTGCGAAGAAGCCGCCTGCTGTTTCCTTGCCGAAGAGGGTGCCAGCCAGGAGGTCGCGGTAAACGTCCTTGGAGGCGTCCTGGGGGAGTGCCGTCACTTCAATAAAGCAGAGGATTTTGCCGGAAGGCTCCACGAATTGGAGGTTGACAATGTAGGTATCCTCCACACGGAAGCTGACAAGGCCGCTGTCATCAGGTGTCAAGGCATCCAGTCCTGTTTGCTTGCGTAGGACGCTCAGAAAACTCTTGTACTCTTCAAGTGTGGGCATGGAAAACTCTCCTTATTTTTTATAGTAACGGTGGTACCATTCGGCGAAACGGCGCAGACCTTCGCGGAGGGGGATGGAGGGGCGGAAGTCGTAGTCGCGTTCCAGTGCGGCGCTGTCGGCGAAGGTGACGGGCACGTCGCCAGGCTGCATGGGGACGAGTTTCTTGTGGGCATCGAAGTCGTAGTCGGGCGGAAGGATGCCTGCGCGGAGGAGTTCCTCCTGGAGGATGGTGATGAACTCCAGAAGGTTTTCGGGGCGGCCACCGCCGATGTTATAGACGGCGGCTGGGGGGACGGGGAGACCGTCGTCGCCCGTGGTGCGCTGCGGGGCACCCTGCATGACGCGCCATACGCCTTCGACGATGTCATCGACGTAGGTGAAGTCGCGCTTGCAGTTGCCGTAGTTGAATATCTGGATGCTTTCCCCGCGGACAAGCTTTTCGGTGGCGGAGAAGTAGAACATGTCAGGGCGCCCGGCGGGGCCATAGACCGTGAAGAAGCGGAGGCCCGTGGCGGGGATGGAGTAGAGCTTGCTGTAGGCGTGCGCTAGAAGCTCGTTGCTTTTCTTGGTGGCGGCGTAGAGGGAGACGGGGGAGTCGGTCATGTCCTCCGTGGAGAAGGGGACTTTCTTGCTGCTGCCATAGACGGAGGAGCTGGAGGCATAGACGAGGTGCTCCACGCCCGTCTTCCCGTCGTCGTAGGAGTGTCTGCACGCCTCAAGGATGTTGTAGAAGCCGATGAGGTTGGATTCGATATAGACGTCGGGGTGGTCGATGGAGTAGCGGACGCCCGCCTGCGCTGCAAGGTTCACGACAACGGAGGGCTTGTGCTCCGCGAAGATACCGTCGATGAATGGTTTGTCTGCGATGTTGCCCTTGAGGAAGATCCATTGGGCGGCGGAGCGCATCGCGCTGTCCTTGATGGTTTGCAGGCGGTGTTCCTTGAGTGCGGGTGTGTAGTAGTCGTTGACGGAATCGACGCCGACGATTGTCATGGGCATGCCGCACGCGAGGAGGCGCTGGACGAGGGCCGCGCCGATGAAGCCAGCCGCACCCGTGACGAGGATGGTCTTCTGGAAAAGGTCAATGGGTTGTTTCATGGTTGCTTGATGTGAAGTTTTCCAACTGGTGCAGGAATCGGATGTCGTCCTCGCGGGAGCGTCCGCGTGTGGTGAGGTATCCGCCTGTGATGAAGGAGTTCATGCCTGCGAGCATGAGGAGACCCTGGAAGTCCTTCATGGTGGTTTCGCGTCCTGCGGCGAACTTGATCATCTTCGTGGGGTTGACAAGGCGGAAGATGGCGAAGGCCTTGGCTACCTCGGCTGGCTCCATGATGGCGTTTTTTTCGAGTGGCGTGCCTGGAATGGGCAGAAGCACGTTGAGCGGGCAGCCATCGACGTTGAGGTCGCGGCATGCGAACGCCATTTTCACGCGGTCCTCCCAGGTTTCGCCGAGGCCGAAGATGCCGCCGCAGCAGATGGTCACGCCGTACTTCTGCAAGTACTTGATAGTCTGTATTTTCTCTTCGATGGTATGGGTGTCGGAGATGAGTTCCGCGTAGCGCTCGGGGTTGGTCTGGAGGTTCATGTTGTAGCGGTAGGCGCCATGG
>JAEEGL010025766.1_pt1 | contig 14755 bp, 13 predicted proteins | sample 9134231 | NCBI WGS metagenome assembly JAEEGL01 (sample SAMN16246548, study PRJNA631951) | gut metagenome | biome: gut microbiome; feature: rumen; material: fiber-attached | host: Bos | place: Iran: Karaj | collected 2018-10 | reverse complement strand
GGGCCTGATCAATCTCCAGCTGAACAAATCCGACGAACTGGCTGAAAAAGCTGACGATACAAAGACCAAGACCATCGCCCTGCGCGGCAAGCGCGGCAACATCACCACGTCCGACTCCGTTGTCATGGCGGAGGACGAACTGATCTACAACGTCACGTTCCAGAAGGACGCAACCGACAACACAAAGGAACTGTATAAGAAGTACACCGCGTCCATCCTGGAAACCATCGATATTATTGAAAGAAACGGAGGTTCCATCGCCGTTTCCTTTGTCATCCGCCGTGATCCCGAAAACCCGGAAAAATGGCAGTTCAATTTTGGCAGCGGCGTTTCCCAGACCGTCCTGGATACCCGGGAACGCCAGTGGCGTTCCAATAACTATCTGACCGACAAGAAGCGCTACGAAACCGCAGACCAGTGTATTGCGCGTCTGAAGGACAGGTATCAGATCACCGATGACATTTCCGAGGAGAATATGCTGAAGATCATGGCGATCTATTCGGAAATGCAGATGAATATCTTCAATTCCCAGCCCATCGTGATCGCTAAGGACGTTCGCTATGAAACGGTCATCGAAATTGAGACCCGTTCCATGATGCTGCCCGGCATGAGCGTCGAAATCGGCACAAAACGCGTTTATCCCAGGTCCAATCTGGCTTCCCAGATTATCGGATATACGGGTGCCATCCCTTCCCGTGCCATGTGGCTCAATCTGCAGGCCAAGGGCTATTCCTACAATGACACCATCGGCCGTGACGGCATCGAATCCTCCATGGAGGACTGGCTGACACAGAATTCCTCCCTTCGCAAGGGTTACCGGATCGTGGAGCGCGACCAGATGTCCCGCGTTGTCCGTGAACTGGATACCATGGACCCGAAAGACGGAAACAACGTCAAACTGACGCTGAACGCCGCATACCAGCAGGAGGCGGAAAGATGCATCAAGGAAAACGTAAGACAGGTACGCGACAATCAGGAGAAGATCCTGGCGAAGGAATCCTGGCTGGAAGCAAACAAAAACGACATACACAACCGTGACTGGGTCAAATATCCGCTGGCGCTGGCAGAGCACGGATGCCTCGTTGTGCTTGACATGCAGTGCCGTGTTCTCGCGCTGGCCAATTACCCGACCTATGACCTGAATGCGCTGGTCGCCGGCGGCAAGGACGCCATGGCCATCCTGGGCGACGCGCGGAACCTGCTCCTGAATTACGGCATTCATGCACGCGGAACACCCGGATCCATTTTCAAGATGGTCACCGGCATGGGCGCACTTTCCGAGGGGAAACTTCTCCTGGACGAGCGCATCAGCGACATGGGTTACTATACGCGTTACAATCAGGACCTCAGTACCGCGCCAAAATGCTGGATCGGTAAAAACTATCGCTGGAAACATGCCAACCAGACGATTGTTGAGGGACTGACAAACTCCTGCAACTACTTCTTCTATGAGCTTTCCTCCCGTCTCGGCGAGGAGAGGCTCTACCGCTACGCTTCCCTGTTTGGCCTGACTTCGAAAACAGGCATCGACCTGCCCGGTGAAGTCCGCTCCGTCGTCGGCTGCCAGAATACGCTGTATGACACGTCCAAGCCGGTAAACGAAGCGAACCAGGACACTTCCCTGCCGATCATCGTTTTCAACTCCATAAAAAAGCATCTCCGCAACTGCGGTACGTCCCGGAACATCCATTATGATGACGAACGCCTTTCTGTCTGCGCGAAACGCCTCATGGACATGGCGGTCAATTATAATGAAAGCGACTGGCTTGAAAACATGCGTACGATCCTGATGGAGGAACTGAACATGACCAAGGAAATGGTCTATCTTCAGTCCGTCATCGGAGATACCTACAATTATATGAACGACATCAAATGGGGCGGCGGCCAGACGATCCTGACCGGCATCGGCCAGTCCGTCACCGTTCTGACGCCGATCGCGGTCGCGCGTTATGTCTGTACCGTGGCCAATAACGGTTATCTGTACAACGTATCGCTGATCGACTCCATCACCTCACCCGAGGGTGAAATCCTTTCCCAGCGTGAGCCCACCCTGATCCACCGCCTGGAATACTCGGACCTCTATCTCCCCTATATTCGGGAAGGCATGAAAGGCGTGGTTGACGAATCCGGTACAGCCAAGAAGTATTTCCGCAACTGGGAATACCAGGATCAGATCGCCGCGAAGACGGGGACGGCCCAGGTTACGTCGATTGACCTGGAGAACAACGCCTGGTTCGTTTGCTTTGCGCCTTATGATAACCCGGAAATCGCCGTGGCCTGTTTCATTCCGAACGGCTATTCCGGTTCCGAATCCTCCATTGCCCCCAAGTATTTCATTGAGTGGTATATGAAGCAGAAAACCCTGCGCGGTGTCGAACTCGTACTGCCTTACGGCAATACGCTCGCGCCCTGACCCCCGGATCGGAGGAAAACCATGTCCAGATGTATTGCTGTTGCTTCCGGAAAAGGCGGGGTCGGCAAATCCGTCATCACCGCAAACCTCTCGGCTGCCCTGGCGCTCTCCGGCGCAAAAGTCCTGATCATTGACGCCGATATCGGCCTTCGTTCCCAGGACGCGCTTCTGTCCCTGGAAAACAGGGTGGTATATGATCTTATCGACCTGGCCAGGGGAGACTGCGCGCCCGAACAGGCCGTCCTTCCCTGCGAGCAGATTCCTTCCCTTTTCCTGCTTCCTGCCGCGCAGTTTGAAAGAGTGAAATCCCTGGAGCCGAAAAAACTGGCGAAGATCATCCGCGCATTCCGGGACAGCTATGATTTCATTATCATTGACTGTCCTGCAGGCATCGAACGCGGGCTGCGCAATGTCCTGAACGCCGGAATCGATGAAACGGTGCTGGTCGTCACCCCGGACGATATCTCCGTGCGCAGCGCCGAAAGAACCGCGCAGGTCCTTGAAGCGAAAAAAGCCCCGCGTCCTGTGCTGATTGTCAACCGCCTGGACGCTTCCCTGGTCCGTTCAGGGGAAATGATGTCCCCCCGGACCGTTTCACAGGTCCTCGACCTGCAGCTGCTCGGCGTAATCCCGGAGGATCCTGCTGTTTACCGGGCACAGCTGAAGCACGGCCTTTTCGTCAATTACCAGTGTGAAGCCCGGGCGGCTGTTCTCCGGATCGCTTCCCGGATCCGCGGTGCGCATACCCCGATCAGGGAATTTACCCGTCAAAGGAACGGTATTCTCCGGAAATTCCGCACCGGAACGCTGAAGGAGGTGACGCCGCTTGACGATCACTGAAAACAGGCACGCGCGGGCGCATGTGGACGGCGTTCTGATCGCCCTGGTGTTTGCGATGTCTCTCTTCGGCATCGTTGCGGTCTGTGTGGCGACCTTTTCACCGCAGTCCAGCACGAACACCTCCTTCCTGAATCACGTTTTCGAATCCTCCTATGCCACCCGTCAGTGCCTGTTTGTACTGATGGCCCCGCTGGTGATCGGCGTGATCATGGCCTTCCCCTACGACGTGCTGCGCCGGCGGGCGGAGGTGTTTTACTGGGCAGCTTTTATCCTGCTTTCCGTTACGACGATATTCAACCGCGCCACGGGCGTGAAAGCCTGGCTCGATACCCTGTGGGGCTACACGATCCAGCCTTCCGAGTTCGCAAAACTCGCCATGATTCTCGTACTGGCCAAGAACCTGTCCCGTTCCGACAGGCCGATGGCCGATATGAAATCCTTTGTTCAGATCTTCCTGCTGGTCATTGTTCCCGGCCTTGTTATCCTGCTGCAGGGTGAAACCGGCTCCCTGCTGGTGATCATCTTCATGTTTGCCGTGATGATGTATTTCTCCAATGTTTCCATGAAAACGCTGATTATCCTCGCCTCCCTGGCGATTCTCGGCGTTCTCGCCATCTACGGATTCATGATCGCCACCGGCTCCCAGGACTACCGCCTGGCCCGGATTGCCGGATGGATGAACCCCGATATGTATTCTTCCTCGGACGCCTATCAGCAGACGATGTCAAAGATGACGATCGGTTCCGGAGGCCTCTACGGCAACGGCATGTTCGTCACCGGCGCCATTTCCCAGCTGAATTACGTTCCTGCCGACTGGACGGATTTCATTTATTCCACGATCGGTGAAACCTGGGGCTTTGTCGGCTGCGTCGCCGTGCTGATCGGCTATGTGCTGATCCTGCTCAGGATGCTGTATCTCGCCTGGTTTACCCGGGACAAGTTCGGCCGTCTGATCATCATCGGCGTTATGGGCATGCTGCTTTTCCACGTGCTGGAAAACATTGCCATGACGCTGGGCCTTATGCCGATCACAGGCATCCCGCTGCCATTCCTTTCCTACGGCGGATCCAACATGATGACAAACATGGGCGGTGTCGGCCTCGTCCTCAACGCGACCCGGAACCGCTCCCTGAACGCTTCTGTCAATACGCCCCAGACGCTCTATAATCCTTACCGTGTTCATAAACGTTTCAAGACCAAGTCGTACTGAAAACCCTGCAGAGTCCGGAGCTGATTTCATGAGCATGATGTTTAATGAAGATTATCTGGTCTGTTCCGCCGGTTACGGTGAAGTCATGAACGGTACCGTACTGCCCCGCCTGAAGGAGAAGGAACGGCAGGTCACGGTCGCCGGATATGAAGGCCGGCCCCTGTACTGCGTGGCATATGACGCGGATCAGCCTGCCGGGACCGTAGTCATCGTTCACGGCTTTACTGAGAACGCTCTGAAATACGCAGAACTGATCTGGTCCCTGCTTCATCTTCATTTTTCCGTCATCGCTTACGATCAGCGCGGACATGGACGCTCCTGGCGTGAAGAAGGACTGCCTGACATTTCCGTTACCCATGTGGAGCATTTTGAGGAATACGTGGAGGATCTGCATATCGTCTGTGAATCCCTCCTCAGCGGAATGCCCTTGCCGCATCTTGTTTTCGCCCATTCCATGGGCGGCGCAGTCGCCTCGCTTTTCCTGGAACGTTTTCCCGGTGTTTTTTCCGGTGCTGTTCTTTCCTCCCCGATGATCGCCCCTGATCTGGGCGGCTTCCCTGCCTGGTCCGCTTCCGCCCTCGGCGGATGCGCACGGCTGCTGGGCCAGGCGAAAAAGAATCCCTTTTTCATGAAGCCCTGGTCGGGACCGGAGGATTTCGCCACATCCTGTGCTACAGATCCTGAACGTTTTGCCTGGTACGACGGGATAAAGACTTCATACCCGGAATTCCGGAACAGTATCCCTTCGTATCAGTGGTCCCTGGAATCCATCCGGGTCACCGGTAAAATTCTCGCTCCCGGCGAGCCCGAGAAGATTTCCTGTCCCGTTCTGATCTGTACCGCGGATACAGATCACACGGTCCTTCCCGGGCCCCAGAGGCTTCTTGCGGAGAGAATACCCCTGGGCCGGCAGCTGGTCTTCCGGAACGCGAAGCATGAGATATTCCGTTCCCGGAACGACGTCCTGTTTCCCTGGTGGCACGAAGTCACCTCGTTCTTCCGGTCCGTAGTTCCTGCACAGCATGATCAAGGAGTTGATGCCTGATGAAGAAAAGCCGCTCTTTCCTTCCGGTTCTTTTTGCGGTCGTGATGCTTTTCTGCGTTCTTTTCGTGATCTGTTACCTGCCGGCTGTCAGCAGCCTCCGCTTTCGCCTGGAGGACGCTGAGAAAAGCCTTGAAACCAGCCGGGGACGTGAACGGAAGCAGCAGTATGAATATGACGAAGCCGTCGCCGCTATTCCTGAGGTGCAGGCTGAACTGGACCGGATTATTCCGCTGAACGAACAGGCGAAGCAGGAACTGCAGGACCTGAAGGCGGAAAGAAAAAGACTCCGTGAGGAAAAGAAGGAACTGGAAAAGCAGGCAAAGCAGGCTGCTGAGCAGGAGGTAAAAGGCGATGAATAACAGGACGAAACTGACCCTGTGGATCGTCATGGCTGTTGCTGCGGTCCTTGTAATCGTCTGTTCCGTACAGTATCTCGGACTGAACAGCCGTCTGAAGGAATTCGAAGCCGGGCTGTCCGAAAGCAGGGCGAAATGGGAGGGCATTGCTTCCGAAAAGGAAGCGCTGCTGGAAGTGCTGAATGAGAAACAGAAGGAGCTCCGGGAGACCGAGCTTTCCTACAACGATTCCGTTCAGAGGGCGGAAGAGATCAGAAAGGATATTGAAACGCTGAATCAGGAACTGGATGCCCTGAAACAGCAGTGAATTCCTGTACATGAACGGCCGGCAGCTTTTCTGCCGGCCGCTTTTTCTTTTCCTTTTATACAGAGACGTTCCGGATTGCCCGTCATTCCCTGTGATATATATCCTGCAGGACTTTCTTCTCATCGTAGGACATCAGTAGAATCGCGCCGAGTACGCAGAAAAACACAGCGGCAACGGCTACAATCCTCAGTCCCACCGGGGAGGCTGTCAGGTCGTTGCTGGTCAGGTCCTGCGCGGTTCCGAGGACTGCCAGTGACGTGAACACAAGCATGGCCACGGACTGTCCGAATTTCATCGCGAACGTCCGGGCAGCAAAGAACATGCCTTCACGCCTTTCACCGGTCAGGACCGCGTCCTGTTCGGCGACGTCAGCGACGATCGCCTGGGGAATAATGCCAAGCAGGGCCATGGGGAACGCGGCGATGATCACGATCAGGACACCGGGTACAATTCCGCTCAGGAACGGAACAACCCCGATCAGTGCCGTGACCGCATACGCCAGGGCCAGGCCGAAGAAACCGATAATCACCAGTTTTTTCTTTCCCTGTTTCTGGACCATCCTGGAGACAAACGGATAGAAACACGCGGAGAGAACCGTCATGGCCCCGAGGAATATTGTCGTATAGAATTCGTCCAGCTGCATGGAAACCTTCACAAAGAACGGAAGGCCGGTCTGGAAAAGAGTCAGGCCGATCCAGTACGCGATATCGGAGGCGGCAAAACGTCTGAAATTCCTGTTTCTGAACGTCTTGGAAAGGCTCTTCACGGCGTTGCTTTCGCTCGGTTCAGCGTCCACAAAATCCTTTTCCTTCAGCCGGAAACAGGGTACCAGCATGCAGAACAGCGCGATCATGGAAAGAATGATAAACAGGATTCGGTAGCTCCAGGCGTAACTGACGGCGGACTGCAGGAATGAAGCGAACACAAAAGGCAAGTAAGCGATCAGGGTACCGAAAAAGAACGTCAGCGAAATCGCGGTGGAAATATACATACGGTCTTCCTGGTTCTTGCCGAACTCGGAAATGAGCGCGTTATAGGGTGTGCAGTACATTGTCATGAAAAGATAGAACAGAATCAGGAAACCGAGCACCCAGACGATATTGATCGTGCTGATGGCCTCGACCGGAGCAAAGAATACAAGAACCGTAATCACGGCAAAGGGCACTGCCGCTTTCTGCATAAAGGGGATCCGGCGGCCCTTCGGGTTCCGGCTTCTGTCCGACAGTGACGCGATCCACGGATCCGTGACAGCGTCAAAAATACGGCAGACAAAAGTGATCAGGCCCAGCACGGTCAGGACCCCGAAGATAATCAGGCCTGTCGGCACATAGAATTTTGCCCCGGCCTCCACGGACCCCTGTGTCGGAAGATAAAAAGTCACAAGCCACGTATTGACAATTCCGCCCAGGATGGACCAGCCCAGCTGGCCTATGGCAAAAATCCACATTTCCTTTTTCGTCAGACGTCTGGTATTCATGCTGTCCTCCGGATCAATTTGAGAATTTGTTATGGTAATATTATACAAATAATCCTTATAAAGACAAGGAGAATTTTCCCCGGCAGGAAGAACGGATCTTCTTGTCAGGTTTGTCAGAAAAAACTTGACACCCGCATCTGTTCGTAATATAATCACGTCGTTCGCTGAAAAGCGGTATCTGGGTGTGGCGCAGTTTGGTAGCGTGCTTGAATGGGGTTCAAGAGGCCGGAGGTTCGAATCCTCTCACCCAGACCAGAGGGCTTTCTGTCAATGACGGAAAGTCTTTTTTCATACACTGCGGAAACTTGTCAGGTTCCTGCATCTGTTGTAAAATAAAATTTGTTATAGTCTCGGAAAGGAAGTCTGAATCATGACGAAGCTTGAAACGTCCCTTCTCGATATTCTTCGTGAAGACTGCCGGATTCCCCTTGAAAAACTGGCCGTTATGACAGGCGCTTCCCTGGAGGAAGTCGCCGTCGCCATTCAGGGCCTTGAAGAAAGAAAGATCATCCTCCGATACAGTCCCATGATCAACTGGGACCGTACGGACCGGGAACGCGTGGAAGCGATGATCGAGGTCCGCGTGACCCCGCAGCGGGATATGGGGTTTGACGCGATCGCCCGCCGGATCTACCGCTTTGACGAAGTAAAAAGCGTATATCTGATGTCCGGTTCCTATGACCTTCTCGTGCTTGTGGAAGCCCGTACACTGAAGGAACTGGCCGCTTTTGTTTCAGGAAAACTCTCCCCGCTTGAAACGGTCACCGGAACCGCCACAAGCTTTGTGCTGAAGAGATATAAAGAAGAGGGCGTCATCTTTGAAGGCGATGATACCGACCGCAGGCTGGTGATTTCCCCGTGAACTATGACCGGTATCTGAACAGCCGCATCGTTTCGGTTCCGCCGAGCGGCATACGCCGCTTTTTTGACCTTGCCGCTTCCAGGAAGGACGCCATATCCCTGGGCGTCGGCGAACCGGATTTCAAAACCCCCTACCTGATCCGTGACGCGGCCATCAATTCCCTGGTGGACGGAGAAACCCAGTATACCGGCAACAGGGGCCTGATTGAGCTCCGTCGGGAAATATCCTATTATCTTTCCCACCGGTATCATATCTCTTATCAGCCCGAGACTGAAATCCTGGTCACCATCGGCGCTTCCGAAGCCATTGACCTCGCCCTCCGGGCCCTCGTCTGCGAAGGGGACGAAGTGCTGGTTCCCGATCCGAGCTACGTCTCCTACGCGCCCGGCGTCATTTTTGCCGGAGGCGTACCCGTTCCTGTGGAAACCCGCCAGGAGGACGACTTCAGGCTGAAACCCGACATCCTTGAAAAAGCGATTACAGACAGGACAAAGCTGCTGATTCTTCCGTATCCCAACAATCCCACCGGCGCGATTATGGAGAAGCAGGACCTTGAAGCCATCGCTGAAGTGATCAGCCGTCATGATCTTCTCGTCATCTCGGACGAAATTTACTCTGAACTCGTCTATGACGGACATACGCACACGTCCTTTGCCTCCGTCGGCGATATGTATTCCCGTACCATCACCATCAATGGTTTCAGCAAGGCTTTTGCCATGACCGGATGGCGTGTCGGCTATGCCTGCGGCGCAAAGGAAATCATTGACGTGATGAACAAGATCCATCAGTACTCCATCATGTGCGCTCCCCGTCAGGGGCAGGTCGCTGCCGCAGCCGCCCTTCGCATGGGAATGGAAAACGGTTATGAAAGCGTTATGATGATGAGGGACAGCTACGACCGCAGGCGGAGGCTGATGGTCGACGCGTTCCGCACCATGGGCCTGGACTGTTTTGAGCCCTACGGCGCTTTCTACGCCTTTCCTTCCATCCGCCGTACCGGCATGACCAGCGAGGAATTCTGCTCCCTCCTGCTTCAGGAAAAGGACGTCGCTGCCGTGCCCGGAAACGCCTTCGGTCCTTCCGGCGAAGGGCACATCCGCTGCTGCTACGCCACCGCTGTCGATAAGATCAACATCGCGCTGGAGCGCATCGCTGATTTTGTAAAGACCCATTCCTGACCTTTTAGGAGACCATATATTATGATGAAACGATTTGCCGCCCTGCTGCTCTCCCTGATCCTGCTGATTCCCGCGAATGCTCCCGCGGAACTGGACGAGGACGATCTTTCCATCGAGGAATTCATCGATCTCGACGAACCGGAAGACGGACCCGGTATCGTGGAAACAGACGGATCGACCACGATCACGATCACCTGCACCGGCGATTTCACTATCGGCGGAGACAATTACCATCACAAAAACAAGAAAAAAGAGAGTTTTTACAAGGAACTCGAAGAAAACGGCGGAGACATCAGTTTTACCATGAAAAACGTCGCGGATATTCTCCGTTCCGACGATATGACGCTGGTCAACTTTGAGGGCACCCTGACCAATACCACCTATGTTCCCGACAACAAGAAGGGCAATGATTTCCTTTTCAATATCGATCCCGAATACGTGACCGTGCTGACGGACAATTCCATTGAGGCTGTCAGCCTCGCCAACAACCACGTCATGGATCACGGTACGGAAGGATATGAGGAAACAAAGCGTACCCTGTATGATGCCGGCGTTGTTTTTTCAACCGCGGAGGATATCGGCGTCTATACGGTCAAGGGTATCCAGATTGCGATGCTCAGTTACCTGTGCATCGACAGGTATGACAAGCCGGTGGGCGGATACCAGAATCTGTATGAAAAAGTCGCCGCCGATATTGCCGAAACCAAGCAGCGTTACCCGATTGTGATCGTTTCCTTCCACTGGGGAAATGAACTGGATTACAAGCCCAACGAAAGGCAGAAAAAGATGGGGCACCTGGCTGTGGACAGCGGAGCCGACCTGGTGATCGGCCACCATTCCCACAGGTTCAATCCCATCGAGGAATACAACGGCGTATATATCTGTTATTCCCTGGGCAACTTCTGCTTCTCCGGAAACAACAAACCCAAGGATATGACTTCCATCATGTTCCAGACGCGTTTCCGGATCTCCAAATCAGGAGAAATCAGCAACACCGGCTTCAGGATCATCCCGATCCGCATTTCTTCCCTGAAGGAAAGGAACAATTATATGCCCACTCCGCTCACTGACGATATGAAAATCGAAGGAATCATCTCCACGATGAAGAGCAACGGAAAAGGCTGGGGAATCGAAGAATATCCTCTGGAATGGAAATAAAAAAGGAGATGTTGCAATGCAGGCCTCTTTGCTGCTGGATACCTGTCTGGACGCCGGGATCGATTTCTTCACCGGTGTTCCCGATTCATTGCTGAAAGCGCTCTGCAATGAACTGTATTCCCGTTACGGAACAGACAGCGACGCTCATGTGGTCGCCCATAACGAGGGCGGCGCCATTGCCCTGTGCGCGGGCCACTATATGGCCTCCGGCAGGCCCGGCCTGTGCTATATGCAGAACAGCGGCATCGGCAACGCCGTCAATCCCCTCGCCTCTCTGATGGATCCGGACGTTTATTCCATCCCCTGCCTGATGATTATCGGCTGGCGCGGGGAACCCGGTGTAAAGGACGAACCGCAGCACGTGAAGCAGGGTAAAATCACCTGCGGGCAACTTGATCTGATGGGAATCCCCTACCGGATCATCTCCGGTGAAACAACGGATGAGGAATTCCTTTCCGGTTTCAGGGATCTTCTTGATGAAATGAACCGCGGAAAACCCGCCGCTTTCGTCATCCGCAAAGGCGCGCTGAAATCCTCCGTTTCCCCGCAGTACGGAAACAGTTATTCGATGACCCGGGAAGAGGCTGTCAGCCGTGTCCTTTCCTCTGCCGGAAGCAAAGACGTTTTCGTCTGCACAACGGGAAAGCTTTCCCGGGAAGTTTTTGAGCTCCGGGAATCCCGCGGCGAGGATCATTCCCGGGACTTCCTGACGGTCGGTTCCATGGGCCATGCCAGCATGATCGCCCTGCGGATCGCCGTGGAAAAACCGAACCGGAGGATCTGGTGCCTGGACGGTGACGGAGCCAGCCTGATGCATCTCGGCGCACTTCCTGTCATCGGTAAGAGGATGCCCGGAAACCTGGTCCATGTCGTTATGAACAACGGGGCGCATGAAACTGTCGGCGGAATGCCCGTCTGTTCAGGGGGAATGAATATCCCCGGTCTTGCCCGGGCAGCCGGCTATCCCTCCGTATTCAGCGCCGATTCGGAAGAAACGCTTTCCGAAGCCCTTCATGAGGCTGCTGACGCCTGCGGTCCTGTTCTCCTCGAAATCAGATGCGCATGCGGGTCCCGTGAGGATCTCGGCCGTCCCACCACGACCCCCGTTCAGAACAGGGACGCGCTGATGGATTTTATCCGCTGATTGTAACAAAAAATTCATAAAATTTTACCACAACATGTAGTGCCGGACTGTTGACCTGATTCATATATTTAGATAAAATAGTTTAGACAATGAATCAGGATGGGAGGAGTATGTGATGATCACCGGCACAGGCTATGGCAGCAAACCGGTTTTTCAGTACAAATTCCGTCCCCTGATGCAGGACCGGCGCGCGATGGACGGCGGCTTCTGCGTGATCCTGTATGAGAACCGCATCCTGTCCTTCAGCACCTATAACGCGGACGGTTCCTTTGTGGATGAACTGTGTTTTTCCCTTCCTCTCCGCGTGATCCAGTGCTTTTACGGTCTTCTCCGCAACGCGGGCAGCTGGCTCGGTGACACGCCCTGCGACTTGCGGGGCGCCAGCATGACTCCCTATGCCTCGTCCTTCGCTTTTGACGGTTATGATCCGATCCGCGTATGGGGAATCAACGATCTGCTCTGTCAGCCTGCCGGTTCACAGGCCGGGTTCTTTACCCGTCATCTGTATGTGCTGTTTGAGGATGTTGCCAATCTTTTCGCTGAAAACGGCATCCGTCTGACGCTGGACGGTTTTACCTGGGATTCGAACAGAATCCGTCCCTTCCGGAAGGGCCAGCTTTATTCTTCCGGCCAGCAGGGAGTTGTCTGATTTTATCCGGCGCACCGGAAGGTGCGCTTTTTTTATGAAAGGAACAATATGATGACCGTAACGGAAAAACGCGATGCCTGGCTTCATTGTCACGCCATGCCGGAGGAACTGCTCGCTCAGCTCAGAAGTATGGACGGGGATACCTGCAGTGACTCCTTCTACCGGGATCTCGCCTTCGGCACCGGCGGCCTGAGAGGACTGCTTGGCGCAGGTACCAACCGGATGAACCTTTTCACGGTCATGAAAGCCACAAAGGGCCTCGGAGCTTACCTGGCCGGCTCTTTTCCCGATCCTTCCTGCGCCGTCAGCTATGACAGCAGGATCCATTCCCGGGATTTTGCGGAACTGACGGCTGCCGTTCTCGCGGACATGGGAATCCGTGTTTACCTGTATCCCCGTCTCAGTCCGACGCCGATGCTCAGCTTTGCCGTCAGGCATCTTTCCGCTTCCGCCGGCGTCATGATCACAGCCTCGCACAATCCTGCCGAATACAACGGATATAAGGTATACGGCCCGGACGGATGCCAGATCACGCAGGAAGCCGCTTCCGCTATACAGGGCATGATCAGCCTGCAGCCGGATCTTCAGCCTTCCCTTCCCTCCTTTGAGAAATATCTTGCTTCCGGAATGATCCGATATATCACAGACGAAACCGCGGAAGCCTACTACCGGTATATACTCTCCCTGCGTGTCAGGCCCTGCAGCGAACCGCTTCACGTGGTCTATTCCCCGCTGAACGGTACCGGAAACGTCCCTGTGCGCGAAATCCTGCACCGTCTCGGGAACGTCCGCGTGGACGTTGTCGCAGCTCAGGAAGAACCGGACGGCCATTTCCCGACCTGTCCCCGTCCCAATCCCGAAAACCTGGATGCCATGACGCTCGCCATCGAAAAAGCGCTGCAGGCCGGGGCCGATCTCTGCTTTGCCACGGATCCGGACTGTGACCGGATGGGTGCCGGCGTCCGGACCGGTCAGGAAGTCACCCTGATATCCGGAAACGACATGGGCATCCTGATGCTCGATTATCTCTGCCGGAACCGCAAAACCGGCGGAACACTTCCTCCAGTGGTCCTGAAAACGATCGTGACAACGGATATGGCCGATGCCTTATGCGCCGCCCACGGCCTGGAACTGCGCAATGTCCTGACCGGTTTCAAATATATCGGTGAACAGATCGGCTTCCTCGAGGCGGAAGGACAGGAGGACCGTTTCCTCTTTGGTTTCGAGGAAAGCTACGGATACCTGTCCGGTACGGGTGTGAGGGACAAGGACGCAGTGAACGCGGCTCTCCTGCTGTGCGATATGGCCTCGGAACTGAAATCCGAAGGGCTGACCCTTCTCGACCGGCTTTCCCTGCTCCGGGAGGAATACGGAATCCATGAGCAACGACTGCTTTCATACGAATATAAGGGTGAACACGGTGCTGTACGGATGACGCAGATTATGGAATCCCTGCGTTCCCCGCAGGACCTTTTCCGGGATGACCGCCTGCGCCGGGCACAGCGGACCGATTACCTGCTTGATGATACCGGACTGCCGAAGAGCAATGTGATCTCTTTCCGGCTGTCCGATGAGGACCGTTTTGTCGTCAGGCCCTCCGGTACGGAACCGAAGATGAAAGCCTACCTCTTCACCCGGGCCTCTTCGCCGGCAGAAGCGGAAAAGCGGCTGGACAGCCTCCGTTCCCTGGTGGACAGTATCTGCGGAACATAAAAGAAAAGGACTGCCTTTCGGCAGTCCTTCTTTTCTGTCAGATCAGAACCTGTTCTGACGCTGCGCCTCGAAGCAGTCGCGGCAGTACACGGGACGATCTCCGCGGGGCTGGAAGGGAACCTGGGTTTCGCATCCGCAGCCGTCGCAGATCACGGTGAACATGGGCCGGGGAGCTCCGCCGTTGCCGTTCTGGACCTTGCGGGCGTCACGGCAGGCCTTGCAGCGCCGGGGCTCGTTCTGGAAGCCCTTCTCGGCGTAGAACTCCTGTTCGCTGGCGGAAAAGATGAACTGGTTTCCGCAGTCACAGCAGGTCAGTGTCTTGGCTTCGTACATGGATCATAACCTCCTAATAATGTTGTTTACCCGCGCCATTGGTGATGAATCGTGCCCCGTTCCAGACAAT
>JAEEGL017461720.1_pt1 | contig 14756 bp, 19 predicted proteins | sample 9134231 | NCBI WGS metagenome assembly JAEEGL01 (sample SAMN16246548, study PRJNA631951) | gut metagenome | biome: gut microbiome; feature: rumen; material: fiber-attached | host: Bos | place: Iran: Karaj | collected 2018-10 | reverse complement strand
GGAAACAAACGAGGTTTTCACGCCTTTCGAAATCATCGAGCGCATGTGCGAAATGGTGCCGGAGGAAAGCTGGGCGGATCCGGAAAAGACTTTCCTGGAACCGACTTTCGGCAACGGCAACATCGTGCTGTACATCCTGTGGCGCCGCATGGCCGCCGGCATCGACTGGCAGACCGCGGTGAAAACGCTGTACGGCACGGAACTGATGGAGGACAACTGCCTTGAATGCAAGGCGAGGGTCATGAGCCTGTTCGACGCGTTGGGACTGGACTACGACGAAGACCTTCTTTTCGACATGCTCGACAAGCAGCTTGTCAACACCGATTTCTTCGACTGGGACTTCGACAAATGGAAGCCGATTAAAAAGAAAGAGGAACCGAGGTCGATCAGCTTGTTCTGAACCTTTTTATCTTCAACATAGTAGATTGCTTTCCCGGGCAGAGCTGTCTGTCCGGGTTTTTTGTTTTTATACCTCATTGCATGTAAATCAGATAATAAATATAAAAAGTAAAAATTAATCATATACAATGACGAACAGAATGGATTACATTCACAGGAAATCTCGCGGCAGAGCGCTGAACGAGTCAATGCTCAATGAGGCCGTATATAACATGAAGGACGTCAGGGAAATGTGGTACAAGAAGATAAAGCTTCTTAGCGATCCGAGAAAGCAGATAAACCTTCATGCCAAGCTTTCTAAAATCGAACCGGGTCTGAGGGATGCGGAACTCGCCAAGATATTGCTGCACAATTTCCCGGGAACATCACCGGGATTCATCAATTCGATAATCAGCAGCACTTTCGGCGATCCCGACTGGCTTGAGATACTTAATACCAGGTTCGGTACGGATATCGACATGGACTACCTTAAATCAAACTTCGCAAGGATGCGCGGTCCGGAACTCGACCAGAGGACGCTGCAGGCTGTAGGCAAGAAAGAAGACGCCTTTATAAAGCAAATCGAAAGCGGCAGGGGCAACACCAAGTCCGAAGAGGTGATGAAAGTCGCCGCGAATACCAAGAGGACTTATATCGCCGGGTCTTTCGAAGAGGTGTATGAACTTGTCACTACGAGAAACGATTTTGAAGGACGTTACGAAAAAAATCCCGACGGGACTATTTCGATAAACATGGCCGACATTCCCCTCACGATGGTCAGGGCGATGTACGGACTTAAGGTGGTAGACGATTCGCAGCCGCTCGTATATATCGTGTTCGGCCCGAACGGCGGAAACGACAAGGTTATAAGAGATCATGCGAAGCAGGAACTCGACCTGTTCCTCAGGAATTCGCACGATGAGAAAGAATTGCAGGAGATGCGTATCGGATACTACGACCTGCGTCCGTGCGGCCTGGAATACTGGTGGACCAACGTTTCGAAAAGGTTCGTAAGCAAGAAAGACAACGAAGCGGTGGACAAGGTAAGGAACAGCAACGCGACATTGGTATTGTCACGTGACGGCGAATGCGTATTGATGACTGAGGATTTCGAAAGTGAACCTGAAATCGATCCCGCCGTAAATCCCGGTAACGCGCCTGTGACCGCTCCGATAGAGGACGAATATGGTTTCGATACAGTAAAAGAATCTAAAAATAACGATATAAGAATGAACAGATATAACAGAAATTGGGCGAAACCCGAATCGGCAAGGTTGAGAAGGTTCGCAGACATGCTCGAAAGTATGGACGACAACCGTAATTCGAGAGGGTATAACAACTTGTTCGAAGCCAAGGCGCTGACTCCCGAAGAGAAGATGGACCGCTGGCACAACGGCACCCGCAAGGAGAACATCAAGGCCTGCAATATCGACAAGCTCAAGGAGTACAGAAAAATCTGCAGGGCGAAAGGATATACGGAACAGGTAAAGATCATTAACGCCGAACTGAAGAGACGCAAGGACGAGGAAATCAACGAATCGCAATTGCCTTCCCGCGGAATTAATTTGCAACCCGGCGGAGAATTCTACAATATGGACAAAGACACGTTTATGTCCATATACGACATGCTTGTAAAAAAATACGGAGAAGACCGTATAATATACAATAAGCTCGGGTACGGTATTGTTACTTTATGGCTAGATGAAATAGGTCCTAACGGATATGAAATAATATTCTGGTCTGAACTCGGCACGCTGATCGATGTTGATTTGCTGCGTCATTTGCTTCCGGGCTCGATATTTGTATAATTTGAAATATAAATTGAATTGTATAAGGGAAATCCGCAAGGGTTTCCCTTTTTCGTTATACGCCTTTACCTACAAATAAATATAAAAACATAAAGACAAAAATAAGATTTAATATATGTTGAAAAGCAGGACATACGCGGGCAAGAGAGTCCGCCTTTATGAAGAGAACGACCGTTTGGGCAACCTCGCCGAAATAGGAAAGATATTCGCCGGAATATCAAACAGAATAAACGACCTTTGCGAATTGGTGGAAAACGATCCGGCATACGAGGAATACACGGACGACATCATGGACTACGCCAACCATGTGCTCGAGATGAGCGGATACGTCAAGAAGGATTTGGAGGTATTGACGAAGAAACACTACAGGTACGCGTCGATGGGCGAATCTTTGGTACCGAGACGCATACTCGAGGGCAAGAACGACGGCGGACTCAGGAACGGCGTCATCTATTCGTTCCTCACTAAGAGGGTCGGCCCTATCATCGCGAACACTTTGGCGGAAAAGGGATTCAAGGCGGAAGTGCATAAGCCCAGCCCCAGCGAGAAAATACAGAGGGCATTAATCGACGTCAAATCGAAAGGCGGCATAAACGGCATGAAGCAGTTCGCCATCAACTATTACGACGGCACCGAGGTAATAGCCATTTCTAATGATAAGTTCATGAACGGCGTAAAGGCTTCCAAGGGATTCCTGTTCGTGTCGCCGGCGGACAACTGCGTATACGGTTTGCCTTCGACGGTGCTTCAGTCGAACTGGAAGAACCTTTTGCTCGATCCGCGTAGCGAACGTCTCGGTGGCAGCAATATCGCTACGGTCATAGACGCCATCGGCATGAGGAACGAGATTTCGCTGTGCGACCCGGATGTGCTGCGCGAACTTGCAGCAAGCAACGGATTCGTGTATGCGATGAGTCAGGCGAACGCCGATAAGTTCAAACAGGAGCTCGAAGAGTATAAAGCTATAAAATAAAGGATTTACGATGAAATACCTTAAAGCATTCGATAATCATGAAGACTATAATGAATGGTCGGTCGGGCAAGGGGATACCGAGTTCATACGTCCAAGCGTCGGATACTGCATAAGCGAGAATGAAGTGCATTTTAACGGCAAAATCAGCCAATATGTGGATCTCGGACTATCGAGCGGCAACCTCTGGGCGACATGCAACCTCGGTTCGGATGACCCATATATGCCCGGCTTATATTATGCATGGGGCGATCTTTTCGGCTATACCGCAGATCAAGTCGGTACCGATAAGGACTTCAACGATTCCGATTATATATACGGCAGTCATGACGCGCTTACCAAATACAATGATACAGACGGATTGGAAGAACTGGAACAAAGTGACGACGTGGCGTATGATGAGTTAGGGCAAACGGACGACGGGTATTGGCATATACCGAATCCGATGGATTTCGATGAACTATTAGACCATACGAACCAGATTTACGACGAGACGCACAACTGCTATATACTTACGTCGCAGATAAACGGTAAAAAACTTATAATGCCTTTGGCCGGTAATGCTGATGACGGTTTTATCAATTACCGTAATGATTTCGGAAGGTATGGCGCATATTGGACGAATTTGTTGTACTACGACGGTTCTGTCGACATAACGAGCGCATATGCTGTATATTTAAATCAAAATAGTAACGGTGGAAGTTTAGAACAGTGCTACCGATTCCGCGGGTTACAGATACGGCCCGTCCTTTCCGCTATTCCGCAAATACCGCGATAAGAATCGAACTAATTTTTATTTAATACATGTAAAGGCCGTCATGCGACGGCCTTTTTCTTTTATACGGATTTTTCATATATTTAATATATGGAAAGACAAGTAAGAAAGACATGTGATTACGTCGTAAGCTATGCGGTATCGGAACGAAGGTACAATAAAAACGTTTATGTTGATACTAATAACTATATGCGCACGTCGCGGGTATGCCTTGTGCAGAAGGAAGACGAGTCAGAATTGAAATTTATTGATACGGTGCATGAAAATCCCGCTGAAATCTGTATGCGTCTGCAGACCGCCGTCGAACAGATCACTGCCGGAACGGGTGTGACGGATTTCGATGTCTGCATATTGAACTACTGGCGTGACGACAAATCTTGCTGGGGATATAAAGAAAACCCGTAAAAACTTTCACGGATTGTTTTCCGGTTTCAGAAAAACGCGTATATTTATATTGATTACGGAGACAATGAACAGCAAACAAGTAATGAGAGTTTCCGTATGGATATTCAAAACTTACCGCGGGTATTGTGTTTGCGACAGGCAGTCTGCCTGGTAATTTATGGATACCTGCCGCGATAAAGGCGGCCGACGAGGGGAAGGTTCCCGTTTCCAGCAGTCGGGTTTGATAGACGGGAATGAGGATCCGGTGTGAGGAAATCCACAGCCGTACCGGAATCCAAGAGAGCCGACGGTAACGCGGGGATTATGCTGGGAGGTAGGACGTTCAACAAGAACTCGGCTCGTTCGTCCGAAGTAAAAGGAGTCTTATTCCGGGATGCAAAGCGGCTCTGCCCCGGTTGAAAGAGAAGGATTTGTCTGTACCTTCCCGTGAATCCTGTAAATCAGGAAACAGACGACATACAGAGTCGTATATCAGGTCGCTTGCCTACAGTACCTAACGGCGAATGTCGGCTGCGTGTTAATACATGTTTCTGTCACCGGAGAGTAAGGTGCGCCAGATCAGGCAAAGAGGTTCGAGTCCTCTTCTCTGTACGCTTTCGCGAAGCAGGTTTTAAGTGCTTTGCCTCTTGTCGTTCCGATTGGCCTTAAGCAGAGGATGCACGGACGCAAGGTCTAAAAAGTACTCCATTGAGCGGTTCGGAGGTGAAGCAACCGCACAGTTGTCATGCTGTGAAATGGCAGGAGGCGCGATGGCCTCTGAACGGTTGTGGCGGACAACCGTCATCGTAAAAGTCCGCTAACAGGTCCCGTAGCGCAGTTGGTTAGAGCAACTGACTCATAATCAGTAGGTCCCAGGTTCAAGCCCTGGCGGGACCACAAGAGTTTTCCTGACGCCAACTCTTCAAAAACAACGCGTCAGGCATGGCGTCTGAACAAAGCCATGCTGTCAAGAAGTAATCCACTAGCACAACGATGCCCTGTAACGGTCACTGTAAATCGAGCTCGTTGAATCGTCTAAAAAAGTGCAACCATGTTCAGAGGAGAGATGCCGGTGAACGGTAGTCCGGCAGAGGAGAAACTTGGCATTGCAGGGCGACCTGCAGGTCTTTAGCTCAATGGAAGAGACGCGGAACTTAATTGTTTCGATATCCCGGTTCGAATCCGGGAAGACCACAAAGACATAGAAGGCTGTCGTGAATGGAGCGGGACAGCGGCAAAGCTGCGGTTTTAGCCGGTATGAGATTAAGGCAGATAGCGTAAGCGGATTTGTTTAACCGGCGGCAAGGTCGTGTTTATTTACGCAGCGATTTTTACCCGCTTGTTCATTGACGGCCTTCTTTTTATCTAAACGACATAAAATGGAAATACCAAAATGCATCGATGATTTCAGGAAAAAAGCGACAGACGTCGTCCCGACCGCGAACTGGTTCGGCCTTGGAACAAGCGTGTTTACGCTTACCGATCTTTTTCCACGCGAAAAGCCTCGCGCAGACAATTACAGCAAGGACGTCGTCAAGAAGCTCGAAGCATTGATCGATCCTGACGACAATTGGCCTTATGACGTTTCGATAGCGCCGCACGCTGCTAATGACGCGTACGTTAATTCGGAAATAGACAAGGCGGAGCAGGACAAGGACGACAAGAAGTTCATGCGTTTTTACCGCAAGTATATCCTGCACAGTGTGGAAGACGCGGTGGCGATGCTCTGTACACAGGTGCTTGCCATCGCGGGCAGATACGGCAAGTCGGTAGGCGACATCGAATATCGTGACGAACACCGCGAATCTGAATTCATTGACATATTCAGAAACAGCAGCGACCGTGATATCTGCGATTTCCTGCGAAGGAAAGTACGCGATATCATGCATCGCGAATGTGAGACCGAAGAAAGGAACAGGGAATCGGATTTCCAGTATGTGTTGTCATTCTTATTTTCATTTGCGGTAAGACTTGGCATCAAGAACATCGAATGGTATATCCAGAAACGTATAAATTTTGAAATGCTAAGGGCAGTGGAAAAGCTGAAGCGTAAGTCGTCAAAAAGAAACAGTAAAAGAACAAAATAAAATTTCAATAAGATGTTAGAATTGGATAAGCTTATCACCGAAGCCATGAAAAACGGTGAAACGGCAAAGCTTAACGTTTATAGGGCGATTAAGGCTGCCGAAACGGAAAAAAGCAAAGCTCCTAACAGTAAGCCGCTTGATGAAATCGGGGAGATTGGAATCATAAAGAAACTCGCTTCGCAGCATAGCGAATCTATTGAACTTTACCGTAAATTGGCGGATGAAAAAGAGAAAGAGCTTGAGGTCATGAAATCCCTGCTTCCGCCTGAGGTTTCCAAAGACGACATCATCGCTACCGTGCTTGCCTGGGCTATCGCTGAAAGCAACGGGGAAACCATTCCGAAGAACCGTATGGGCGAAGCAATCAAGGCGGTCAAGGCGAAATTCCCGACCGCTGACGGCAAGCTTGTCACGGACTGCGTAAAGGAAAGACTCGCCTGATGATTTATACCGGATATTACGGAGGGCTGCAGAAAGTCTCTGATTCGGTAGTAAAGGTGCAGGTGTCGAACTCCGCGCCGGTTCCTGTGGATATACGCTTTGAAAAAGCGATACCGGATTGGGCGTTCATAGTGAAACCGTATAAAGACGGCGAAATAGATAAAGAAGAATATGAACGGCGGTACCGTGAACAGCTTGACAAATTCGGTGAAAACATTATCGGGGTAGTCGAACATTTCAATTCCACCGGAAAAGATTATATCTTACTGTGTTACGAAAAACCAGGGGATTTCTGTCACCGGCATATTTTGTCCGCGTTCATAAATGAACGTCTGGGACAGGGGAACGTGCGGGAATATGTTCCGGAGATACACGCATCGTCCGCGCTATTCTAAAAAACAAAGGGGAAACATTGTTTCCCCTTTGTTTTTTTAAAGCATATTCCATTTCTGGTACCGTTCGAGACCGGCGCAGTATACCTGCACCAGTACATCGGTAAACCGTTTGTTCTTGTAGTATTTCTCGCAGCACAGATGCTTATCCTTATTCCATGATATCGTATAGTTATTGTTCTCGTCCCGTTTGCTTGTGGTATATCCTGTACGGTTGTCGAAATACCATACTTCGCGGAAATAACATGCGAGAACCGGAATATCGGGTATAATCTGCGAATCACCGGAGATGAACAAATGTCTTCCATCATGCGGCATGCTTTTGTTGATGATTCTCGAGCAGCTATGGAAATATTTGTACAGTCCCCAATAGCGGTGTTTATCTTTACCTGAAAGGTGTTTTTCCGATAAAAGCCCGTCATAATTTATGCCTCGCTCTATATGCGGACCATTTTCAAGGTCATACCTGTATACGTCGAACTTCATGTCTTTCTTCGGTACAAGGTATGAATAGTCGCCGTCATCACATACAAGCGGCTTGAGTTTGAAATCGTCACGACGATAACCGAATCCATATATCGATTCGAGTAAAGGCAGCACATTTTTAATATGGAATTTGGTAGTATAGTGATGCGTATCATGGACTGCCTTGGAATACAGCGGATTATATCCTTCTGCAAGCGGCACCTTTATGGTTGCCACTGATTTATATCTGTCTTTATATTCTTCGTTGATATACGGGAACTGTATGTATTTCGCCTTCTCTATAATCTCTTCCCTTGTCATGAACCTAATTTAATTGTATTTTTTTCTGGTATGCCATATGGGGTAATCTTGCAGCATGTCCCATTCTTTACAGTATCCGCCTATTTTATATGGCAAAACGCCGTAATATTTCGTTATCAGACTCCAAACGGATTGATCATGTCGGTTGTCTACAAAGTTTTCGGCGTTATCCGGATCATTATTATATATATCTGTTATGAGCTCGAATTTGCCGTTGCATATGCTATTAAAATCGCTTATCACTTTGACACTCAAGTCGTTTTTTATCATAAGGATAGTACCGGCACATATCTGCTTGCTTCCCAATTGCTCTGTCGTGAATGTATGGCCATAATATTCGCCGACGTATTTAACGAGTTTTCCCGTGGTATACCGTAAATCGTCACTGCTGGTTTTTATCCCCGTAATCTGGAGCGGCATTGTTTTCATGTCTTCTATACATTTGTATAGCGTATTCAAGGAACGCTCATTGACATTAAGGTGAGACCCGGCATCCATATACAATAGGAAATCGCCGTCGTTCATTTTCGACAGCGTCGAGTTGATTATATACGGTTTCCATGACCAATACGCGTATCCGCGCATTCCGTACTGTTGTATTCTCTCATTCAGCGTTTGCTGAAAATCGCACGGCAAATCTTTTTCCGTAAGGCTTGTTATAGTATCAAATACGCCGGATTCCTTTGCTTCTTTCGTAAGTCTTTCCTTCGACATATTGGTGCTTGCGAATGTTAAGAAATTCAGTTTCATGGCGGTTACTTAATTTTATAGTCATAGATTCCGAGCTTTATGCAGTCTTCCGTATAGTAATACGTATTCTTGCGATTACCCGGTATTGTATTCCATGGATAAGGCATTATGACCTTTTTCTCGGGATTGCTGTTCAGGTACATCCCCCACCATGAATACGTGCTTGCACTTATGATGTTATCCCTGCACATGGACTGCAGGAACAAATCGCAGAACAGCCCGGGGTTTTCAGTGCGCTTGTCCGCGAATACCATGTTATCCCCTAAGTCGATATTGTTTTTGCACCACTCAATATCATCCGATATGATTATGACCTTGTCATAATCCTTATCCGTCAAATCGTACGCCGCTTCCCAGTATTCCTTGGGGCAGCTGTACCAACCGCCGGCTATTATTTCCGGATTAAGGAAATCGCCCCTGCGCACATGCATGCACAATGAATTTCCGGTAGGTCCGTACAGGTCCATCAATTCCTCCTTTAGTCCTTTCGACGGCGTAAATATGTCGCGTATTTCGGGATAGACGTACTTTATGCCTGCTATATAGAAATCGAACACATCGTCGGGTTTGGCGCACAACGCTTTCTCCCTGTCCCTTATATAAGTACTCCTTATATCCGTATCAGGATGTACGACATCATATCTTCTGAAGAATTCCTTGCCGTACAGTTCATTGTGATAATAATAGTAATCCCGTTTCTTTTCCTCGTTGTCCGGTATGTCTATGATATAGACGGACGTATCGAGGCTTTCCGCTATCTTTTCGGCATAGCACAGCTCAAACAGCACGTTGCCCAACCTTCCGCGTAACCTTACACCTATCATTTGCTTAGCGGCGTATATTTGAAATTACGCACCTTCATGGGCTCATCGAGGCGGTTCTTCTGTATCTTCGGATCGTCCACGTTTATGTCGATTATGAAGTCCATGAGGTATCCCCTTTCTGGATTCTTCAGGTTTTCAGTAAGCATGCGCGCGTATTTGCGGCACACGGTCTTCGTCACTACGCCGTTCGCCTTGAACGTAATCTTGTCGGGTTCCCATACGCATTCGTACTTGATCCAGTTTTCAGCGGGATCCAACGGCTGGTGTCTGACCCTGACGTTCTTTGAACCAAGGTGACGGTGAATGTTATTCTTGTCGTTATAGTGGACGTTGTATGTCGTACGCCATGACTTGCCGAGCCACGGGAAATGGTTGGTGAACGGGCAAAGGTAATTGCCGCCTGTAGTGAACACTTCCATCACGTCTATCTCAGGAGGCCAGTTTCCAGCACCGCTGAGCCAACACGCGCATCCTACATTGAGTCCTTTCGGGATTTTCACTTCTATGGAAAAAGTGCCGTAGTCGAAATGTTCCCTCGTGCGTATCAACGCTCTCTCTATCTGGGGATAGTATACCGTGCCGTCCCAATGCCTTACCTCTTTCGGGTTTTCCTTGTAATATAAATGCAGTTCTCCGTTACGCATCCTTACTATCACATTTTCAGAATTGCTGTACCATGCATGCGGATATGTCGGGTGTATTACCCTGCCGCCGTCCATCGCGGGTGACCAGTGATATCCGCACCATTCGAATACGCTTGAATCTTTTGTATTCTCGATCATAACTATTCGCTTTATATTTTAATATTTATATGTCAGAATCCTTGTACGAAAATTTACGAAAAATCCTGACGGGACTTTTCCGGTTAATTTCGGGAATTAATTACAAAAAATAAAGCGGAATTTTTTGTAAATAAAAATCCCAGAAAAAGCGGAAACTTTTCCGGGATTCAAGATAAAAGTGTTTAAATCGATTTTAACGCGTTTTTAAAACAAATAGGTGTTCATATTATTTTATATAGGAAAACGCGATACGGCAAATAAAAAAGCCGTCTGAATCAATTCAGACGGCTTTCAGCATGACCGGCATGCAATCCTTACATTTTCTTGTTCAGCAAATCGGACATATGGTCGCAATAGTCCTTGAGGGCTGTCGCGATGCATTGCCTTTGTACGAGATCCTGTCCCGCCTCAAGCAGATCGCCGATAGCGTCTTCGGCCTTTTCGAAAAGGCGTTCATTGGCGTCGATGACAGTTTCCGCCCTTTCGCGAACCAGTTTACCCGTATCCGGATCGAATTCGTCTTCGTAACGTTCAGCCGTGACATCCGCCTGCACGCGATACATGTCGCGCAGGTAGCCTACTGGAAAATCCTCGAAAGCGTCTTCCGGTTCCTGCACATGTTCTTGTCCGGCATGCTTCGCAATCAGTAAAGGCAAAAGGAGAAAAAACAAGTCGTTCATGGTCAATCCTCCTCCGATTCAGGTTCTTCCGCGTCTTCCTTGAACCATACGGTCCTGCACTCGGGGCAGTCGAAATACAGTTCACCGTTCTCGTTTCGCTGCCATTCGTCATCCGTGAACTCGTGTCCGCAGTTCACGCATTGGTACATCTGTTTCTGTTCGTCCATTTCCTATAAAAATTGTTTCATTATAAAAATATGAAAAAACGGCGTAACCGGAAAATCAGCGGATAGGCAGTCCGGCCTTCTCCAGTTCGTACCTGTACGTGGCCAATACGCCGTGCGGGATGTCGACGACGAGATCCGCGCGGAACTTCAGGCGCTCCCCGTCCGGCGGTAACGGCAAGGGCTTTGCCCTTCTTGCGCATCTTCGGGCCGTTGAGGAAGTAGTCCCAGTTGGACTTGCCGGTCACGTCGCCGAGTTCCTTACGGCGTTCGGGATCGTTTTCCTGCATGCGGATCTGTTCCATCAGCGGATCGACTTCGCGCATCTTTTCGAGGCGGATGCCGTAGATCTTGCCTTCGAGCGAATCGATGACGAACAGCATGGAATGCTTCTTGTCGGCCTTGCCGTCGTGCGTCCATTCCGCCATCATCTTCGGCAGCGACACGCCGACCGTATCGTTGACGCTGTACGAGTTGAGGTAGCCGATTTCGCAACCGTTGGGTTCCTCCTTCATAGTGATTTTGACGTCCGCCCTTTTGCCGAGCTTCGGCATTTCGGCGTGGATGCCGTTCTGGTTGAGCGTGTCCGTGAGGCACTTGCGGCCGTAGTTCAGCAGGAAGCCGTGCAGGACGGGGTTCCTCAGCGGGTTGGTGCTCTGGTTGATCGACGAGTCATCGAGACCCGAATAGTCGTACTCTTTCTTCAGCATGTCTTTTATGTTTTTACAGATTGTTTTCTTTATTGTCTATACATTCCTTATTGATTGACGATGCAAATATACGGCTATTCCGTTTGTCGCGGCCCGCCTGGGAAACCTTTCCGATGTCGTCAGGTTTTCATATATTTAATAAATAATTAAAATAATTTATTGGCAATGAACAGAAGAGAATCTGTATATTACAGACGCAGGAGATCCGGCATGCTGAAGGAAAGCCGCGGGGTGAATACCGTCGAGGTGTTTATTGACAGACTCGACAATCTGTGTGACAGCCTCGAAAACCTGCAGGATATCGACGACAATGTAATGATTAGCAGTACCTTGCTGTCTAACGCTTCAAAAAACGCCCGTCTGCTAGCGGACACGTACGAGAGAGACGACGCGTTCATAGACGAGATTACCGGCGCGCCCGGTTTCACCGCCGAACAAGGCTTCGTCAATGACAAATCAAATACGCTCGGCCTCAGTTTCCCCGAGGCTTTGAGAATGGTTTCCGACTGCATCGAAGACATACTCGACGGCGATCATACCGATGAAGAGCTGCAGTCATTATTATCTTATTCAGATTTAATAAGACGGTTCCTGACATGGCTGCGCAGGGACTATTCGATTTAATCGGCGGCATGGATAACGGTATCGTGAAGAGGTTCCTTACCGGATCCGACGATACGGGAAGGTTCATAGTGAAGAGCGTGGTTACGGGCAAAACCTATTTTGTCGAGCCGATTGACGACGGACAGAGGACGGAATGGGGCGACCTGAATCCCGCGACAAAGAAAATCGAAGGCGACTACGGTACGAAGCACCGCGGCGCCGTCAACGAAAAAGACTCGATGATTACGAGGGAGAACGGTTTCGAGAATATAGTTACGCTCGAACCCGGGGTATCACCACTCGACTATATAAACCGCATTGACAAGGAATATGAAATGCGGATGACAGGCAAATCACAGGTTTAATCAAAAGTTTCGATATATGGAAGTTATCATAACAAACGGAGACATTAAGACGATAGAATGGCTCGAAAACGCGGTGCGGGACATGAAAGTGTATAAAGATATGTTCTCAACAAACATGCAGGAGAATTTGCACAACGCAGAAGGGTTCCTGCACAGGATTAAGACGAATGCGCTGACCGCGAAAAAGCTCGATCCGCAACAGAGATAAAAACAGGTTTTATAAAAGGTTTAAAACATGCAGGCTGCACGAAAGTGCGGCCTTTTTTATTTGCCGTCGGTAAACGATGTGCAGAAACCGAAAATAAGATGCGAAACGTCGCGTCTGTCGCGTTTTTATCGTTTCGCCATGGGTTTATATTATTTTATGACAGAAAGCGTTTAAGGGCATTTTAAATGCCTCGAAAAAGTCCCGACGGGATTTTTTATCGTCCTATGACCGACTATTTCCGATGACCTCGAGTGAAAATAAAAAAGGAAGTCCGGCAAGGACTTCCTCAAAAACGCGTATGAAAAACGTTTTTATTATCCGAACTGCTGACAGTATCGGATAACAACCATCAAAACAATTAAAACCAAAAACAACGCATCACCATTTATAGTTGATGATATTAGCTTCTTTGGTATACATGACATCGACGGTAAGCAGGACCAATGCGTTTGTCATGCTCGGTGAAAGGAATCCCGAATAGCACGGACCGCCTTCCCTGTCGAAATACGCGGCGAATACGAATACGCCTCGCCCGGGGATCTGACGCTTTACTATCCTGAACTCGTATCTGTAACTGTCCTCGCCACTGTTTTTTATTTCCACCGGCAGAATTCGGCACAGCGCGTCGTCGCTCCATGCCGGCATACAGTCTTTGCCGAGATATTTCTTGCAGTTCTCGATTGTTTTTGGAATAGGGTTCCAGTTTTTAAAGGGATCCTTTCCTTTACCGGCAATGACCATCATATCCGCCGATTCCGGATCTATATTGGACGCCAAAAGCGTTTCCGCCTGCTCCCTTGTCGTATACATACGATTCGTTTATTTTATTTTAAATATACTGTTTTTATCTGTTTTCGGAAAGCGTGCCCTTATACGCGGTGTACAGTTCGACAATCTTGTCCATTTCACCGGAAACGATAAGTTTGACGATATCGTATCTGCGCATGTCAGATACGCCGATACTGAGCTTTGAAGCGATTTCGTCGCATAGCATACCGAATTCCGTCAGACTATTCTTATGGTTACATGTGAAACAAGCGGTAAATGTAGAGTCTTCATGACCGTCTAACGACGCTCTGCGTGAAACGCCTTGCACATCAAACGTTACGATATCATATACGTTGACCTCGCTGCCGTCATACATTTCCTGGGGTTCCGACGACGTTACGCCGAAATCTTCGAGATTGCCGATATTAAGGAAAAGATCATATTCACCGTTAAAGGACTTCATGTAAAACGCATCGGCTTTACCGAATTGCAGCTTGTTCTGGCGTTTGACATCGGAATACGGCAAACGGACAAGCTTGAAATCGTTATTCGAGCATATGTACATGGCTTTGCCGGAGGATTTAAAGCGTTTAATGGAAAACCATTTGCATGTGGCGATTACCGCGCCTTCTCCGTTTTCGATTTTGAAAAAGTTGATGGTATTGATTATACCAATCTGCTCGTCGTCCTTATACAGGAAAAACGGGTTATAGCCGTCCTGCGTCCTGAGCGTGCATTCGTATTTCTTTTCGTTTTTCATGACTTAATCCTTTGTTTATTGATTATGACGCAAAGATAGGCGTTTACCGGATTTACGGATACGCCGGGAATCAAACCTCGGTCTCTATCAGTTTCTCCGTTTAATCCAATAACGATCTGTT
>JAEEGL016937478.1_pt1 | contig 14756 bp, 21 predicted proteins | sample 9134231 | NCBI WGS metagenome assembly JAEEGL01 (sample SAMN16246548, study PRJNA631951) | gut metagenome | biome: gut microbiome; feature: rumen; material: fiber-attached | host: Bos | place: Iran: Karaj | collected 2018-10 | reverse complement strand
GTTGTTGAAGTATTATTGACATTATTTGGAACTGTAGGAATTACTGGTGCTGTACTTAAATCAGTTGTAGCTATAGTTGGATTTATGTTTATTTATACATTTATTGCAAACATCTCATCATGGTCATATGGCGTTAACGAAGTTGCTGCATATGCAGCTGAAGATGGTGGAATGCCAAAAGCATTTGCTATTAAAAATAGTGAAAATGTTCCGGTAAGAGCAGCTATTATAAATGGTGTTGTGGCTTCAATAATTGTTATTGGCGGAATTGTTGCTAATTTAATCAGTGAAGATTTTGGTGCTGGATTTAGTTTATTCTTCTGCTTAAGCTGGATTACATTATTAATTGGTTATGCACCAATGTTCTTAGCGTTTTTAAAACTTAGAAAGACAGATCCTGATACAAAACGTGTTTATCGCGTTCCAGGTGGTCCTGTATTAACAGCATTATTTGCCTGGGTACCATTTATTATCTTGATTGTTGGTGTATTATTTACATTATTTGGTGATTTCTCTGCTGAATTTATTGCTGATAGTATTCCATTATATGTCGGCGTTGGATTATCATTTATTTGTCAAGAGATTTTAGTTGCTAAAATTAAAAAATAATTTAAGGAATCCTAAATGGATTCCTTAATAGTATTTTAAAGAATAGAAAGAAGGTTAACGATGAAAAGATTAAAATCCTTTCCTAAAAAAGATGGTTTTAGAATGCCAGGTGAATTTGAAAAGCATGCTGGTACATATATTATTTGGCCTCAAAGACCTGATAATTGGCGTAATGGTGGAAAACCAGCACAAAAAGTTTTTGCTGAAGTTGCCAATACTATTGCTAAATATGAACCTGTTACTATCTTAGTTAATCAAGATCAATATGTTAATGCTCGTAATATGCTTGGCCCTAAGGTAAGGGTTGTTGAAATGAGTAATAATGATTCATGGGTAAGAGATAGTGGGCCATCATTTGTTGTTAATGATAAAGGTACTGTTCGTGGTGTCGATTGGGGATTTAATGCGTATGGTGGTTTAGTTGAAGGAATATATTATCCTTGGGATTTTGATGACTTACTTGGTGGTAAAATATGTGAACTAGAAGGTGTTGACACATATGATGCAAGTGATTTCATATTAGAAGGTGGCTCTATTCATGTTGATGGAGATGGAACGGCAATGGTTACTGAAGAGTGTTTATTAGCACCTGATAGAAATCCTGATTTAACTAGAGAAAAAATTGAATCTTATTTAAAAAAATATTTAAATGTTGAAAAAGTACTATGGATACCACATGGTGTTTACGGTGATATTGATACTAACGGACATATAGATAACATGTGTAATTTTGTAAAACCAGGGGAAGTTGTCCTTGCTTGGACCGACAATAAAAAAGATCCTCAATATGAAAGAAGTATTGAAGCGTATAATTATTTATCAAATGAAACTGATGCAAAGGGAAGAAAATTAAAAATTCATAAACTTTGCTGTCCTTCACCTATTATAATAACAAAAGAAGAAAGTGAAGGAGTTGATTCCGTTGATGGTACTCTTCCAAGACATGAAGGAGACAGAATGGCCGGCTCTTATGTAAATTATTATACCGGAAATGGTTTTGTTGCCTTACCTATATTTGGTGACCCTAATGATAAAAAGGCAGTTAGGTTATTAAAAAAATTATATCCTGGTAGAAAAATTGAAACTATCCTTGCAAGAGAGATATTACTTGGTGGTGGAAATATTCATTGTATTACTCAACAAGTACCTAAGGGAAATGGTAAATAAGAATGTAATTAGTTTACATTCTTTTTTTATTAGGTTTTGTTTTACTTGAACTAACTAAATTGTTATGATATATTTATTATGAAAGTAGGTGCTATAAATGAAAAAAATTGTCATTGCACTTGGTGGAAATGCCTTAGGCAAAGATCCTGAAGAGCAATTAAAACTATTGGAGGGTGTCGCTAAAATTATTGTTTCATTAGTTCGTGATGGAAATAAAATTGTTTTAACGCATGGTAATGGTCCACAAGTTGGGCAGATACTTTTAGCAATGGATTATTCTGCTAACGGGGAAGCTAAAACACCATCTATGCCTTTTGCTGAATGCGGCAGTATGAGCCAGGGATATATTGGATACCAAATGCAACAAGCTATTCAAAACGAACTTCATCGTCAAGGAATAAAGAAAAATTGTGTAACGGTTGTAACGCAGGTACTGGTAAATGCCAAAGATAAGGCTTTTCAAAATCCGACTAAACCAATTGGTATGTTCTATTCAAAGGAAGAAGCAGACAAAATTGTTAAAGATAAGGGATTTACTTTTGTTGAAGATGCTGGAAGAGGATATCGTCGAGTAGTCGCTTCACCACAACCTATTGAAATAATCGAAAAGGATGCTATTAAAACTTTATCGGAGAAAAATATTGTTATTGCGGTTGGCGGGGGAGGAATTCCTGTCATTAAAGAACGTGGAAAATTAAAAGGAGTAGCGGCAGTTATTGATAAAGATCGTTCAGCAGCACTTTTGGCTAAGGAAATTGGCGCGGATGCTTTATTAATTTTGACTGCAGTGGATAAGGTTTCAATTAATTACAATACTGATAATCAGATAGATTTAGATAAATTAAATATAGCTACGGCAAAGAAATATATGAATCAAGGTCAATTTGCGAAAGGTAGTATGTTACCTAAGATAGAAGCATGTATTAAGTTTGTTAGTGAGAATCCTGATAAAAAAGCTATTATAGGTTCTTTAGAGAAAGCAAGTTTAGCTATTAAAGGAAAGAGTGGTACTGTTATAGTTAATAAATAAAAGAAGAAATTCTTCTTTTTTTCATAAACTATAATTCTTTATCATATTATTACGTGGGTGATTGCTTTGTTTAATATAGGAGACTATGTTACTAGAAATTCATATAATAATGATATAGTATTTAAGATAATTAATGTTGATGGGAATGTTTATTATTTAAAAGGAGTTAATGTAAGATTATATGCCGATAGTTATCAAGAAGATTTAGTTCCTTGTAATGAAAATAAGGATTTATTTAAACCTGATATTATGGAGTATCGTGATATGGATAGAAGTGAATACTTCTATTTACCTGGAAAAATTCTTCATCTAGATGGGGATGCTGATTATTTAGAAAGGTGTATGAATTTTTATAAAAAAAATAGAATTATGGCATATGGCTTACATATTCCTGAAAATGATATGGCATCAAAAATCTCTAATTTAATTGAGAAGTATAATCCAGATATTTTGGTGTTGACTGGTCATGACTCGTATTCACGTAATAAAAGAGAAAATTATTCAAATACATTCTATTTTGTCAAGGCAATTATAGAAGCAAGAAAAATAGAAAAAGCACATGATAAATTATTTATAATTGCCGGAGGATGTCAATCTAATTATGAAGAGTTAATTAAAGCAGGAGCAAATTTTGCATCTAGTCCTAAAAGAATAAACATTCATGCCCTCGATCCTGCTATTATAGCGGCATGTCTCTCTTTTTCAAATAAGAATAATGATATAGATATTATTAAAATATTAGAGAAGACAAGATATGGTAGTAAAGGAATGGGAGGTATTATTACTAAGGGAGCAATGTATGTAGGGTATCCACGATAATGAATATTAAACAGATTAGAGCTTTTTTAGCAGCAAATATAGATAGAAAGATTATTGTTATATATTATGGAAGTAGAAATAGAAAGGTAAAGATGATTGGCTATTTGGAAAGGGTTTATAATAATATTTTTTTAATAAAACTATATAATGGAACAACAAAATGTTTTAATTTGACAGATATTTTAACAAAAACTGTTCAAATCTATATTTAAATGAAATAAATATCTTGACTTTTTGTATGTATTTTTAGTACAATGTATTTAGAAAATATCTATTTTCTAGAAGAGGAGTGTAGACAGAGTGAAGATTACTTCAGTTACAGTTAAGAAGATTGACAAAGAAAATTCAAGAATGAAAGGAATAGCTTCAGTATTACTAGATGATTGTTTTGCAGTACATGATATAAGAATTATTGAAGGTGATAATGGTTTATTTATCGCTATGCCTAGTAGACAAACATCTACTGGTGGATATAGAGACATTGCTCATCCAATTAATTCTGAAACTCGTCAAGTTTTTGAAAAAGAAATTATCGAAGCTTACGAAAAAGCAGAGTAATAATAACACCTTCGGGTGTTTTTTTCATATTATAAAATAATATGCATAATATATATTGGTGATACGAATATGGACAAAGTAAAAGATATTGATGCAGATTTTAATCACGGAATTACTTTATCAGAAAGAAAAAATGTTATTGTTACAGGTGTAAAAAAAATAGAAAGTTTTGATAATGAAGAATTTTTAATGGATACAACATTAGGTTTTTTACAAATAAAGGGACATGATTTAGAGATTATTAAATTAGATACTTATCAAGGTAATGTTTCTATAAAAGGGATAATTGATAGTATGACCTACACAGACAATGGTATTAAAAGTAAAGAAGAATCTTTTTTAGGAAAATTATTTAAATAATGAATTTGTTTCTTCAAATTAATTCATTATTGTTTTCTTTTATATTTGGTATAGCTGTATATTATATATTTAATCTATTAAATAAATTTCTTTATGCAAAAAATCTAATTTTAAGAACAATTTTTTCTATTATTATAATTTTAGTATTAGCAATATTATATTTTATTGGTTTACTATATGTAAATGATGGTTATTTACACATTTATTTTCTTTTAAATATTATTTTAGGGTATTTATTTATATGTGTTTTTCACTGGTGGTTTACACATTGTAAAAGAAAATAGTAAAATGTAGTTAAATATTATTGTGAATATATTAACAGGTATGTTATAATTCTTTTGAATAGATATTGAGGTGATACACATGATGAAGAGTAAAAAAAGAAAATCTAAATATAGAATTAGATTCTTTTTGGCGTTCATAGTTTTTGGCGGTATTACCTTTGCCTTAGGTTATAATCTTTATTCAAATATTACTGGAATAGTAAAAATGAAAAATACTAAGGTGGAATTAGAAAATAAATTGTTATCTCTTAAAGATGAAAAACAAGTTCTTGAAAGCGATATTTTAAAGTTAAAAGATCCTGATTATATTGCTAAGTATGTTAGAGAAAAATATTTTTATTCTAAAGATGGGGAAGTAATTTTACGTATTGATGATTAAAAAAAAGACAATTTTAATTGTCTTTTTCTTCTTTTTCTTTTTTCTTTTCAGTATAGTTGTTTTCTTCAAGTAGTTCATCAATTTGTTCTTTAGTTATTGTTTCTTGTTCTAATAGTTTATTTGCAATTAAATCTAGTAATTTTTTGCTTTCTTTTATTATATTTTTTGTTTTTGCATAGCAATCATTAATGATATGACGCATTTCTTCATCAATTTCATTGGCAACAATTTCAGAGAAATTTTTGTTTTTTGTATAATCTCTACCTAGGAATGTATTTTCATTTGGTTCTTCATACATAATTGGACCAAGAGAACTCATACCATATTCGGTTACCATTCTTCTGGCGATATTTGTTGCTTTTTTGAAATCGTCATGGGCACCAGTGGTAATCTCACCAAAGATAAGTTCTTCGGCTACACGACCACCTAATAAACCGCAAATTGATTCGAGTAATTCTTTCTTTGTAGCTGTGAAATTATCTTCTTTAGGAGTCATCATGGTATATCCACCAGCGTGTCCTCTAGGAATTATAGTTATTTTTTGAACTTCATTTGCACCATCAAGTTTAATTCCCATTACGGCATGTCCTGCTTCATGGTAGGCAACTAATTTCTTCTCTTTGTCTGTATACTTCTTAGTAACTTTTGCAGGGCCCATTAATACTCTATCGGTTGCTTCATCAATTTCAGCCATTGTAATGGCTTTTTTGTTTCTTCTGACTGTTAATAGAGCCGCTTCATTTAATAGGTTTTCTAGATCGGCACCTGAGAAACCAGGAGTTCTTTTAGCTAAGTTATCAAGAGTAACTGTTTTATCTAGTATTTTATTTTTAGCGTGAACTGCTAAGATTTCTTTTCGGGCTTGTTTATCAGGAAGTGAGACGGTAACTTGACGGTCAAATCTACCTGGTCTTAGTAATGCTGGATCAAGGACGTCTGGTCTGTTTGTTGCGGCAATAATTATTATTCCTTCGTTAGCACCAAAACCATCCATTTCGGTTAATAATTGGTTTAGTGTTTGCTCACGTTCATCATGGCCACCACCTAAGCCAGCACCTCTTTGACGTCCAACGGCATCTATTTCATCAATAAATATTAAGCATGGAGCATTCATTTTTGCTTGTTTAAACATGTCTCTAACACGAGCTGCTCCGATACCTACGAATAATTCTACGAAATCAGATCCACTGATATAGTAGAAAGGGACGTTAGCTTCTCCAGCTACGGCACGGGCTAGTAATGTTTTACCAGTACCTGGAGGACCTACAAGCAGTACTCCTTTTGGTATTCTTGCACCCATTGCCTGGAATTTTTTAGGATTTTTTAAGAAATCAATTAATTCTTGAACTTCTTCTTTTTCTTCGGTTAATCCTGCTACATCTTTGAAAGTAGCTGTTTTTTCTCCATCAACTAATACAGCTTTACTTCTACCAAAGTCCATTGATTTTCCATTTGCTCCTAATTGTCTAGTGAATAACCAAAGCATTGCTCCACCTAATAATAGGAGAGGTACATATTCAAGAACAATTTGAAGCCATGATGCTGTTTCTGGATCTTTTTCAACTTCTAATTTGAAGTTTTGCTCATTTTGGGCAGTGATAATCTTTTTCATAAATTCTTCTGAAATAGGAAGGTATAAAATAAAACTTTCATTTTTGGCGTAATTATCTAATTTACCTGTTACTTCATAATTTTCAGATCTTACTTTCGTAATGATTTTTACTTCGCTTATTTTTGCTTCATTTAGATTAGTTATAAACTCACTAACTGTAAGTTCATTAACCTTTCGATTATTTAAGTTAACATAGACCATACAAGCAATTACAAAGATTAGTAAAAACACATATGGAAGTATGCTACTAGTTTTCTTTTTGTCTTTCATTCTTTTCCTCGCTTTCTTTATAACTATAAAGTATTATATCATATAATCCATCTTTTTTTACAATATATTTTGATTTTTTTAGAAAAGGAATCCATAATATTTTGTCTTCAGCATCGACCAGTAATGGGTAAGAATTTCGGATTGTTAAAGGTATCTTTTTTTCTATAAAAATATCCTTTATTTTCTTCTTACCATCTAGACCTAATACTTCGATATAATCTCCCCTTTGGCGATTCCTTATGTATAATGGTAATTTTATTTTTTTTGAATTAATTCGACAAATATCATTACCATCGGTATTTATTTCTTTTACTTTTTCTATTATAATGTTATCTAATCTTATTGATTCTTTAAAGGGTATTTTATAATCTATACTATTAGTTTTTTTTGTAAATGATAATTTATCGTATTCTTTTATAGCAATGTAGTTGTTTGGTAAATCTATTTTAATATTTGGTTTAGTGTTGTTAATAATACTTATTATTGAATCAATGTGTTCATTTTTAATGATATTGCTTTCATTATTATATATATTGCTTAATAAATTGAAAATAATTTGTTTTTGAATTAATGCATTTTCTTTTTTAATTTTATTAATGTCAATTGTTGCATTACTTACGATATTTATCATTTTTTGGTTAGCAATTTCATTAGCTAGGTTGTAGTATTCTTGTAATGTTTCAGAGTAATTGATAAATTTTTGATGAATATTTTTATCCTCTTTCTTTAGTAATGGCAAAATTTTTTTTCTTAGTCTATTTCTGGTATATGTTATATCTTCATTACTTGAATCTATGTAGTATTTGATATTGTTTTCCTTATTATATTTGATTAGATCTTCTTTGGTTAAATTAAGTAAAGGCCTTATGATGGTATAATCTTTAAGATATGAATATTTTTTTATACCAGCATATCCTTGAATATTTGAACCTCTAATGATTTTCATTAAAATTGTTTCAATTAAATCATCTCCATGATGAGCTAATAATAAGGTATGTGAATGATATTTTTTTAATATTTTTTTATAGAAATTATATCTTTTTTTGCGTGCTTCATCTTCAAAATTATTTTCTTTGTATGTATCGATTTTTAAGCACTCAAAAATAATATTATTCTCTTTACAATATTCTTTTAAATAATTTGCTTCTTCAGCACTTTCTTTTCGTACGTTATGATTAATATGCGTACAAACTAGTTTTTTATTTGTTTTGTGCTGGAGCATATGTATTAGAGCCATAGAATCAGGCCCTGCTGATACGCCGACAATAAGATATTCATCATCTAAATTATCAATTTCATTAAAAATATCCATAACGCACCTCCAATTTGTTATGTATTATATCAAAATATTTATGATAAGTAAACATTCATAAAAAAACTAGTTTAACACTAGTTTAATTGTTGGGGCTGTTTCTTTTTGGTCTTAACAGTAGTATTAGATTCCTTTTTACCAAGTTCCCTAATTATTGATGTCTTTATTGTATATTTGTTATCTATATATTTAAAACCAGCTTCTTCCAATAATTCGCTCAATCTTTCTTCAACGCCATTATATATTTCACATTCTTTATCAGTAGATTCCGGTATGTCTAAATAACTATAAAAATCAATATTGATTGTTTCTATTTTTGGATTTTCTTTAAAAATTTCTAATACATCTTCCCATACATCTCTTTCTGAAGCTATTGCTTCATTTTCGATTTCTTGTCTTATCATATCTTCTTCTTCTTGTATTTCTTCAACAGTAGTTTTTATCATTTTTAAAATCTCTTTAGTCATAATTTCCCTTCTTTTTATCTTTTTAATATTATTTTTCATTTATGAACTGCATTAAATCCGGTAATTCATTATATTGAGTATTTTTCTTATCTGCAATGTATTCACTTGTATTGTTTTTTGAAACGGGATTTTTTACTTCAAATGGTAAGCCGTTAGTATATAGTAATTGTTTAATAGCCATGTTAACAAATGTAGACATGTTTAAACCTAAGTTTTTTAATATCTCATTAGCGTTTTCTTTATCTTGACTATCTACTTGTACACTAATTGCACTAGTAAAATTTTCCATAATACACCTCTTTCGAGCTATATATACTAACAGATTTGTCTTAATTTGTCAAATTTTACTAATATAAAATGTTATGGTATACGAATATTTACATGTAACATATTAAATTTTATGAGTGATATATTATAATAATAAGAAATAAAATTAAAAATTATTTTTTAGTCTTTTCTTTTATCTTTTTTTTTGGTAAAATAGTTAGTGAATAAGCAAGATTATATGAAAATGTAGATGGTAAAGACAATTTATCAAAATACTAGATGAGGTGAAGTAACATGGGTAAAATAATTGCAATAGTCAATCAAAAAGGTGGTGTAGGCAAAACAACGACAAGTATTAATTTGTCAGCGTCGCTTGGTTTACTTGGTAAGAAAGTGTTAATGATTGACTTAGATCCTCAAGGTAATGCCACAACTGGTGTCGGTGTTGATAAGAGGGGAATTGATGCAAGTATTTATGAAGTATTAACAATGCGTTCTTCAATTGAAAAGGCAATAATTAGAACTAAGAGTACTAATTTAAGCGTAATACCAGCATATTTAAATTTAGCTGGTGTCGATATGGAATTAATTGAACTTGAGAGAAAATATCGTGATAGTGATTTAAAATTTAATCGTGTTATGCGTCTTCATGATGAACTTTCGAAAGTAAAAGATAATTATGATTATATTTTAATTGATTGCCCTCCCTCATTAGGAATACTAACGACGAATGCACTAGCAGCAGCTGATTCGGTTTTGATTCCGGTACAATGCGAGTACTATGCCTTAGAGGGAATAATGCAATTAATAAATACAATTATGTTAGCACAGAGAAAAGTTAATCCTAATTTAGATATTGAAGGAGTCCTTTTAACAATGCTTAGTGTAAATACTAATTTAGGATTAGAGGTTATAAGTAGTATTAAAGAGTTCTTTAAGGAAAGAGTATATGATACAATTATTCCAAGATTGATTAAATTAGCGGAAGCACCAAGCCATGGTAAAACAATTTTGGATTATGATCCAAGAGGAAAAGGAACTCGTGCTTATCTCAATTTAGCAAAGGAGGTAATTGAGAGAAATGGAACAAAAGAACAAGGCGCTGGGGAGAGGGCTTGAACAACTTTTTAATAGTGAGATTTTAGATTTTGATTCATTTGAATCAAATATATTGGAATCTGCTGATGAAAATGATATAAAGCAAATAAATTTATCAGAGATAAGATCTAATCCATATCAGCCAAGAAAAAAGTTTAATGATGAAGCATTAAAAGAACTAGCTGATTCTATAAAGAATTATGGCGTTTTTCAACCAATAATTGTTAAGAAAAGTATTAAGGGGTATGATTTAATTGCTGGTGAACGAAGGGTTCGAGCATCAAAATTAGCTGGTTTGGAAAAAATACCGGCAATTGTTAAGGATTTTTCTGATGAAATGATGCGTGAGATTGCCCTATTAGAGAATTTACAACGTGAGGATTTAACCTCCATAGAATTAGCTTGGGCATATAAAGGAATTATAGATAGCTTACATATCACACAAGATGAATTGGCTGCTAAAATAGGTAAGAGTAGGAGTAGTATTACTAATATATTAGGATTATTAAATCTACCTTCATCAGTTCAGAATATGGTACTTGATGGAAAATTAACAATGGGTCATGCTCGTGAACTTAGTAAATTAGATGATAGCGAAAAAATTAAAGAATATGCTAACAAGATAGTTAATGAGAATTTATCTGTTAGAGATATTGAATCAATTGGTAAGAATACAGATGTTAAAAAGAAGAATCCAATTAAGAGAGTTAATACTAATGATGATCAATATACTTATGTTGAGAGAGAGTTAGCTGAGACTCTTGGAACTAAAGTTAAAGTAAAAAAAGGTAAGATAGAGATTAGCTTTAATAATACAAATGATTTAAATAGAATTCTTGAAATTATGAATATTAAAATAGATTAAGATAAGTTTAGGCTTATCTTTTTATTTTTTATGCTTGAAATGGAACTACTATTTATGTTATAATTTTTTCTGTAGCTAATTTAGAAAAATGTCGAATTAAATCGATGATTATTCATTGATATGATTGGCTATCATGTATTATAATTTATTTGTAAGTGATTACGGATTGTGAGGTGTTATGATGTTTGGCAATGTTAAGTGGTTTAATAATGAAAAAGGTTATGGCTTTATTAACTATGCTGAAGAAGAAGATATTTTTGTTCATTATTCGGCAATTAAGATTGATGGTTATAAAACTTTAACTGAAGGCCAAAGAGTTGAATTTGATCTTATTGAGACTCCTAAAGGTCTTCAAGCAATAAATGTTAGACCTGCTGAAACAACAAAAGTGATGTAAATAAATAAGTACTGATTTTAATCAGTCTTATTTTTTATATATAAGTATTGACATTTATACAATATCGTGATATATTTTATTCAGCACGAAGGTGTTTTTATTTTGAAACAATTTTGGAGGTTGTAATGAAAAAGGAAACAAAAAAAGAAGAAACTAAGAAGAAAAATCAAGAAAAAAGCAATAGTAAAAAAAGGGAAAATTATGTTGCAGAAGTAAAAAAAGAAAAGAAACAAAAAAGTAGTAAAGGAAATATCTTTAAGAGAATTGGAAGATATTTTAAGGGTGTAGGTAAAGAAATTAAAAGAATTAGATGGACTACAGGTAAGGAATTAGTTAAGTATTCTTTTGCTACAGTCTTATTTGTTATTTTCTTCGGTTTATATTTTTATGCAATTGATTGGATTGCTTTATTAGTAAGGAGTTTGGCTAAGTAATGAAAAAAGAGTGGTATGTTGTAAATACAGTAAGTGGATATGAATATAAAGTTAAAGAAAAACTTGATATGATGATTAAGAACTCTACTGATATTCAAGAGAGCATTTTTAGAGTTATTGTTCCAGAACAAACTATCGTTGAATATAAGGATGGAGTAAAAAAAGAGAAAGTTAAGAAAATGTTTCCAGGATACGTTCTAGTAGAAATGATTATGTCTGATGAAGTCTGGTTTATTGTACGTAATACACAAGGAGTTACAGGCTTTATTGGATCTTCTGGTAAAGGTGCAAAACCAATTCCGCTACTTCCAGAGGAAGTTGATAGAATTTTAGCTAATATGGGAATGTCTAGATTGGATTTAGCTACTGATTTAGCTCCTGGAAAACAGGTTAAAATTACTGATGGACCATTTAAGGGTATGGTTGGTAAAATTAATAAATATGATATTGAGAAGAAACAAGTTGAATTGTTATTAGATTTGTTTGGACAAGAAACAACTGTTGAAGTTGAACTTTCACAAATTGAAAATTTAAAATAGAAATACTAGGGGGAAAGCAATTGAAAAATTTTAATTTGTTAATTGATCCGATAACGTTACTTCATTTAGTAAATAATGAAAATACTGTTGTTATTGATTCTATCCCATATAAAAATGTGGATGTATATGGAAAAATAAGAGCTAAGAAAAGAGTTTTGCAGAGGAATAAAGTACTAAAGGGAGTAAAATATAAGAATAATAGATAAAAATATTGCAATTTACCAAAGTTTATGGTATATTACTTTCGCGACTGTGTATTATTATATAGTTAATAATGGTTTAGTGGGAGGCTGCGGACGGCTATTATGACCACTCGCGAAATACATTATATAGGAGGTGTAATTCGATGGCAAAAGCAATTGCAAAGAAAATTAAATTGCAAATTCCAGCAGGAAAAGCAACACCAGCTCCACCAGTTGGAACAGTGTTAGGTCCTGCAGGTATTAACTTGCAAGAATTTTGTACTAAATTTAACGATGCTACTAGAGATAAAGGAGGAGACGTATTACCAGTTGAAATTTCTATTTATGAAGATAGAACTTTTGATTTTGTATTAAAGACTCCACCTGCAGCATTTTTACTTAAGAAAGTTGCAAAAGTTAAGTCAGGTGCTGCAAAGGGTGAAACTGTGGCAACAATTTCTAAAAATCAACTTAAAGAAGTTGCTGAAACAAAATTACCTGACCTTAACGCATACGATGTTGATGCAGCAATGAAAATAGTTGAAGGCACAGCACGTAACATGGGAATTAAAATCGAAGAATAATTTAATTAACATATAGGTTTATACCTATGTGGAAGGAATTAGTCCGCGTATACCACATAAGGAGGAAAATATGAAGAATAGTAAAAGATATGCTACTCTTGCTTCAAAGATTGATAAAAGAAGTTTATATAGCGTAGAAGATGCTGTTAAACTTGTTAAAGAAACTTCAAGTGCTAAATTTGATGAAACAGTTGAAATTCATATGAATATGAATCTTGATACAAGAAAAGCAGATCAACAATTAAGAGGAGCTATTGTATTACCTAATGGTACTGGTAAAAGTCAAAAAGTTTTAGTACTTGCTAAAGGAGATCAAGCAAAAGCAGCTAAAGAAGCAGGTGCTGATTATGTTGGCGATAATGATATGATTGAAAAAATCGAAAAAGAAAATTGGTTTGAATATGATGTAATTATTGCTACACCTGAAATGATGCCTATGTTAGGTAAAATAGGTAAGGTTTTAGGACCTAAAGGACTTATGCCAAATCCAAAGACTGGTACTGTAACAATGGATGTTAAAAAGGCTGTTGAGGATACTAAAAAAGGTAAAGTTGAATATAGAACTGATAGTTTCGGAAATATTCATGGTATTATAGGAAAGGTTAGTTTTGATGCTGACAAGTTGGCTGAAAACTTAACAACATTTGTAAGTACAATTTTAAAATTAAGACCTGCAAGTGTTAAAGGAAACTATGTAAAGAATATTTCAATATCTAGTACAATGGGCCCTGGAATTAAAATTGATGTAAATTCATTTGACAAATAATATAATATATTATATAATGTAAAACGAAACGAAGAATTTATGCCAAAGACAGTAAGGACGAAAGTTTAAAAATCTTACCGAGGAATAAAAAAATAACGTATTTTTTAGTCCTCAGTAATGGGGACTTTTATTTATGGCATAGGAAAGGATGTGTAAGTAGTGGCAAATGCAAAGATTCTTGAACAAAAAGCAGGCGTAGTATCTGAAATTAAAGATAAATTCGAAAAAGCTAAATCTGTTGTTGTGTTCGATTATCGTGGTCTTAGTGTTGGCGAAGTTACTGATCTTAGAAGAAAATTAAGAGAAAGCGGCGCTGACTATAAAGTATATAAAAATACTTTAACTAAGAGAGCACTTGACGAGTTAAAAATTAATATGGATGAATATTTAGCTGGTCCTAGTGCAGTATCATTTGGTACAGATGAACTTTCAATTGTAAAAGTTTTAAGTGATTTTGCTAAAGAACATGAAGCATTACAACTTAAAGCTGGTATAGTTGAAGGAAAAGTAGCAACAAGCGAAGACTTGAAGAGATATGCCGCAATTCCATCAAGAGATACGCTATTAACTCAATTAGCTGCTGGTCTTATGGGAACTGTTAGAGACTTATCTATATGCTTAGATTTATATGCTAAGGAAAAAGAAAATAATTAATTTTAAATAAGGAGGAAATAAAAATGGCTAAATTAAATAAGGAAGATTTTATTAGTGCTTTAAAGGAAATGTCAATTCTTGAAATTAAAGAATTAGTTGATGC
>JAEEGL015318081.1_pt1 | contig 14756 bp, 8 predicted proteins | sample 9134231 | NCBI WGS metagenome assembly JAEEGL01 (sample SAMN16246548, study PRJNA631951) | gut metagenome | biome: gut microbiome; feature: rumen; material: fiber-attached | host: Bos | place: Iran: Karaj | collected 2018-10 | reverse complement strand
CTGACGACCTGTCCCCGGCTCTTTGAAGAGCCGCTGATCCCCTGAGACTGCAGCGTGCTGGAAAAGCCCTGCATCCGCGCCTCATCTTCCGCGGAATAACCCGCCGGCCTCCTCTGCGTACCGGAAGAAGTCCCCTGTACTGAAGCCGTGCCGGAAGAAGTCCCCCTCGCTGAAACCGGGCCGGAAGAAGCGCTCACGCCCTGGGAGCGCATCGCGTCGGAAAAGCCCTGCATCCGCGCCTCATCAGAGGACGGCGCAGCCGTTCCGTGAGTGCCGGTCTCCTGCCCGCTCTCCTCTGCGGTACTCTTCCCGACCGAAATGATCGTCGTCCCGGAGGTCTCCGCATATGCAGGGCACACCGCACTCAGTGCGAGGATCAGAACCGCACAGAATGCGGATATCCTGGTTTTAAACCGGTATCTGTTCATCAGAAGACCGCCTTGATCTCATACAGGCCCTTGCCGTTGCCGGGCATGTAGCGAACCATGGTATCACCCACCACGACCCACTCTCCGAGCTTTAATCCCTGCTCGTTCAGGTCCATCCAGTGGGAATAGATCGCGCTCGCGAGGAGATCTCCGTTTCTGCTGATGGAGTTCGTGTAGTAGCGGAGCACCTCATAGTCATAATAGGAAATCAGTTCGGACGCAGCGAGCTGGCCGCCGATCATTCTCCTGTCACCGGCAAGCGGCGTGGAGATCATGATCGTATAGCCGTTGATGTCGTCGTTCTTGTACAGCCCGAGCCGGTCTGTCAGATAGCTGCCGTCCTTCGTGTTGTTGATCGAGGAGAGCATCATGTGCGTGCTGTAGACCGAGAGCGTGCGGTATTGCTTGAGTGTCGTCGCCAGGGTCTGCTGCACGGGGATCGCCGTAGGAAGGAATATGTCAAAATTCGGCACTTCCGCTGCAGTCAGCCACGAATTGCGCATGATGATCTGCGCGTTCAGAATAGCCTTTGCGACGAAGCGGATGCCGTTCGCCTCAATATAGTATCCGTCCGCGGAATAACAGTCCTTCTGTACTGCTCCGTCCGCTGTGATGTAAAAGAATGTTCCTTCCACCGCACCGGTCGGGACCCATGTGCCGCCGTCCACGACTCTCGCATTCGCCTGCGCCTGAATCGCAGTGCCGCTGCCCGCCTGATCCGCAAACACCGCACATGCCATGGCGATGACAGCCGCCAGTGCCAGTACAGCAAGCCTCTTCAGCACTTTGTTCTGCGAAGTCCACCTCTTTTTCATAACTTCTCTCCTTCTGTCTTACTGTTCCTGCTCCGAAAATGGACCGCCATCATCGTCAGGTCATCAAATCTCTCAGCATCTCCGACAAAACTGTCCGCTGCCTCATGTACCTTCTCCAGAAGCTTCTTGGGATCCTTCTTCCGGTTGGCGTTCAGCGCCGTCAGCATCCTCTCCTCACCGAACATCTTCTGCGCCGTGTTCGTGGCTTCGGGAAGTCCGTCCGTGTAGAGGAAAAGCATATCGCCGGGCTCCAGTATCTCCACTTCATCAGGATACTTCAGGCCTTCATAGATCCCGAGCGGCGGCCCATGCTTTGTTTTCCTGAGTTCAAACGGCCCGCCCCCCTTTGCAAAAGCCGGATACTCATGACCGGCGTTCGCGCTGATGAGTTCCCCGGTCGAGATCGTATAGATCCCGAGCCAGGCTGTCACGAACATCTCCATGTCCTCGTTCGCACAGATCTGGTTGTTCACGCTGTACAGAACGGCGGACGGCTTGTTGCCGGGCATCGCCAGCGTCTGGTTCCGGATACTCGCCATGCTGACTGTCATGACGAGGGCGGCCGGAACACCTTTTCCTGAGACGTCAGCCATCACAAGTCCCAGGTGGTCATCATCGATCATAAAGAAATCATAAAAATCCCCTCCGACCTCCTTGGCAGGAGTCATGGACGCGTAGAGTGTGAATTCCTCCTTATCCGGGAACGGGGGGAAAATGTGCGGCAGCATGGTCTCCTGAATGTTTGCTGCCGTCTCCAGCTCTGTCTGCGTCGAGACGAGCAGCCGGTTCCTGTCATAGAAGATGACGCTGTACATCAGAACGATCGATACCATCATGCCCGTGTACTGCGAGGGATAGGCTTTCACGACCATACTGATGAGGTTCAGCCCGTAAGGGATGAAAATGAACGATGCCGCGACGATCTTCTGACGCATCGGCACAGTGCTGACAACGAGTGAGGCAAGGGTGAGCGCCACCACCGCCAGCATGAACGGTTTCGTGATGATAGATGCCGTAGCAAGCACCGAATCCAGGTTTTCAGCTCCGAGACTGTGCATCTTCGATGCGAAGTAGGCTGCGCATATGACGACGAGAGGATTCAGCAAATTGATTGCGATCCGGTCGCCCATGACGGCGATCCTGCTCTCAAGCTGAAGCGCCGTCTTGACATAGCGCCAGAACGAGAATACGATCAGCTGCTCAAGAACCTGTTCCAAAAAAAGAATCACACAGAAGGTATTCCATCGGATCCCGAACATCGGCCTTAGCGATATGAGCCATGCGAACTCATCGATCAGCAGGACTGCGCTGACAAGCATCAGAGTCGTCGTGAATTTTCCGGTAGATTTTGTATCCGACCGGTTCACATTGCCGGTACAGCCGTAATAGATCGCTGCACAGATACATCCGCCCAGAACGTCTATTCCAAGAACGAACGAACCTCTGATGTCCATCCCGCCCACATAATATACATAGACGCTTATGACGATACCTATGACAGCAAAAATAAACTGCTGGTATATCCCGGTCCTGTAGTTGCCCTCAGCCCACCTATTCTGTAGTTTTTCCGCCAGATCGTGCATATGCTTCCCTGCCTCGAATCTCCTTGCCGATAGGTCTGAATGACCGTTCCGGTAAGTTTCAACTTGTCTTTATGCCGGATCCTCCCGTCTTCAGAGACGGGTATATCGGATGCTTTCTTCTGTCACTTTACTGATTCGTACCCTGTTCTGCTGTTCCCTGCTCTTCCAGTCCTGGCTGCACCGGCATGTCTTCCTCTGACTTCTCTTCGCTGCCTGCGTACTTGGGTCCGATCTTGCTGTTTATGTCGTCATATGTCGGCACTTCTTCCGTCCCGTCCGATGCCCCCGGCCGGTCTCCCTCCTTGATCGGGACATACGGCTGGAACGTCTCGTAGACTTTCCTCGCACTCGCAGCAGGATCCAGGATGTTCTCGTTCTGGGCCAGAGCCGGCAGCGAAGCCATATACTGCTCCCAGGTCGCATTCTGGACTTCAAGGTAGGACTTCACCAGTTCGGATTCTTTCATCGTCACAACAAGATCCTGATAGAAGTCCGACTCCTTCAGTTCCTGCTGCCGAAGTGAAGCGCCGCTGGACATCGTGATCACGTCGCCCTCAATACTGTTTGTCTCAAAGTTCTTTGTCGCGAACTCTTCGTAGTCATCCTGATAGTGCTCGAATGCCGGGATCTGCATTCTCTCGATCATCACGGCTTCTTCCACCTGCTCCGCACCGCTCAGGGAGAGCATCGCGATCAGAAGGTCTTCCACCAATGAGATCTTTGTCTCCTGATCCACTTCTCCCGCGCCCTCGCACATGAACTCCACGAGCTGGGCATAGGTGGTGCCTGCCGTCGTGTAGCCGCCTGACGTCTCACCTGTATCTTCATCCCGGAGTACTCTTCCGGTCCTGTGAGAGAACACGGACTGGATATATTCCTCCCAGGTCTGCCCCTTGGATTTCAGCATCGTTTCGACGGTAGGATCTGTCAGCAGATAGCCGCGCATTGTGACATACCACGGCGAAACGCGCACCTCCTTGGCCTTCTGAGCATCACTCTCATAGGTTTTGTTCTCAACTGCCGTGATCTCCTCATAATACTTGTTGTACGGGCTGCCGAGATTCTCCGCCTGTGTCCTGAAGAACAGGAGCTCGACATCCAATAGTGTCTCACAGCTGTCGATCCCGTCAAGGACTTCGTTCTTCATCTTTTCCTGCGTCTCTTCGCTGACCGTGAGCTGTTTGTCCGTCATTACGCCGGCGTTCATCGTGCGCGCCGCAGTAAATGTCAGTTCCGCAAATTCTTCTGCTGCGACAGCTCTGGCAGCCGACATGTTGTTCGGATTGACCCGGTACAGAAGGTCGCTGAGGTACTGATCCCAAGCTGCATCTTCCCTCTCGGCCGTCACACCTTCCTCATAGCTTCCGTCCGGCGCATAGATCTTTTCCGGCGTCAGCGGGTGTGCATCAAAATAGTTGTTCTCGATGTCCTCCAGGATCAGCGAGCGAGCGTTTGCACGGTCGTCGACCGGTTCCTTGGTCTCGATCTTCGTCGTGATGATATCGGTATTGAGAGTGGCCGCCAGCTCATCGGGCTGGTCTGTCGGGATCTCTTCTCCCTTGGCCGCTTTTTCCCGGTTCAGTTCATCATAGTCTTCCTTAAAGTCTTCGGCCGTCTTGCGGGTCTCCAGGAGTTCCGTCAGTTTCTGGGCGGACACACCCTCCTCCGCGAGCGTCGTATTCCTTTCCTCCTGCTCCTTCTGATAATCCAGGTTTTTCTTGAATTCCTCATAGGTCGCGGCATCCTGCTCATTCAGTGTCGCGATCATCTCGTCCGAGATCGCGATCTCGACGAGAATGTCCTTCAGGTCTCCCAGTTCCGTCGTCGCCTGCAGCCGTTCTTTCAGTCCGACCCAGTACGGATCATCCTTGATCCCTTCCAGTTTTGTCGCTTTTGTCAGTTCAAATACTTCCTTCAGGGCTGTCTGCTGGTTCGTCACTCTCCTGCGGAGCTTCTTCAGATATTCCTCAGCCTGCGTGCTGTGTGTGATCGCTCCCGCCTGCTCGATGGCCTTCAGTTCGGCCATGGCTGTGCTCTCGTCTCCTTCAAAGAGCTTCTTTTCCTGCAGCGCTTCTTCCGAAGTGTCTTCCGAGAACTGTACGACCTCGGGTGTCTGGCTCGTGATGTTTCCTTCCGCGTCCTGTTCGATCCTGACACGGGTCCTGTTGAGGCGGCGGACATAGTCGATCGCCAGCTGATCCAGATGGTTCTGAAGCGCTGTGAGATAGATCTCCTGTCTTCGGTTCCTGACATCAAAGTCATAGACCTTCGCACGGGCGAGATCTATCGAGCCGTATTCGTAGTCCTCCGTATCGAATCCGACGACTTTGTAATTGCCTGTCTCTGCGATCGGGAAACTCTGATAATAGGAACCGCTCTGCAGGTGCAGTACGTCGTGGGCGTCGTTGAGCCGCAGCATCGTGAGTCCCGTGTCATAGGCGCTGATCAGGACTTCGCTGTCCGAGATCGGCGTGAAGCTCGTTGCCGCCTGGATCGTTCCGACCCGAGAGGAGTTCAGGCTGAGCGCCAGCTGTTCCTGGGTGACAGTGACTTCATTCTTATCTTTATACTTGTCCGCAGGCAGTTCGGCATTATTCAAACGCGTTGTCACGGAAGCCTGTACTCCGGACTCGGTGTACGGCGTAAAGCCCGTCGATGACAGAAGCTCCGCATTGGTCATATAGTACGCATGTCCCTTTTCATTCGAGAGGATCTCAGCTCCGTCTTTCTCATAGGAAGGATAGAACTTGACGCCCTCCTCCGTGATCATGACCATGACCATACGGCGTCGGTTGTTCGCATCAATATATTCGAACGCGCCGGTATCGATCGCCGCGCCGGGGATAAGCGAATCCTTTAATGCAACGTCGTTCTCAGTCTGCCAGACGATATTGGCAGTATAGGTCAGGGTTCCGTCGTCCTTCTGTTCTGCCGTATCGGAGAACAGGACCGCGCCTGTCCGTACCGAGGAATTGCTGGATCCCTCTGTATTCATCATGTCGACGAACTGTACTGTCGTGTTCTTCGGGAAACAGAGCCGGTAAGAGATGGGGAATGTCTTCTCTTTGCACAGCACGACTTTCCTCTTCTCTTTGATGGTCTTCGGCACCGCCGACTGTTTGGACTTTGAATTGCCGTTATTGTTCCCGCCGAACTTCTCTGTGCCGCTGTTTCCTGTCTCGCCGGACTTCTCCGTGCCGCTGTTTCCTGTCTCGCCGACAGCCTGCGTGCCGGAACTGTAGACGATCTGCGCGCCGGAAGGAGAAAGGCCGGCAGACGAGGAACCTGACGGATTATAAGGATTTATTACATCATTCACGCCCGGCATTCCGGATTCTACTGTGGGTAAATCAAATTGTGCCGGATCCGACATGTACGGGTCCAACAGCTTTTTCGGGCTTATCGGCGGTTCGACATAATTCGGGTTCGGAATTTCAAATTCCACTTCCACCGACACCTCACTGTTCCACTGATACGGCTCTACCCATACGTTCTGTCCTTTCGGTATATAAATAACGCCGCAGTGCGGAACCGAAGCCATGTTTGTATAGTCCGTCGCCGTACCGTGGACGAGGAGAAGAGCCTGCTCCGTCCCGGTATTCTGTGCCAGCGGAATCTCCGTACCATTCCTTCTTGCACTTTTATCATACCCGTGCATGGCAGGCAGGAGTTCCATTATCTTCAGGAAATTAATGTAATCATCCCATGTCATCGCCTTGACAGACGTATTGAAATACCTCGACCAGTTAAAGCCATACAGCCAGTACACTCCGAAGTTTTTCAGATAACTCTGGAAAGAATTCAGGTCTTTGTAGAGATTTGCCCGCTTGATGTAGCTGGAGGCGGCTTTGTTATAAAAACCCAGAAGGCTCTGGAAAATAGTGAGCCGCATTCTGTCCGGAAGGCTTTTCCATGCCTTCTCGACTTTCTCAATGGCCTTACTGTCGCCGATCTTCGCATTCAGGTTGTCCGAGCTGTAAAATTGATCGAGCAGATACCGGCCTTCACTTTTGGCGGGGAGGATACGCATAAAATATAACATGTCAAAGCCGCTCATGCCCCGGATCACGCCGGCGGCAGAGAGGAAATCGTACAGACTATCCAGTTCCTGGTCGGTATACCCGCTTGATGCATATCTGTCTAAGCACCGTTTGAGCACATTTTCATTGGTGTACCAGTGGTCGGAATGATCCCTGACGACCCAGCGGGAAAGAGCCATGGACGCCAGATTAGTATCAGAGCCGTTGTTGGCAACAGAATCCGCGAGCGCACGGTATCCTTTCCCCCCGTTGAACTTGAGGTCCGGATAACCTGCGATAGCCGCATTGAAGTTCGCAATATCGGAGTTGAAGGAAGAAAAGTCATCCACGAGCCCGCTGATCGTACCTTTCTGGCCGGTCGTTCCTTCTTTCATCTTCTCCAGGGTCAGAGTCGCTTCCTGCTCATAGCTCTTATCCGGGTCCTTAGTGTCTATCAGGCCGGTGTAAAGATCCTTGAGGTAGTTTTCCTGCTTTTCTTCCTGCTCGTTGCTGGAAATAAACCTGATCTGGTTGCCGCTCAGGTCGAAGCTGTAGATCTGAACGACGCGGTTGAGCATGATATCCGCGATCCAGGGATTCTCTCCCGTGTACATCATAAGCGTCAGATACATGATATTAGCGCCGTCCATGACGGCGGACTTCACGAGGCAGTTCAGTGTAATATCCTGATACGTACCTTCGCTCGTCTTTCCGCTGTCGTACTTCTCTCCCGTCACCTCCTCGAGTTCCTTGAGCGCATCGTCCATCTCATCGCCGCCGTCGTCGAGACCGGCGTCCGAGAGGTCACTTGACGTCTGCGCGCCGCTCTTTTTTGCATTATAAGCATCCTGGCGCACTTTATTGACGTTGTTCGTCATCTCACCGACTTTTGCCTCGATGAGGCTGCCGACCGACGTCCTGGACAGTTCATTCAGATCTTCTCCATAGACCGTCGCATCCCCGGACTGGTCAAAAATGTAGTATCTGTGCGCATCCGCCAGCTTACAGCCGTAGCAGTGGGACAGCGTATTGAAGTGGAACGTCGGAGAAGCATAGAAATCCACACCCGTGTTCATCTCCTTCGTCCTCTGTTCATCATGCATGCCCTCGCCGTAGTAAGACTGGGCATCCATCACCTTATACTCCTTCGTCTGCGGGTTATAAGCCATCACGATCATGGCGTCACAGAGAGCGCCGCCGGATTTGTCGATCACCGGGTACTTATCGTTCTCCCGCTTGCCGGTCTTTCCCTTCAGCGCATTCACTTCCTCCGACGAGATGTAGGCCGGAGCACAGTAATAGTAGACAAAATATCCGTCTTTGGTGTAGTCGAGGCAGTTGAAGTCCTGCAGGTTATCCGGGTGATTCTCGATCCCGTCTAAAAGATAGAAAGCGTCTGTCCCGGGAATGTCGAACCGCGTGGCTTCCCCGGTTCCATATGAATCCACTACGACGACACGCGGTGTGACCAGAGGGGGCGCGGTTACGACCGTGATCTCACCGTCACCCAGGATCGTCTGGCATCCCGTGATCACAGCGCAGAGCACGAGAAGCAGCGCCGAGCGAAGAAACTTCTTCGCCCGCCGCGCGCGGTCCTTCCATATAGTTCTGCTGCACCTGTTGTTATTCTGCAATGAACGACTCCTCGTCCTGACAGATGTTCTGTATGCTCAGGAAAACATGTCCCGGAGATCAGAAATCACTCATGGACTTTCCTTCCGTCATCTTCTGGCACCGCTTGATCAGCCTGCGGTAGCGCTCTGTAGCGGCTTTCTGGGAGATCTCCATGATCTGCGCGATCTCCGCGAAGGAGAGCTGTGCCGCAAGCCGCAGTGAGAGAAGATCCCTGTCCCTCTGGTCCAGCATCGACAGGATCCGCTCCGCCTCACGGTTGATGGCCAGAGTGCTTGTTGTCATCTCCGCCTCATCCTCCGTCTCCAGCTCCGGGATGTTGTCCGATGCGATCTCATTTGCGGTCGAGGCCTTGCGCAGATACATTTTTACCTCATTGTTCGCTATCGCGCAGAGCCAGGTCACCGGCGTCGCGATCTCGGGGTCGAAGCGATCATAGTTCTTCCATGCCTTTACAAACACTTCACTGGTGATATCTTCCGCCGTTTCGCGGTGCATCACGCGCATGTATACGACATTGTACACATACCTGAAGTTCTGTTCGTATACTTCTTCGAAGTTCAATTTTTCTGCCATACCCTGTAACCTGCCCTGAACCCGGTTAACGCCAATTTGTCAGGGTGCCGCGGCAGCTTTACAGCCGCCGCGGTCCTGACCTGCTCCGCTTTGAATACTTATTTCATTATTTATTACCAAAATTAGTGGGAACACCCATATTCGGCTGATCAGTCTTGTCCAGCCCCTTTTTCCTTTCCTCCAGGTCCTGTTTAGCCTGGCCTTTGCGTCTTGCAGCACCCTCCTGTATTTCCCGTTGCTTCCTCTCGTAATCGGGGTCGAGTTCACTCTCCTTGACATCGGAAAACACAGTAGACCTTTGCCCTTGCTGGGTCTGTCTTTCCCCTTTTCCCGGCTCCTGCTGTCCATTGCCGTATTTATCCATGGACTGGTTGAAGCTCTGAGCGGAATTAAGCTGCGAGCCGTTGTTTTCTCTGCGCTGTTGACCGAAGCCCTGGCCGGTACTCATCTGTTCCTGGGACGACTGTTTCAGGACGTCGGCAGGCTGTACATTGTGTTCCTGCATGGGCCGCAGTCTTTCCTGGGCTGCCGTTGTAGGCTGCCTGTTCTGTGCTTCATCGATCTGCCGCTGCGCCTGGGTCTGCAGCTGCTGGACCTGCTGCTGGAGATTGGTACCTTTCGGGACTTCCGCCTGCGGAACAAACGTCTGGGATACCCCGTTTTTGTCCGGCTGCGTAACATCAGTATTCGGAACCGGATTCTGTCCCGGATTGGCCGCTTCGTTCAGCTGCCTGTTTTTCTCGATCTCCTGCTGCTCGAGTTCCGTCTCTTTGCCATTCCCGTCCAGTTTCTGTGTCTGGAGTTCATCCTTCTGACGCTCGCTCTGAGACTGCTGCTTCTGCTTCTGGATCCTCTGGTCCATGGCGTTTATACCCATGGCGGCGCTGGTAGAGTATGCCGCATACTGCTGGCCTTCCGGAAGTGCCTTGATGATGTTGCCCGTCACGTTGGAATAATATCTCCATGCCCTGGCGATCTTCTTCTGCTGCTGCGCCTGGAAGGCCTTCATCATTCCGACCTTCTCCTCAGGCGACAGTGCAGAATAGCTGCTTATGAAGTTCGCCCTCTGCGTGTGATTCATCTTCTCCCACTGCTCATTGGAAACAGGGTAGGCCGTTCTGGTACCGGTCCTCGGGTCCTGCTGTTCATATGCCATCTGATCCCTGACGATCTTCGGCACATTCATCGCAGGGCTCTTGAAGAGACTTACAGAACCATGCTCCGCGTGATACTTCCGGAAGGTATCATTCCACTTCTCTTTCATCACTTTGCCGCGTTCTTTGTCAATTCTGTCTTCGAACGCATCGATCCTCTTCTGCTTCTCTTCCTTGGGGAGATTTTTCCACTCAGCTTCTCTCTGCTTTTTCTCTTCTTTCGAAAGCGCCTTGTACTCTTTTTCGCTGAGATCCATATCGCCGTGACGATCCAGTTCCTTCATTTCAGGAAGCTTCCCGATCTCTTTTTTTACCTCGTCGTCGTAAGCCTGCTGAAGCTGCGGCAGCTGATCCTGGGTGAACTTGTTGAGCCTTTCCTGCTTCTTCTCCGCGGGGAGGCTGTTCCATTCCTGACGGTATTGCTGCTGCTCTTCCTTTGACAGCTTGGCAAAGTCCTCACGGGAAATATCCATATTATCCTGCGCTGTCTTCTTCCTGACGCTTTCCGGGATCAAATCGTTTTCTTTCATCTCGTTGGCGTTGACGGTTTTTGTATTTTCAGCCTTTTTCTTGCGTGCCTGAGCGGCATCCCAGAGCTTCTCGATGGCCTGTCCAGCAAGTTCAAACCAAAAACCAAAAAACTGAAATAGATATTCCATAACCAAACCTCCGTTTCAGAGAGTTCACACTGCATTTTTCGCAGCTACATCTTTCCTTTGTCAGAACCCGAGTCCTCTCACATCCGGCTTCTTCACGACGAGATCCTGGCGCTTTGCCTGCGGGACCTCCGGATCGCCTGACGTTCGCTCCGCGCCGAGTTCTCTCTCCTTCGAAGGCGCGAGATGTTTTCTTTTGCTCTCTTTGATGACCGGCTTCATCCCGGTCTTCTCTTCCAGTTCCTCATACGTGATGTCTCTGACTGAGACCGCGGCTCTGGCAGAGATTCTCTCCCAGAGTCTCTCCTTCAGTCCCGCCTCTGCAGAGAAATCCGCTTTGGTCAAGAGTTCTTCTACGTATTCCATTCCTGCCACTCCTGTATCTGTGTCTGCTCCGTGACGCCTGCCTTAGGTATTTCTGTGTTTCTATATCTATATATGCAACATCTGGTGAAAAACCTCGTCCGTTGCATCAATATTTCGATATATCAGGGCTTTTCTTTCGCCCGTCTGTCGTCAGACAGAACTGTCATCATCTTCGAAGATCTTCTTAAGCTTAAGTCCAAGCGGATCCTGTTCCTGTGCAGTCGGATCGGGCTTCTCCCCGAGAGGATCCTGAGGCTGACCGAACGGATCGCTCTGCTGCGCAAAAGGATTGCTCTGCTGCTCGAACGGATTGCTCTGCTGCGCAAAAGGATTGCTCTGCTGCTCGAACGGATTGCTCTGCGGCTGGACAGACTGGCCGCCTAAGCCTGCGGGATCCTTCGATCCGAGCATGCTGTGCATGTCGGTATCGGCACCCTGATTCCCCATCTGAAGGATATCCTTCATATCAAGTCCGTCGCCGTCAACATCGTTGATACTGCCGACTCCGGTGCCGAACAGTCCGCCGATCGAACCATCGCCGTCGAGGTCTATTCCGATACTGGATTCAGCTCCGGAGAGTGACGCTTCATCAAGCTGCTGCTGAAGCTCTTTGTCGAGCTTCTTCTTGTCCTTGCGTTCTTCTTCGTCCCTCTGACCGATCTTGACATAAGGATTGTCGGCATCGTATTCGAGTTTCTGATCGCCGGCATGAAGGAAGCTGTTCGGACCGGCCGGATTCGGAAGGCCGTCCTGAGGTTTTTTGGGTTCCTGTCCCTTGCCCTTTGCGGCGGCATCCAGGGCTGAAAGATCCTTCAGCTCGATGCCATCCTGGGCTTTCCTGCGTTCCTGTTTTCTGAGTTCCTGCTCCTTGTCCTTTACTGCATTCAGAGCGCTGAGGCTCTTCGGGTCCTTCGGATCGAGGCCTCCCTGTGGCTTCACAAGTTCCTGGTTTCTGTTCTTTCCCTGGAAGGACTGTCCGGTTCCTGCCGGTTTCTTCCTTTCGCCCGTGATCGAAGGGCTCACGCCGCCTTCCTGGTTCTTCGAGCCAGAGTATTTCGCGCTGCCCGGCGTCGACGACGCACCGCTTTGCGTTGCCGGACCGTTTCCTTTTCCCTTGAACTGTACGTTCTTCGGGCCGGCAGCCCCTCCGCCGGGTTTGCCGAAGGCATCCCCTTTGCCGGGTTTAGGATCACCGCCGTCCGCAAGCTTTTTGATTCCTTCATTGGCAATCATCTGCTGCAGCGCGGCATCTCCTTTTCCATTGCCGGGTGCGCTCACATCGTTTCCGGAGATCTGTCCGAGAAGTGCATTGAACGCCTTGCCGGCAGCCCTCCGGACCGGATAGGTAGCTGCCTTGAAGCCGAGCATCACGGCCCTTTCGCCGTTGTTGTAAGACTGTACCTCTCTCGCCGCCATATTGGCATCCATGATTCCGGTGACGATCGGACCGCCCTTCTGAATCGCGAAAATACCGGCAAGAACGAAGAATATCTTCGTGATATAGTCGACCGCCGGAGTCGTCCCGGCTCCGAAGAATGCGACCTTACCGGCAAATACCAGCTCAATGACGTCAAAATAGATATTGACCGCAACGATCGTTCCATATCCGGAAACAAGTCTCGCGAGAAAAGTATCTTGCCATTTCTCCAGGCGTTTTCCTTCATCGATCGGCATCGTCGCCGCAAAGAAAGGCTGTACAAGAAGTAATAAGAGACAGTCAAAGATCCTCGCGACCGCGTTAAATGCTAATTGTCCGAACAGAATGATCAGTATGACCGTAACGCCGATCGCGATGAACCAGTCAAAGCGCGCGATATCAAAATCATCCAATACCACATACAGCCGGTTTTTATCCTTTCCGTACGAGTCATTTACGCCGAAAAAGGATGTGACATCATTTACGATCCTGCCGAAGCCGAGAGGTGCACTGTCTTTCTCTTCGTCACTGTCTACCCCGATCAGGTATGGCCTGCGGTATTTATCCGTGATGCCGTAGTCTCCTACTTCCTCTGCGGATTTCGCGCCTTTTTTTGCCAGTGCCGCCGTTCGGGATGAAGAATTGTAATAATCAGCGTCGCTGTGCGTGTCTTCCCGGACTGCATCCAGTGTGGCAATACAGAAAATAACATTTGACATCCTGACATCGTTCGGATTCATTGCGATCCGGATCGACAGAAGGATCGCATCCCCAAGCAGGATCAGGAACAGAGAGAGAAGCGGAATAAGGATCAGCCTGAGTACTGCTCTGGCTGTAAGCCGCATCACTCTGGAGGGAGTGTTCTTTGTCTCCCCCATATTTCCGGCAGCTTTGATCGTGGCAAAAAGCGCAAGCAGGAATGTCAGGACAAAAGCCGCCCCGATCATTCCCAGCAACGCTGTCTGTATCGACTTCATTCGAAAGACGGCTTCAATCAGGGAACCTGCGTTCTCCATCACGCCCGTCGTTTCGTTCCTGACGTATACCGTTCTGAGTCCGGCAAACGTCCGGAATGTGCTCTCTACCGCATCCAGCGCCATCATCACTACACGCATGAGGCGGTACAGAAAGTTATAAAGGAAGTTTTTGAACAGAGCCTTGAACAGCTCTATCTGCAAGGAAAGAGCCGCTTCGAGGATGGGCAGCAGGACGTGGTCGAACAAAGCATGGAATATCGAAGACAAGATATTCGATACTACTTCAAAGACTGGCTTGAGAGCGTGTTCATATACATAGTTGATCGCGCTTTGGAGCCAACCAAGTTGTACATAGCTTAATCCGTACATTACGTTCCCTGTGCTGTCCGCCTGTCAGCGGCTCTTTTCATCGGCCGGCATTATATATGCCGCCGGTTCTGATTATTTAGATGAACCACCATCCAGCGATGTAACAGCGGGTGCGGAGCTCTGCATCCAGTTCGCCAGAGGCTTGATGGTGAGGCGAAGCACGACGACGAGGACGAAGATCAGGATGTAGCCGACGATCGCGTTCTTGAGTGCCATCTTAGCCTTTTCTCTCTCCTGAGGCTCATCAGCCTTTGCCAGCTTCACGCCCAGAAGGACGCACCATACTGCGCCGAGAGCGCCGACGACAAGGATGAGGGGCGTAAGGATCGAATTGAACAGCTCCACAAGCGGAGCAGCTGCATTGTCGAAAGCACCTGCGCTGTTTAAGAAGAATGTTGTGAGATTGAGCATTGTTTTTTCCTCCGTCTTAAATGTTTTGTGTTGTGTGTTGTGTGTTTGTTGACTTGTTGCCTGTTACTTAGCTGCCTTCATTTGTATATATGCACGTGTCTCAGAAATCCCACGTGTATATCAAAAATAATTGAATTTTTTTACCGCACCCTGAGTCCCCGTTTCGCCGTCAGGATCACTGCGAGAGCAGCCAGGAAAAACACTCCTGCAGCAGCGCATATGTACTTCCATGGGAACTTTCTGCTGCGCTCCAGCAGAAAGCTGTAGGTGCGCTCATTCCCGGATGGATCCGATGCGATAACAAAATAACTTCCCGGCATGGAGATCACATGCGTCTCCGAGACCGCCGGCTG
>JAEEGL013784598.1_pt1 | contig 14756 bp, 7 predicted proteins | sample 9134231 | NCBI WGS metagenome assembly JAEEGL01 (sample SAMN16246548, study PRJNA631951) | gut metagenome | biome: gut microbiome; feature: rumen; material: fiber-attached | host: Bos | place: Iran: Karaj | collected 2018-10 | reverse complement strand
TGGGACTCGTGGGCGTACAAGGTGCTCAGGTAGTACAGGGAGTTCAAGTTAACCAGGCCCGCGACGAGGCTATGACGGCACTTACCATGCTGGGCTTCGCCAAGCCTGCTGTGGAGAAGCTACTCATGTCGGGCGACTGGAAGAATGCCGACGGGACTCCGATGACCGTCGAGGAGATTATCAAGATAGGTTTGCAGCGACTATAAGGTTTTAGTGAAAAAATATTTCGCCATACGGTGCAATAAAAGATGCCGTATGGCGTTTTTGTATTCGTATAGTATAAAAACGCCTTGAAAGTAAGATATATCATAGCTATTGTAGCGATGCTTGTGGTGGGTGCCGCGGTATGGGGACAGGACGACAGCGCCCAGTTCACCCCCATGGGCAGTGGCTATACCCCTGCCGGCATTACCACGAGTGTGGAGTATGATGCGGTGACAGGTAGCTATGTGAAGGTGACCAAGGTGGGCGACATGGTGCTGGGACGCGAGTATATGACTTTCGAGGAATATCAGGACTGGCAGATGGACCAGCTGATGGAGAAGTACTGGACCGAGAAGAGTGAGGGCACTGCGCTGGACAATGCTGGTGGTGGACTGCTTAGCAAGATACCGGGTTTCAGTCAGATAAGCGAGAAACTCGCTGGCCTCGACAAACTGCCGGAGATAAAGATTACTCCTAGCGGTAGTGTGGACCTGACGTTCCAGATAGTGAACAACTATCGCAACGATCCTCAGCTGGACCAGAGTCGCCGCAGTGTGTGGACCTTCGACTTCGACGAAAACATACAGATTAACCTCAATGCCAAGATTGGCGACCTGATAAACTTCGACATCAACGAAAACACCAAGGCTACCTTTGACTTCGAGAACAAGATCAAACTCAAGTATGAGGGCAAGGAAGACGAAATATTGCAGCTCTTCGAGGCTGCCGACATATCGTTCCCCCTACAGACGACGCTTATCAAGGGTAGCCAACAGCTGTTTGGTTTCCATACCAAACTGAAGTTCGGCAAACTGACGGTGGATGCTGTGTTGAGCCAGAAAGAGACCAGCACAGAGAATATGCAGGTGAAGGGTGGTGCCAGCAGTCATGAGTTCGAGATAAGAGCCGACGAGTATGAGGAGAACAGGCATTATTTCATTGCCCAGTATTTCTACGAGAACTACAATCGCGCCATGAGCACGTTGCCTGTGGTGGGAAGCAACGTGAAGATACTGAGATTGGAAGTGTGGAGGACGAATGTGGGTGCTGCTGTAACGCAGAACCGCAATATCCTTGCCCTTACCGACCTTGGTGAGACCAATCCGAGCAACTATCGTGTGACTGGTGGTGGCAGCATTATGCCTACAAACGGGAGCAATAACCTGTTGCAGCTGATAAACACCAGCGCTGTACGCAGCGGTGGCTCGGTATCAGGCTACATGCAAGGTCTTGGCTTGACGAGTGGTGAGGACTATGAGAAGGTGGAAAGTGCGCGCCTGTTGAACGAGAACGAATATACCTTCAACCGCCAACTTGGATTTATTACACTCAACCAGCCGTTGAGCAATGACCAGGTCCTTGCCGTGGCTTTCCAGTATCAGGTAATCGGCGATACCAACGTATATCAAGTTGGAGAACTGACGACCGACGGTATTAACGACCCCAACACACTTATCGTGAAGCTGCTGAAGAGCACTAGCGTGAATACTCATGGGTCGCTGTGGAAACTGATGATGAAGAATGTCTACTTTCTGCGTAGCAGCCAGCTGAGCCGCGAGGGGTTTCGTCTGAATATCCTCTATGAGGACCCTGACGGTGGCGTGGGCATAGGCTTCTTTACCGACGGCCCGCAGCAGGGCAAGCCACTTATTGAGGTGTTCGGCATGGATAGGATGGATGCCAGTCAGAGCTACTACTATGCTGACGGTGTGTTCGACTGGTTCGACTCGGCGTCGGTTAAGGGAGGCCTGATAGAGGCGCGTACTGGTCGTATATTCTTCCCATACGTGGAGCCTTTTGGTCGCGACTTAAGGGAAATACTGGGTGACGATGCATTCGCCAATCAGTATTGTTTCGACTCGTTGTACACTATGACGCAGGCACTGGCACGCCAGTATGCCGACCGCAACAAGTTCTACCTCGAGGGCTACTATACCAGTAGCGTCAGTGGCGAGATTTCACTGGGCTACAGTGTGACGCCGGGCAGTGTTACGGTGACTGCCGGTGGCATGCCACTGATAGAGAATGTAGACTATACGGTTGACTACACCATGGGTACGGTGCGCATAATTAACGAGAGTATCCTCTCCTCCAACACGCCCATTAGCGTCAGTTCGGAGAACAACTCGTTCAGCATGACCACTAAGCGCATGCTGGGCATGCACATCAACTATGAGTTCCAACCCAACTTCAATCTCGGTGCCACGGTGATGAACCTGCACGAGAAGCCGATGACACAGAAGAACAACTTCGGTGACGAACCCACAAGCAACACTATCTGGGGTCTGGACCTCAACTACAGTCACGAGGCACCATTCATCACCAAACTGGTAGACCTGCTGCCCGGCATCGAGACCAAAGCACCCAGCACGCTGACTCTGCAGGCGGAGTTTGCTCATTTCATTCCTGGTATGAGCAACACAGGTACCAGTGAAGGCAGTGTGAGTTATGTAGATGACTTTGAGGGTGCAGAAAGCTCGATAGACCTGAAGAGTGTCTCGAGTTGGTATCTGGCGAGCACGCCGCAGGACTATCGCTCGGCATTGCCGATGTTCCCTGAGACGGCACCCGGTAGCGGTCTGGCCTATGGCTTCAACCGCGCCAAGCTGGCATGGTACCGCATAAGCAATGACTTCTATAGTAGCGGTAGTTGTCCGGCGAATATCACTAAGGATGACCTCAGTGCGCCGTATGCGAGGCGAATCTATGAGCAGGAGGTGTTCCCGAATAAGGACCTTGCCGCAGGCCAGCCTACGAACATCTACGAGCTGAACATGGCTTTCTATCCTAGTGAGCGTGGTCCGTACAACTACGATGTAGCACCTACAGGCTATAGTGCCGGTATCAACGACGACGGCAAGCTGGAGAACCCTGCAAGCCGTTGGGGCGGTATAATGCGCAAACTGGAGTACACTGACTTCGAGACGCAGAACATCGAGACCTTGGAGTTCTGGCTCATGGATCCCTTCATTGAGAATCCGTCGCACAGTGGTGGTAAGTTGTATATCAACCTTGGCGATATCAGTGAAGATATACTCCGTGACGGCCGCAAGCAATTCGAGAACGGACTGCCCACCAGTGCCACGGTGGTGAATATCGACACAACTATCTGGGGTCGTGTGCCGACGACGCAGCCGATAGTCAATGCTTTCGACAATGACGAGTCGAGTCGTATGTATCAGGACGTGGGTTACGACGGCCTTGGCAGCACGCACGGTCTTACCGACGAACAGAGCTTCTTCGCCGACTATATTGACGCCATAGCCCAGCGATGGGGCGAGAGCAGCGCTGCCTATCAGCAGGCAGTGGACGACCCCAGCGGCGATGACTTCCGCTATTTCCGCAGCAGCTACTATGACGACAACGACGTAAAGATCAACGACCGTTACAAGTTCTACAACAACTCAGAGGGCAACTCTCCCGTGGACAGCGACAGCGACGAGGACTATATGACCAGCGGCTCGTCGTATCCCAATGTAGAGGACATTAACAAAGACAACACGCTGAGCGAGGCCGAAAACTATTACCAATATGTTATAGACCTGAGGCCTGAGAATATGGTTATAGGCGAGAACCACATTGTCGACATTCAGGAGGCCCGTAACGTGCAGTTGGCCAATGGTGAGACGACGACATGCCGCTGGTACCAGTTCCGCATACCGATACGTGAACCCGACCAGAAGGTGGGTAACATCAACGGCTACCAGTCCATTCGATTCATGCGAATGTTCCTGAACCAGTTCGAGGAGCCCATCATCCTTCGTTTCGCCACCCTCGACCTGGTGTACTCCACCTGGCGCAAGTACAGCGAAGAATTGTTGCAGCCTGGCGATTATCCTACTGGTGGCGGTGGCAACACCTCGTTCAGCATCTCGACAGTGAACATTGAAGAGAACGGCAGCCGCCAGCCGGTGCCTTATGTATTGCCTCCAGGAATTGAGCGCGAGGAGTGGTATTCGACAAGCAGTAGCTACACGAAGCTCAACGAGCAGTCGATAGCTTTGGATGTCGACGAACTGAACAGTGGTGATGCCCGGGCCATCTATCGTTCCACAGGTTACGACCTGCGCTACTATGGCTACCTGAAGATGTTTGTTCATGCCGAGCAGAAGTATGCCTCCGACCGACTGGAGGATGGCGACCTGTCGCTCTTCGTGCGTCTGGGCAGCGACTATACGAGCAACTACTACGAATATGAGTTGCCGTTGCAGTTCACCCCTTGGTTTACTCCTAGCGACGATCCCTACGCCATCTGGCCGTTGGATAACAATGTGGTTGTCGACCTGCAGCACCTCACGGAGATTAAGACCAACCGCAACGTCAAGATACGCTCCCACGAGGGTGACTTTTCACCGTCGCTGCTTTATAGCGAGACTGTGGAGGGCAAGAAATACACAGTGCTTGGCAACCCCAACCTGGGTAAGATTAAGGTCATCATGATTGGTGTGCGCAATCCAAAGAAGGAGAGCATTAACGACGGCAACAATATGCTGCCCAAGAGTGCCATCGTTTGGATTAATGAGTTGCGCCTGAGCGACTATATCAACAAGGGCGGATGGGCGGCCATGGCATTGGCACGAACCAATCTGGCTGACTTGGGTAACCTGTCGCTCTATGGTAGTTATACCACAGCCAACTTCGGCAATCTCGAGGACCCGCTGGTTAAAGAGGAACTGGTAAATACCTTTACCTTCCAAACGACGCTCGACATGGAACTTGGCAAGTTCCTGCCCGAGACATGGGGCATGCATATACCGCTCTATCTGGATCACAGCCGTGAGATTGGCAGTCCCGAGTACAACCCGATGAACCCCGACGTGCTTCTTTACGACGACCTGCAGACCTACAGCACCAAGGAGGAGCGCGACAGTGTGCGCGACATGACACAACTCCACAAGTCGGCCACCAACTTGACTTTGTCAAATGTCCACAAAGACCGTGTGGGCAAAGGGGCATTGAAGCAGCACTTCTACGACATCGAGAACTTCTCCTTCTCGTATGCCTACAGCCGCGAACGCACATCTGACGACGAAATTGAACACTATAACAAAGACCAGCACCGCGGCGGCTTCACCTACAGCTATGCTATCCAAGCCAAGCAAGTGAAACCTTTCGAGAAGTCGAAGCTCTTCAAAGGTAAGAACTGGAAGATAGTGAACGACTTCAACTTCTATTACCAGCCCAAGAACCTGAGTTTCTCGACCGAGGTGTACCGTGATTTCGAGGAGACGCTGCTTAGGAACAAGAGTGCCGCGCAGGTGATAATAAAGCCCACTTATTTCAAGCAGTTCACTTGGCAGCGCAACTATGGCATACAGTACGACTTGTCGAAGAGTTTCCACATACAATATACCGCCAATGCCAATGCCCGTATCGACGAGCCGATAGGACGCATCGAGACTACGTCGGCCACCGACTCGATATGGCGGTCGATAGCCGAGGGCGGCACCATGCAGCAGTTCCAGCAGTCGATAAACGCCACCTATGACCTCCCCATCAGCAAATTGCCCTACATGGACTTCCTGAAGGTGCCGTTGAGCTATCGCACTAACTTCACCTATCAGGGCACTACGGATGCCCTGGCCTCCATGGGCTCTGTATTGCAGAACTCGACGGTAATGACGGCATCGGCAACCGCAGCTTTTACTACCCTGTATAACAAGATACCATTGCTGAAGAAGGCCAATACGCCGCCCGGCAACAAGAACAACAACCGCCAGCCACAGAAGAACAAGGCCAAGCAGCAGAAGCCTATGACGCCTCAGGACTCGGCGGCGATGGCCGACAGCCTGAAGCATGTCAAGTTCATGAACTTCTTGAAGGAGGTCGGTTATTTCGGCTTGCGTTTTGTTAGTGGCGTGAAAAATGTCACTGCCCAGTATAACCAAACCGTCGGGTCGCGCCTGCCGGGCTATATGGGTGAGCCCATATTGGTGGGTCTCGACCCGCGCAACTACTGGATGCCCGGGCCGGGCTATATTCTCGGCTACAACCAAGATGTGGTGAACGACCTGCTGCGCTACGACTTGTTGAGTCGCGACACACTGTTCAACTCGCCGCATGAGATGACGATGAACCGTACCATAAACCTGCAGGCCACACTGGAGCCTATAAGGGACATGAAGATAGACCTCACGGCGACGGAGAACTATTCCACGCGGGAGGAATACTACTACAAGTACCTATCAGAATGGGACCGTGTCGACGGACCGCTCTCATATATCATGTCTGGTGCCTACACCACCACGGTGTGGAGCTTCCGCACGGCCTTCATCAACCGCGACGAATTGTTCGACAGTTTCCTGGCTAACCGATCTGTTGTCGCCAACCGTCTTGCCTCTGCCAATCCAGACCCCTACACCAGCCAGATGGTGCTCGACACCATGATAGGCGAATACTATCCTGCGGGCTACAGTGCCAACTCGCAGACCGTCCTACTCACCTCTTTCCTCGCCACCTACCTCGGCGACGATCCCTCGGCTCGCTCCTTCTCGCCGTTCATGGGTTTGCCGCTGCCCAACTGGAATATCAACTACACAGGTCTCAACAAGGTGCAGTTCCTCAAGAAATGGTTCACCAATATCTCAATCTCGCACCGCTATAGCTCCACCTACAGTGTGGCCAACTTCTACACCGACGCGGCCCTCTCAGCTGTGGATGGCTACGACTACGGCAGCGAGAACATCGTGAACAGCACCGGCGACTACATACCGCCGGTGAGTATGGGCGGCGTGCAGATAACCGAGCAGTTCAACCCCCTGATACGTATCTCGGTGAATATGGTCAACAGCTTCCAGTTCAACTTCTCGCTGCAGAAGAACCGCACGCTGATGCTGTCGTTCAGCAACAACCAACTCACCGAGACCACCCGCGACGGTATCACCTTCGGTGCAGGCTACCGTATCAAGGACGTGGCCTTCACCCTCAAGGTGGGCGAGAAACCCTATGACCTCAAGAGCGACGTGGTGTTGCAGCTCAACCTCACCTACAACAGCAACATGACCAACATCCGCAAGATTAACCAGAACATCAGTCAGATATCCTCGGGTAGCGAGGTGTGGATGGTGGAACTTAGCGCCGAGTATGCGCTGACATCCTCGCTAACCCTGCGCGCTTTCTTCCAGACCAACATTAACACGCCATATATCTCCAACGCCTATCCCAACTCCACCACCAAGGGTGGCCTGACAGTACGCTTCTCCTTCTAACCCCTAAAAAAGACAACTAAACACTAGATGAATAACGACCGCTTTACAGATTTCGACGACGAGGTGCGACAACTGGTGCTCGACTTCGAGAAGACCGTTCTCAACGGTGAGAACCAGTTCTTCGACGTCGACGAGCTTGAGATGATCATCGACTATTATCTCGAGGTGCAGGACAAGGAGCCGCTGCTCACGGCATTGGTCTATGCCGAGCAGCTCTACCCCGAAAGTACCGAGATTAAGATACGCCGCGCTCACTGGTATATCGCCAACCGCGAGTTCGACCGCGCCCTCGAGATACTGCTCCGCCTCGAGGAGCAGGAGCCCGACAATACCGACATAGCCTACTCCCTCGGCGTCCTCTACGGCGAGATGGAGCAGAGCGAGAAGGCCATCGACTATTTCCTCCAGGCCGCCACCGACGGATGGCAGCTGGGCCGCATCTATGCCAATATTGCAGAGGAATACTATAAGTTGCACGACTACAACGAGGCCATACAGTACTACATGAAGGCCTTCGGCACCGACAGCTACGACGTGCAGACGTTCTACAACTATCTCGACACCTGCCAGCAGGCAGGCATCTGCGACGAGGCCGTGCAGTTCTTCAAACTCTACGTCGAAAGTCATCCTTACGGCAAGGAGGGTTGGTACTGTCTGGGTTGCGCCTACCGCGACTTGGGTATGTACGACCTCGCCATCGACGCCGTGGAGTATGCCATAGCCATCGACAAGAACTATGCCATGGCTTACTTCGAGCTCTCGCGGGCTCAAGAGGAGGCCGGCCATGCAGGCGATGCAGCCACTACGCTCATACGCTTCCTCGATGTCGCTGGCGACCGTGCCGAGGTCTACCGCGCCTTGGGCGACCTCTTCGTCCGTCAAGAGAACTTCGAGACGGCGATGCTCTACTACAAGAAGGCCGTCGTAGAGAACGAAGGTGACGCCTATGCGTTGGCGGGACTGGCCATGTGCTGCATGCATATAGGCGACCTCTCCATGGCCCTCACTTATGTCAAGAAGGCCCTGGCGGTCGATGCCGAGAACCCCGACGCCCTCTGCTGTGCCGCCATGATCTATGACAGCCGCGGAAACATCGATATGGCCAACGACTATTTCGACCGATGCATCGTCTCTTCCCGCTGCACCGAGGCCCACTGCCGCTACTACACTGTCTTCCTCTTCAACCGTGAGTTCTACGACACCTTGATAGACTTCGCTGAAGAGTCGCTCCAGATATATCCCCACGACATATTCTACAGCACCTACCTCGCGGCGGCCTGCTTCTACACCAACCGCTACAACAAGCTGCGTCATGCCCTGCCCGACGTGCACCCCGTGATGCTGCGCGAGATGTGCCCTGCCATCTGGGAGAACCCGCACCTCGCGCCGCTGCTGCCCGAGATGCGCTCCGACGACGAATTCAAAACACACGAAAACGATGAATAGAAAAGTATTCCTGCTCCTTCTTATAGCCCTCATGGCACTGACGCGCCCCTTGGCTGCTCAGACACATATCGCCGAGTCGGTCGACACCACTCGCACCGGCTGGGTGGCCAATGTGCTTCACTGGTACGATGAGCACATGAACTACTACGCCGTGGGCGGACTTATGACCCTCGAGAGTTCTTTCATACCCTTCCCCTCCGAGGTGGTGATACCTCCGGCGGTGTATGTGGCCCTTGACGACAACAGCCAGAGCGGCATGAACTGGTGGCTTGTGGTGCTCTTCGGCACCCTAGGCGCCCTATTGGGAGCACTCATCAACTACTACCTCTCGCGTTGGCTCGGACGCCCCATAATCTATGCTTTCGCCAATAGTAAGCTGGGCCACCTGCTGCAACTCTCCAGTGAGAAGATAGAACGTGCCGAGGTCTACTTCAACGAGCATGGCAACGTCTCAACCCTCGTGGGCCGTTTCATTCCAGTCATACGCCAGCTGATATCTATCCCCGCAGGCCTGTCGAAGATGAGCATCTGGCCGTTCATGTTCTTCACCACCCTCGGCGCCGCAGCCTGGAACTTCGTCCTCGCCCTGCTGGGCTATCTGGCCCATAAGGCCGGCGACATATCAGTCGTCGAGCAGTACAGCCACGAGATAAGCATTGCCATCATCGGCATTGTTGTGCTCGTCGTGGCCATCTTCGTCATCCGCTATTTCATCAAGAAACGCAAGAAATGATTAACGTTAACGATATAAGAACACAGTTTCCCATCCTCGACACCGAGGTCCACGGCCACCGCCTTGTCTACCTCGACAATGCCGCCACCACGCAGAAGCCCCTGTCGGTGGTCGAGGCTTTGAGTGACTACTACCTGCACCTCAACGCCAACATACACCGCGGCGCACACCACCTGGCCGCTGAGGCTACCGAGCGCTACGAGACCGTGCGCCGTCAGGTGCAGCAGTTCCTAGGCGCCCGCCACCACCACGAGATAGTCTTCACCCGTGGCACCACGGAGAGCATCAACCTCGTGGCTGCCTCTTTCGGCAAGAAGCACATCGCCCCCGGCGACGAGGTGATAGTCTCGGGTATGGAGCACCACAGCAACATAGTGCCGTGGCAGCTCGCCGGTGCCACCCTGCGTCCCATACCCTTCAGCGACGAGGGTGTCCTCGACCTCGAGGCCTACGAGCGCCTCTTCTCGCCGCGCACCCGTATCGTGGCGGTGACGCATGTTTCCAACACCCTCGGCACCGTGAATCCCATTCGCCAGATTGTCGACATAGCCCACGCCCACGGCGTCCCTGTGCTCGTCGACGGAGCCCAGGCGGTGTCGCATATCGCCGTCGACGTGCAGGCCCTCGGATGCGACTTCTACTGCCTGTCGGGCCACAAGATGTATGCTCCGATGGGCGTCGGCGTCCTCTACGGCCGCGAGGAGATTCTCGGCGACCTGCCGCCGTATCAGGGTGGGGGAGAGATGATAGAGACCGTCACCTTCGAGCGAACCACCTACAACGAGCTGCCCTTCCGCTTCGAGGCTGGCACGCCCTCCGTGGGCGACGTCATAGGCCTCGGCCGCGCCATTGAGTTCATGCAGGGCGTGGGTATCGCCAATATAGCGGCACATGAGGCCGACTTGCTGCGGTATGCCACCGAGCTTATCATGACTCTGCCCGGTATACGCCTCTTCGGCACGGCTCCCGACAAGACCTCCGTGCTCTCGTTCCTCGTCGGTGACGCACACCCCTACGACGTGGGGACCCTCCTCGACCAGCTCGGCATCGCCGTCCGCACCGGCCACCACTGCACGCAACCCGTCATGGACCGCTACCGCATCCCCGGTACCGTCCGCGCATCGTTTGCTGTTTACAATACCAAGGATGAGGTGGACGCTTTCATCGCCGCCCTTGAACGCATATTACCAATGCTACAATAGCTATGCTCCATACCCTCCATATTGAGAACTATGCCCTTATTCGCGAGTCCGACATACGCTTTGGCTCGGGATTCGTGGCTATCACCGGCGAGACGGGCGCCGGCAAGAGCATCATGCTCGGAGCCCTAGGCCTGCTGCTGGGTCAGCGGGCAGACAGCGCTGTGCTCGCCGACAAGGAGCGTAAGTGCGTCGTCGAGGCACAGTTCGACATCGCAGGACTTCAGCTGGAAAGTCTCTTCGCCGAGGCCGACGTGGACTACGACGACCGCCTCATCATACGCCGCGAGATAACGCCCGCTGGCAAGAGCCGAGCCTTCGTCAACGACACCCCCGTGCAGCTGCCCTTCCTCAAAACCCTCGGCAGCCGCATCATCGACATCCACTCGCAGCACCAGACCCTCACCCTGGCCGACAGCACCTTCCGCCTCAACCTACTCGACACGCTAAGCACTAAACACTCAACATTAGATAATTACCAGTCTGCCTACGCCGAATACACCTCCCTCAAGCGTCAGCTTGAAGAGCTCACAGCCACCGAGGCGCAAAACCGCCGCGACCAGGACTACCTGCAGTTCCAGTTCGACGAGCTTGTCGCTGCAGCCCTCGTGGCCGACGAGCAGGAAGTTCTTGAGCAGGAGTCGCAGCTCCTGGCCCATGCCGAGGCTGTCCGCGAAGGACTGGCCACAGCCTCCCGCGCTGTCGACGACGACAGTGACCAGTCGGTCCTCGCCCGTCTGCGGCAGGCCAAGACGGCCCTCAGCCATATCGCCGTCTACCACCCTGGGGCCGAGGCCCTCCTAGCACGCCTCGACTCGTCGCTCATCGAACTCGACGACATCAACTCCGAGCTGCAGTCCGTGGCCGACGGCGTAACCTACAGCCCCGAGCGGCAGCAGCAGGTCGACGACCGCCTGGCGCTCATCTACCGCTTGCAGAAGAAACACGGCGTCGACAGTGTCGAGGCCCTCATAGCCATCCGCGACGACTTCGACTCGCGACTGCAGTCCATCTCCACCCTCGACAGCCGCATCCACGACCTCATGGAGCAGGTTGACAAGGCTTTCGCCCGTCTGCAGACTGCCGCCGACGCCCTCACCGCCAGCCGCCGCAAGGCCGGCGCCGAACTCGCCAAGAACATACTGCCTACGCTCCACGACCTTGGCATGCCCGAGGCTCGCTTCAGCGTCGAGCTCTCGCCGCAGCCTACCTATGGACCTATGGGTCATGATGCTGTGAGCTTCCTCTTTAACGCCAACCGCGGTGGCGACCTGCGCGACCTCGCCAAGGTGGCCTCCGGCGGTGAACTGTCGCGCCTCATGCTGGCTGTCAAGAGCATGCTCACCACGCGCAGCCTGTTGCCTACTGTAGTCTTCGACGAGATAGACACCGGCGTCAGCGGCGACATCAGCGTAGCCGTGGGCCGCATCATGTGCCGCATGGCCGAGCGGATGCAGGTGGTGGCCATCACCCACCTGCCGCAGATTGCTGCCCGTGCCACTCAGCACCTCAAGGTCTACAAAGAAACTGACGCCGACCGCACCGTGTCGCTCATCCGTGAACTCGCACCCAAGGAGCGCATCACCGAAGTCGCCACCATGCTCTCCTCCGACCCCCCGACTCCCGCAGCCATCCAAACCGCCAAGGAGCTAATGCAATGAAATACTACCTCGTGGGATATATGTATTGCGGCAAGACCACCTTCGGACGGAGGCTGGCGGCCGAGAAAGGACTCGAGTTCCTCGACCTTGACCGTGCTTTCGAGCAGCGCTACCACTACACTGTGCCGCGCTTCTTCGAGGCCTTCGGCGAGGAGGCGTTCCGCCGTCTCGAGACCCAGATGCTGCATTCCACCGCCGACCTCGACAATGTCGTCGTATCCTGTGGTGGCGGCACCCCCTGCCACAGCGGCAATATGGACTTCATCCTCGCCCACGGCACCGCCATCTACCTGCGCATGAGTGTCGACGACCTCGTGGCCCGCGCCCTCCGCAGCCGCAATCCGCGGCCCAAGTTGCACGGCCTGCCCGAGGATGTCCTCCGTTCAGAGATAGAAGCCCAGCTAAAAGAAAGGGAGCCCTTCTATGCAAAGGCTCCCATAGTCTTGGACGGCACAAATCCTGTATTCTAGTACGCGAAGGCGCTGCCGCCGAGGAATTCCCGCATGATGCTGTTGTAGGGGATGAACTTGTCGTCTATAGGGAGTATCAACTCCGAGAAGTTCAGCAGTTGGCGGGCGCTGGAGTATTCTTCGCAGTCCTCAGGCACCTGCTTCAGCAAAGGTTCGGCATAGCGTTTCAGCACGCCTAGCTCGTAGAGCAGGGCCGAGTTGAACATTACGTTGGCGTTCTCCTGGTAGGGGAAGATATGCTTGCGTTCGCCGCGCACCACATCGGGCCAGCGGCGCAGGGTCTCGTAGGCGTTCCAGCCGCGGAAGTTGTTGTCCCTTACCAAGCGGCGCACCAGGCGGTTGTCGGTGCCGTGGATGATGTTTTGGTCATCGACGGAAAGCTGCGTCAGGGCGCTGACATAGACCTTGTACTTCAGCCCCTCGTCGATCTCAGCCGTCAGTTTGGGGTTCAGGGCATGGATGCCTTCCACCACGAGAACGCTGCGAGGCCCCAGCTTCAGCGTCTTGCCGCTGTAGTAGGGTTCGCCCTTGATAAAGTCGTAGGTGGGTATCTTCACCTCCTCGCCGCGGAACAGGGCGTTGAGGTGCTCGTTGAGCAGGGGAATGTCGAGGGCGTCGACGCTCTCGAAGTCGTACTCGCCGCTGGGCAGCTTAGGGGTGCGGTCGCGGCCAAGGAAGTAGTCGTCGAGCGACATCTGGTTGACGTCATAGCCCAACACGGCCAGCTGCACGCTCAGTCGGCGGCATGACGTGGTCTTGCCCGAACTGCTCGGTCCGGCAAGCAACACCATGCGGGCACCGCTCTGCCGCACCTGGTCGGCGATTTCGGCGTATTTCTTTTCGTGGAGCGCTTCGGCGAGGAGGATGAGGTCCTGTCCGCCGCCGTTGTAGACGATGCGGTTGTAGTCGGAGATGGTCGACATGTGCATCAGATTTGTCCACTGGTAGTGCTCGCGGAAGATGGCAAAGAGCTTCGGCGTCTCGGTGTAGAGCGACAGTTTGTCGGGGTGCTCGGGGTCGGCGCACATAAGCAGGTAGCCGTCTTCGTAAGTGCGGAAGTCCCACGTGGTGATACACCCAGTCGACGGGGCCAACTTGTCGCCGATTTTGTGCACTGTGTCGCCGAGGAAGTTCATCTGTATGTAGAGTTGCCGCAGGTGCTCCAGGATGTCGAGCGTCTTCTCCATGTGGCGCGGACGTATGAGTTCGATGGCATCCTTGAGCAGCATGGTCTTTCTGGTGAAGGGTATGTCTTGCTCCTGCAAGGCTATCATGCGGTCGCGCACCGCGCCGCACACCTCCATCTGGCTCGGCAGCTCGAAACCCTCCACCGCCGATTCGATGCGGCAGTAGAACCCGTTCTGCAGCGAGTGGTCGATGCTCATCTTCGCTTTGGGATAACAGTCGTGAACGGCTGTGTACAGCATGAAGCACAACGAGTTGCGGTATATACGGAAACCTTGGCGCGAAGAGATGTCGAGCAGCTTAATCACCTTGGGGTTATAGATGCGGTACTGCAGGGGTTCCACTTTGTTGTTCACCAAAGCGCCCAGCATCGGCCAGCGCAGTGGCTCGCCTTTCTCGGCTTGTTGTTTGGCGTATTCTTCGGCCAGTTCGGCCACCGTCGTGCCCTGCGGCACCATCTTCCGCTCGCCCGTATTGGCAAGAACAATCTCTACGTCGGTCATGATTTCATTGTTTCTTCAATTTCCTTCACGGTCTTGGGTATCGGCTTGCCGAGGACGCGGCAGCCGGTCTTGGTCACCAGCACATCGTCCTCGATGCGGATGCCGCCGAAGTCTTTCCACTTCTCCAGCTCGCGGTAGTTGATAAAC
>JAEEGL013738028.1_pt1 | contig 14756 bp, 8 predicted proteins | sample 9134231 | NCBI WGS metagenome assembly JAEEGL01 (sample SAMN16246548, study PRJNA631951) | gut metagenome | biome: gut microbiome; feature: rumen; material: fiber-attached | host: Bos | place: Iran: Karaj | collected 2018-10 | reverse complement strand
ATCGTCTCCCAGAACGCCGCGCTCACGGCCAAAATCATCGACTGGGTCATGGAAATTTCCGATCCCGAAATTCCGAAACTCTTCAAACTCACCGCTGCCGTCACCAGCGTCGCCGTCATCCTCAAGGCCATCAAGGCCGTCTTTGACAAATATCCCAACAAAAAAGCCGGCGTCACGCTCGCCAACACCTTCCCCTCGTTCACATTCCGTAAGCACATCGACGGCAAAGAACACGCATGGGATCAGGGCGTCATCATTGGTATGTCAGGCCATGGCGTCACGGCCATTTCCAACAACTCGCTGTGGAGCGTCCGCAACAGCGGCATCGCGGTCAGCGGCAACGGCGGCCCCATGAACTACAAAGATGCGGCCAATTTCCTGGCTCTCGGCGCGATCCACGTCCAGTTCTGCACCATCGCCATGAAATACGGCGTCGACATCGTTAAACACCTCTGCGCCGGCCTCTCCCACAACATGGCCGAACGCGGCATCCACTCCATCGCCGAACTCATCGGCCGCGGCAAAGATTCCCTCACCGATTTCATGGATCTGTCGCCCGTCAAGCGCATCCCGCAAATCGACGAAGATCTCTGCATCAAGTGCGGCAACTGCACCCGCTGCTCTTATTTCGGCCTCATCCAGGAAGGCGACAAAATCGTCGCGCATCCCGAAAATTGCGTCGGTTGCACGATCTGCGCCCAGAAATGTATCGCCAAGGCCATCACCATGCGCGATCGCACGCCTGCAGAACTTGCCGCTTATCCCAATCCACTCGACGGCTGGCGGTAATTCATTATTTATATAATGTGAGAGACGTTCCACGGAACGTCTCTGCTCGCCTATGCGCCACATGGCGCATACGGCTCGCGAACGCGGCTATTTCATACGCCGCGTTTTGTTGTATTGTGAGACGTGTCACGCACGTCTCCACTCGCTATGGGCGGCATTGCCGCCCATACGCTCGTAAACGCGGCTATTGCATACGCCGCGTTTTAAATCGCTTTCCTCCATGATGGAGAAATTGTTGGATTAAAAAAAAGCTATACTCGGCGCTCAAACCCCAAAGCTTATATAGCCGATTAATTCGCTTAATCACTTGCTTTTAAAGGTGTTGTGAAATGGGTAGAAATGACATTTTCACTTTGGCAATACTAGCGATTGGAATGTCTCTCCTGAGCTGTCAGTCGGATTACCAGAAGATGAACAGCACACTGGCCAGAGAATATCAGGACAGGTATAATAGTTGTAACATTTCGGTTGAAAACTTTAGCAGATATGCAGGTTTTGGTTTCGTTGATGAACTTGGGGTGTGCAATTGTAATGGTGATGTATGCAAAGGAAATGAGGTGTGCAATATGTATGGGGCATGTAGTGCTCCTGTCTTTGGAGCTGACCAAGAATGCAATGATAACGACAAAATATGTATTTCACCGAAAATTGGTCAGATTTGCATCAGGCAACACTGGAGTGCGCCAATTAATTGTGATGAACGTGGCTTGGTTTGTAATCCGCAAGCACCTAAAAACGAAGTTTGTGCGCCAAAGTGTTCAGAGACGATATGTTTCGAAGAATATGGCAAAGCTAAATTTGCGGAATGTCCAAATGAATCGTATGGAAATGTACAATCGTGCAATACAGATGGAAACGAACGCTCATGTACATACGGAAATAATCATACAAGCAAGTGTGGTGATTGTAAGAATGATGATTTAAAAACAGAAGGTGATGTTACCAAGAAGTGTATCAATGGACAATGGCAAGATTGTTTGTTGTTTGATGATAGCAATTGTTATACGCATTCTCTATGCGCGAATAAATCAGATGATAGTGGTAGTGAGGTGATTGTAAGTGATGAAAAAGGACCGTATGCGGTACAGGAATGCACTGATGGGTGCAATGAAGACAACAGTGGTTGCTTAAATAATCGTATCAAAAAGTGTGAAATGTCAGAAATTAAGTGTGAAGGTACTGAATTAAAGACATGTATCGATGGCGTTTTTTGGAAAATTTCTTATGATGATGTTAACTGTATACCGGAGATAGAGACTGATTGCTCGGAAAAATGCAAGCCCGGAGAAGAATGTACCGATGGTGAATGTAAGTGTGCGGAACCTAACTCTAAAAAATGCGAAGGTCATGACTTAATGGAATGTAAAAGCGATGGCAGCTGGGAAAAATTAGAAAGTTGCTTAAATGGGTGTGATCCAGAAAAGAATGCGTGTAAAACCTCAGAACCGACCGAATGCACAATAAATTGCGGGGATTTCGAGGAATGTATCGATGGCACTTGTAAGTGTACGGAAGCCGGCTTAAAAAAATGCGAAGGCAACGACTTAAAGGAATGTAACAGTGATGGTAGCTGGAAATCAGAAAATTGCTCAAAGGGGTGTGATCCAGAAAAGAATGCGTGTATAACCTCAGAACCGACCGAATGCACACAAAATTGCGGGGAGTTTGAGGAATGTATTGATGGCACTTGTAAGTGTACGGAAGCCGGCTTAATAAAATGCGAAGGCAACGACTTAAAGGAATGTAACAGTGATGGTAGCTGGAAATCAGAAAATTGCTCAAAGGGGTGTGATCCAGAAAAGAATGCGTGTAAAACCTCAAAACCGACCGAATGCACAACAAATTGCGGGGATTCCGAGGAATGTATCGATGGCACCTGTAAGTGTACGGAACCTAACTTTAAAAAATGCGAAGGTAATGACTTAATGAAATGTAAAAGCGATGGCAGCTGGGAAAAATTAGAAAGTTGCTTAAATGGGTGTGATCCAGAAAAGAATGCGTGTAAAACCTCAGAACCGACCGAATGCACAATAAATTGCGGGGATTTTGAGGAATGTATCGATGGAGTCTGTAAGTGCATTGTCGGAAAGCACATCTGTGATGACAACATTTTAAATATCTGCGATTCACAACAAGGCTGGATAAAAGATTCATCATGCGATTTAGGGTGTGTTGATGATGTTGGGGGTGCCAATGCACGTTGTAAGCAGTGCCTGGATAATCAATATAAATGCGAACAAGGAGATATTTATGCGTGTAAAAAAGGTGAGTGGGCAATGGTAGATGAAACACGTTGCACCGGTGATTGCAATAGTGACGGAGATATTATTACTCTTAATAAAGAGGATGACATATCGACAGCTCAAGATAAGCTCTGTAATGCGACTTCGCCTTGCAATAATAAACCCTATTATACGTGTGATATGAATCGTCAAATTGTTTTAAAATGTAATGAGGCGGATAGTTGTGAAACAGCGGACAATATCAATATCTTTACGATTAAATTTAATTATGATAATCCGTCTGTATACATAAATTGTTATAAGACTTATATGTGTGATGCAATTGAGTCCAAGGAAACAGAATATAAGCTCAATGCTTTGCAAAACACTGTATGCCGCGGTGATTCTGCTACTACAAAAATCAGTTTGAATAATTGCCGTAAGACTGGAACACATACTTATACTTCGCCTGCTTATGTGGAGATTAATGATACAGATGTGGTTTATAAATCAAAAGTAGAATTTAAGGTTGAATCCAGTGTGAATGAGAATAATACTGACCATTTGGATTTTTCAATTTCAGCGATGCCGTAGATTTTGCCAGCAACGCAACCGCTGTCATTTTCTCGCAAGACTTCGTATTGTAAACGAGTTGATATGCGTTTTTTGATTGCGATGGATTCTTTCAAAGGCTGTTTGAGCTCGATGGACGCAGGTAATGCCGTTGAGCTCGGGCTTCGGCGTGTATTTGCTGATGCAGAAATCGTTGTTTGCCCTGCTGCCGATGGTGGCGAAGGAACGTTAGATGCACTGGAATCTATAGATTACGCACAAATCGTATCTTGTGTGGTCGAGGGTCCGTATCGTGAATCGGTGTCGGCGAAATATCTAGTTTTCCCAGAAAACATCGCAGTGATGGAAATGGCGCAGGCTGCTGGTTTGAATCTGTCTACTCAGCGTGATCCGCTTCATGCTTCGACGTATGGCGTCGGCATGATGATTCATGATGCGATAAAGAAAGGATGTCGACGGTTTATCGTTGGAATCGGGGGCAGTGCGACAAACGACGGTGGCGCTGGAATGCTGCAGGCGCTCGGTTTTCGTTTGCTGGATATCCGCGGCAATTCTATAGAACGCGGCGCGATCGGCCTCAAAAGTTTGAATACGATAGATGAAAGCCAGGTTTTGCCGGAACTTCGAGATTGTACATTTCAAGTGGCATGTGATGTCACTGCGCCGCTTTTGGGGCCAAATGGCTGCAGCATGGTCTTTGGGCCACAAAAGGGCGCATCGCAGAAAACCGCATATGAAATGGATGCGTGGCTTGCGCATTATGCGGCTATTGCGCAAAGGCTCTATCCGGAAGCCGATCCAAATCTTGCAGGTGCTGGTGCAGCCGGTGGTCTCGGATTCGCCCTAAAAGTTTTCTGCAGTGCAGAATTACAGCGTGGTTTTCATCTCATTGCACAACTACTCAACCTCGAAGAAAAGATACAGTCAGCGGATTATATCATCACCGGCGAAGGCAGAATCGATGCACAGACATCGATGGGAAAAGTACCTGCAGGCATTGCTATAATCGCCAAGAAATATCAAAAGCCGGTAATCGCTATCGCCGGCGCTGTCGCAGATGATATCGATAGTATCCATGCACTGGGAATCGATGCCGTATTTTCAATTTCAAAAGGTCCGTGTACGCTTGCCGATTCCATGCAGCCACAATATGCTTGTAGAAATCTGGCGGATACAGCTGAACAGGTCGCGAGAATCATACAATTTCACCCGCCTCGTCCTTTGGGCGCGAGCTGATGCATATCCGGCAACAGGAGGATAACGCCAATGACTGTAAACGATCGCATCAAGGAAATTACCACGGTACGAAAGTGGATAAGAGAGTTTTCGTTGTTTGGCGATAAAACACGGACAGATTTTGCCGAATCAAGCGGATATCGCTATGCTTTCGCAAAATCAGATCAGCTGCTGTTCCGATATCTCACCAAAACCCGTGATGAGAATAATTGCCAGCACGTTTTTTTGTCTGTCGATGCCAGGGACGTTTCCCATAATCCGCTATTTGTTTTCTACAGAATTCATGCTTTCACAAACAATGATATCCGGCTGCATTTTACGATTCTCAACAGCCTGGCTGATGGTCAGTTTAAAACAAAAGAAAGAATTATTCAGGATGTCTTCAATACAAATGTATATGATATCGAGGATGGCATCGATTCCACGCTTTATAAAAAACTCGAAGAATATCTCAAACTTGGGATCCTTGCTTCGAAAAAAGAAGGCAAATTGAAGTTGTATGGACTCAATCGTTCCTGTATCGATTTGGAACGCTGGGCATTTGCCATACATTTCTTTTCCGAAATTGATCCGCTTGGGGTCGTCGGATCCTATCTAAATGACAGATTGAAAAGAACTACAAAATACCATTCGTGTGATCCGTTTCTTTTCAGACATCACTATATTCATCATGCACTCGATGCAGAAATCGTTCAAACCATTGCGGATGCAATACATAAACAAAGCTCAGTTATCGTTCTCAATCATCCAAGATTGCAAAAAAGTGGTTGCGCAAATCAAAAGAGCGAGCTTGTGCCCATTCGGTTCTATCATAGCGTGCAGTCGGGACGCAGATATCTCGTGGCCTTGAGGTGTACAAATCACCAGATGTCCTTTTTTCGGTTAGATCGCATTCAGTCTGTTAAATTGGGCAATACCGTTCCGGATTATCCACATTGCTATAACAACGCGCTAGAAAGACTTAAAAATGTATGGGGCGTTTCAGATATCGGAAATAGCGAACTGACACATCTCGAAATGATAATAAAGGTGCAGTCTCCAGATGATTATGCATTAAAACGTCTCGATGCCGAAAAACGTCACGGTTCGGTCGAATATATAGATGCATGCACCGCCCGCTTTTCTATCGATGTTTGGGAAGATCGCGAAATGCTTCCATGGGTGCGGACGTTTATTGGAAATATCATTTCTCTCAAGTGCTCAAATCAGAGCTTTGTTGATCAGTTTAAGCATGATTTGCGCGAATCACTAAAGTTATATACAAAGGGAGAATTATGATTTTTCACGAGATTTACAGCATTTATTATGACGCGGTAACACGTGTATTGCAGGCAGCTGCCGCAGAAAAGTTATTTCGCAAAAAACAATTTTCTGACGTATCCGTGCAGCTTAAACTGCCTGGTGATGTGGACAAATTGCTGCTGGCAGGTTTCGGCATTGTCCCCGATGATGACAATATGCGTGCGTTCGAATTCTTTGAACCCGACGGGACTTCCAGAATCACCCGTTGTCCGGAATTGCCGCTGACAATCCCCGAAAATCGCTGGCTAAAAACGATTCTTTGTGATCCTCGGATTCGGCTCTTCGATATATCGGATCAAGGGCTTGAAGATGTTGAGCCATATTATCTGCCCAGGGATTTCGTTGTATTTGATCGCGAAGGTAAAGGGGATCCATGGACAGACGAGGGTTATATTAAACGCTTTCGAACGATATTGTCTGCAATGCAGAATGAACAAAGTATATGTATTTCTTGGTTAAGCCGGGAGTCACTCGTTTGCCGCGCAGTGTGCAGACCGGATAGATTTGAATATTCCGAACTCGATGATCGCATGCGGCTGTGGGCGAATACAGATGATAAGCAAATCAAGGTGACACTGGCCAGAGTGCTGAGCTGTGAGATTTCTGATATGCCACTTGGACTTGAGTTTCCACCGGAACTCACCAGGCCGCTGCCAGTTGCTGGCGCACGTGAACTGGAGCAGGAAAAACGAGAAAATGTATTCGATAATGGCGATGAATTCCCCGAACGCCTGATGATTGAAATTACAAACGACAAGAATACGCTCGAACGTTCGCTTTTTCATTTCTCGCACTTTCAGAAGCAGGAAATCATCTCTCTTGGCGACAACCGTTATCGCCTTGTGATGAGCATTGATTTTGATGATCGCGAAGAACTCGTCAATCGCGTGATTTCTTTCGGTCCATACCTTCACATCGTTGAGCCTCAGTGGTTGATTGCAAAGGTAAGGGAGCGTCTGGAAAAACAAATGCTGCTTACGAAGATTTGGTAAGTCACATCATCTTGATGGATGCTTGATAATCGCTTTGAAGGGGAGAAATGTTGCAACCCGGGAGGCGTCAGGGCAGTCGCATTCTAAAATAGCTTAACATTATTGTACTTGGCCACGAGCGATGCGCAATGAGCCACGAGTGCTCATTAGCCAACTCGATGCTCGATGCTTGGCGTTCTTTGCCAGTATCTCACACGTATTGGGGTAACGCTATACCCACACTTGTTAAACATAGCCTAATGTTTTGCGTTTTGAAATGCATATTCAATGAAAATAGCCAAAAACTCTGAGTGCTAATGTTGAGTTTGTCACCAAAGTGAAAAATTGATCGAAAAAAAGTGTGTATAAGGGCATCATCGGGACAATGCCCCGGCACTTTGACAAGCGAATATGAGAGAGTGAAGGAAAAAACAGGATTAGAATAAGTTCTGAGGAGAACATTTTCATATTGCCCGGCGTATTGCCAAAGGCAATAGTCGGGCACAAGCGCCGTATGCCACAGGCATAGGCGCGAAAAGAACGCGTATGGCCGCTGTGCGGGCCATAGCGGTCGAAAAAAAATAAAAAAACTCTTGAAATCGATCTCGACTTGTGCTATATGATGTAATTGCTTGAGGGAATCGGTTCAGATTTCCGAGGCACGTTCAAAGCTCACTGCTAAATCAGCCGGAATGTTCGGTAAGGCACTAGATAGCCATTTGCAGCAGAGGGGATCACGATCAGAGGGATAGCGACACTATGGTTCTTTTCCACTTCATTTAACATCTTGTATTCGATTTGCACTACCGGTGTATGCGCATGATTGTGTGGCAGTGCCCCGGACTGTTTGCATCTATATTTGCGTAAATACGTGTTTCGATAGGTTGAACTGTTTTTTGTTCACGAAATCATTATATTGTCTTCGGACTGAGTCGAAGACAGACGGTTTGTTTGGCAGGCGGACAATGACGTGCGGATTGCCGGTAAACAGGCCGGAACGCCATAGAATAGGAGAAAGAACATGGCGATGTTAAGAAGACTGAACAGCAAATTTGACAATGACACTGCCAGCGGTAATGCTGCATCAGGCAAAATGTTTAAAACCTGGCCTCAGCTTCTGGATGAATTGAACATCGATCCAGTTGAGATACCATGGAATGCCACCGGAATGGCTGCACTTGAGATTTTACGCGGAAAATATGGTGTAAAATTCTATGGTTTAAAGGATTTGGCGATCGATGAGGCTGTCCAAAAGTACAAGGGGCGAAGTTCTGAAGAACAGCTGTCTGCTCTGGGAACGGCGGTTCAGCAGCATGGATTGTATCTCTGCAGAATTCATACAAATTTTGATATCCATTATTATATCGACACCATCGACAGGATTCAGGAAATCAAGAAAAAACGTGAACCATTTGCGATGTATCGTGTGATTGAGAGTATGTGTTCTGTAGTTGAGCTCGGACGGGATAAATCGCTGGAAAATCCAACCAATGATATTCTTTTTCCTGTATCTGCGATTCAGGTGAGTAACCCGGATTCAAGCTTTCCATATCTACTGGAGCATTTTCTGATTGTCCCCTATAAATTGTGCGATGACAAATGCCATGCACACATTGAATTGCGTGTCTATGACGTGCGTTATTGGCCACTGCGGGAATTAAAGTATGAACTCTCGTTTGATAGCAATAATATCGAGCCCTATACATTAATCATCGAGTCCGAATGTGGAGAAAAATTCTGTTACGTTGGCAGTGATGTTGAACGATTTGTATCGATGCACAAAACGATTCTGTCTGAGAATGGTGAATATCTCCCCGTATATGATGACAGAGAAACACGGTTTTATTACAGACGACTGAAGGAAATGGTAAAACTCGGAGATAATACAATCGATAAACCATCTGATATCCCGGAGATTAATGATGCAACACTGCTCATGCTCGTCGATAACTGTGTTATCTATCATTATACAAATGACGATATCGATCACCGCAAACCCGAGATATCAGATATGTCGCCGACAATGCGTTTTTTAAGGTTTTGTGAAAAAAATCGAAAATGGGTCACATTGCTCGAATACAGTCCGTTGTCAAAGAAATTCCGAAAACTGGAACTGCCTGGGCTCAATTATGTCAGCGATTTGGTCGTGTATAAAAATAACTGGATTGTATTGCCATACAACAATCATTCCCGGACAGGTACGAGCTATATTCTTCGACTGTGGAATCCACGAACGAACGAATGTCTGCGTCTGACGAGTCAGGATTTGGGCTACCATGATATCGTAAAAATTTTCCCGGCTCCAAACAATGATATTCTGATCCTTCTCGACGATGGCAGGCTTTGCCATCTGGATGTCGATCTGGTCTCGTGGCTGAAACAAGATTTGCAAACGCATGAAGTAACGCTTGAGCCATGGCAGGACGAAGTGCGCCGCTCTTATGAGAATTTCCCCGAACTCAGTGATAGATATCAGCGTCTGCGTCAGAAAGAAGCCGATGATCGCATGCTAATTACGTTCAGTGATGGGAAAACGTATGATATTATGATTCGTGAAGGTGAATAATTCGATTGAAAATAGATCAATTGTTCGATAGATAGAGACTGCTTGCGGGCACAAGACGCGGGCACACGATCTGTTTTGCAGACGTGCAATGGCGCATGTGATGCAGATAAACAGATTGCACACCATGATTTAGGAGAAATTCAAATGGTGATTGTTAGAAGAAATTCAGGTAATTCATCTTTCGATAATAAAAGCAACGACGAAAACGAAGTCGTCCAGCGCAAGATATTTAAAACCTGGCATGAAGTGATGGCGTACATGCAGATCGAAACTGTCGAACTGCCATGGAATGCCGATGGCGTCACGACGCTGCGCATTCTGCGCGATCATTATGGCAAACGCTTTAAGAGCCTCAGCGATCCTTTCCTCGACGAAGTCGTCGATGCCTATAGCACTCGCAGTACATCCGAACAGCTTGCCGCGCTCGGCGAAGCCATGCAGGAGCTCAAGCTGCGATTCTGTCACCTCAATCTCAATCCGCCTCAGTATACGGTCTTTGCTGTAGAATCTGACAATACCCGCGACTATTTGAACAAATGGAAAGAAGTACTCACCCGCCGGCAGTTCTTTAATATGATTGATACTTTTGCGATGCGCCGTGAGGAATCGCTGGATAAACCTGCCGAAGATGTCAGAATTCCCATGTCATCCCTTCAGGTTCTCGGTGTACAGGATACCGGGTATGGCCGGGAGTATATATTGGATAAGAAGTATCTTGTCGTCACATACGAAACGGTGGAACGGTACACGCCAGAGCCCATCAAAAATCTGCGAATCTATGATCTTCGAACTTGGCCATTGCGTGAACTTAAAGTCAATCTATCGTTCGATCGCGAGAATATAGAACCGTTTTCACTGGAAATCTCAACAGAGTCAGGCGAAGTCTGCCACTATGTCGGTGATGATATTCTACGCGCACGCTCCTGGAAGAAAACTTATCTGAACGAAAAAAATGAATATCTTCCGGTTTATGACGAGGCGTATGATGAGGATGATGGCAAATGGCACGGTCTTTCGCTTGGTAAACAACCGAATGCAGCCATTCCGGTGATTGAAGACGCAGTACCGATCTTTACAATCGACGATTGTATTATCTATTATTATGATAATGATGATGTCGATAACCGCCAGCCCGAAGAGAACAATTCGACACGGGCAGCTTTGCAAAAGAGGCGCGAACGCCGCAAACAGCGCAATACGCTGATTGAATACAACACGAAAACAAAGAAGTATCGAACGCTTGAATTGCCTGCGTCTGCATATATCAATGCCGATGAACTCATCCTTTACAAAAATACCTGGATTATCATTCCGGACAGCATTTTTAACCGCGATGCGGCTTATATCCTCAGACTCTGGAATCCGCGCACGCAGGAATGTCTGCGTCTCACTCAACGCGATATGGGCAGCCATAATATCGAACGCATCATCCCTACCGAAAACGGTGATATATTGATATTGCTCGACGACGGGCGGCTGTGCCGCTTTGATGTCGATCTCGTTGACTGGCTCAAACAGGATTTGCTTCAACACAAAGTCGTGCTTGATGACTGGCAGAATGAAGTAAAACGCGGATATGATAATTTCCCCGATGATGCAGATCGGTTCGTTCGCCTCCGTCGTCGAAGTGCTTCCGACCGCATGCTGATTACTTTCGAAGATGGCAAAACTTACGATATTTTGCTCAAAGAAGATAATCGGTAAGTATTTTCAACACTAAAATATATATTTGATGGGCCGGCTTTCGGCTTGCGCCGATACGCCTGCCCGCGCTGCCTATTGCCCTTCGGGCAATACGGCATCGCTGTTGTTGTGTCTGCTTTTACTCAAAATATATAAGCTTCGCATTCGCGAAAACAACGATTATCGCTAACCAAGTCTGCCAATTTAGAAACCTAACGAATATAATTCGTAAGTGCCATGAAAGGGCACAATGTTACAGCCCGGGGTGAAGCGTAGCGTAACCCCGGGTAACAGATATTCCCGTATATAAGCGCCCTGAATGGGCGCAACCTAAAGCTGAATTTTTGGATTCTTACGAAAATATGGGTGTTAAACTTTAGAAATATATAAACTCTGTCAGTTACATCCGTACATGGGATGCAGTAACGATTGACACATTCCCGGGGCAATGACGCACCGGCACAATAAAGGAATTGTATATGTCCAGATTGATTAATAGCTTTAAATTGAACAAGCTTAAGGCCGTTTGCATGGAAGATGAAGAACTGAAACGGCCATTGAAGAAACAGCCAGTTGTAAAAATAGCTGCAATACGTGAGATGCCGGTGTTGGATATCATCAATCAGGTGATAAAACTGACGTCTGAAAACGAATTGGCGATTAATGGCAATGTCGCCAAATATATTAAGGTGTTGTCCGAAAAATTGCATATATCATTGGTTCAGTCTCTATTCTTATCTGTTTTTGTCGATCAGTGTGACGATAATGGCATTCGGTATCGCGATCTTGCCGGACACTTTAGCGATTGCCGCACGGTCGATATCATAAAATATAAAAATGAACTTGATGATATGGTCAGGCGGGGAATCATTATTCAGAATTCGGATCACAATAATAACCCGACTTATCGGATCCCGCATAGCACCCTTGTTTGTCTTTGCAATAATGCGCTTCCACAACCACCTGAAAAGAAGTGTGCGACATTGAGTGCATGGCTGGAGTCAATCGACAGATTGCTCGAACGCGTCAATGATGATGAGCTCGAAGATGAAGAATTTATGGTTTTCATCAAAGAAAATTTCAAACACAATCAGCATCTTGAATGTGTTAAAAAAATTCAGGCCCTCAATCTCAGCTGTGACGATCTCAAGCTATTCCTCGCCATGAGCATGCGATGTATTGTACATGATGATAATTGTATCTGTGGTGATGATGTCTCGGGGTATTTTAATAAATACGAATTCAGATGGGTACAGCGCAAACTCGAAATGGGTGAGCATTACCTGATGGAGAATAATTTGATTGAACATACATGCAGCAATGGACAGGCTGATCCCAAAAACTGGTGCCTGACTGAATACAGCAAATCCGAAATCTTTGGCGAATTTCAGCTCGAAATACCTAAGGTATGCTCAAAACTCAGACCATCCGATTCGATTGCAGAAAAAAAACTTTACTATGATGATGAGATTACCCGCCAGATTGATAGTTTTAAAAATATGCTCGAACCCGAACGCATGAAGCGAATCCTGGATAAATTGTCAGATAAGGGTATGCGAAAGGGTTTTGCATGTCTGTTCTATGGTGGCCCGGGTACAGGGAAAACTGAAACAGTTTTGCAATTGGCGCGTCAAACGGGACGCAGTATCATGCAGGTGGATATTGCGAAAATACGTGATAAATGGGTTGGCGAAACCGAAAAGCGTATCAAATCCTGTTTTGATAATTATCGCAAACAGGTACAGGAAAACGAACTGGCTCCCATTTTGTTCTTCAACGAGGCTGACGCACTGTTTACGACTCGTAATGAGAACGCCGAATATGGCGTCGATAAGATGGAAAATGCCATGCAAAACATCATTTTGCAGGAAATGGAAACGCTCGAAGGCATTCTGATTGCCACGACGAATCTGACGGGTTCACTCGATCCTGCATTTGAACGCCGTTTCTTGTTCAAAATTGAGTTTACAAAGCCTTCTCCGGATGCGCGCCGTCACATCTGGCAGGCCATGATGCCCGGACTGAGCGAAGATGATGCGCTCATGCTCGCTAAAACCTTTGATTTCAGCGGTGGGCAAATCGAGAACATCGCCCGAAAACGTATTATTGATGATATACTCGCCGAACGCGACACAATTGATATCGATGCTATTATCGAGTGCTGCCGCCATGAGACTCTCGATAAACAGGAAAATATGATCAAAATTGGTTTTGTTGCTTAGGTCGCGCGGGTTGTTTCTTTTTCCCTCTTCCCTCGCCAATTTGGAGAGGGAGGGGGGACAGGCGCATAGCGGCTGGGGGGTAGGTGAGGTCACGCCCAGCGCTGCGTCGCTATTGCCTTCGGCAATACGCGCCGCAAAACATTTGTTTCTATAAACTTTCTGGTTGATTTGCCCATATTGCGAACCGTAACATCGCTAAAAAGGAGATTTATTATGACGATTCAGAACAACGACACAAACACCGAGCACCCCTCTGTAAAACCATTGCAAAAGGTCCATCATAAATGGGGATACTTCACCTACGAAGGCCTTCCGGATATTCGAATTGAATATAAAGGCGAGGAACTGTTTGGGGTGGTAACGGGATTGCATGCTCAGAATTTTCATATCCGGCTGAGAGATTACCCGGATTATATACTGTATGCAAATCGAGGATCCCGAGGCGGTGAATGGGAAAAGGTCAGATTTATCAACGATACATGTTCGGGGTTGTCTGATTTTGGCTTGGAACGCGCCGTCGAGCTGATGAAAAGAATTTATGATCTTTACCACGACCCTGAAACCGGTGAATACCGGGATTTATGTACACCTTTGCGGGAAGCAGCCGAACGCATTTGTCTTCAGTTTGAGGATGATCACGCCGAGGAATATGCAGATATCTTTTTGCGTGAACGCAAGCGCGTTTGGAATTGGCATGTCAACAAAAGACTCGTTAGCGAAGCAAGGCATTTGCATGGCGAAAAATGGCGGGATGACGGTCGGATCGCAACTGCACTTGCGGAAAATCGCGGGCTTGTCGAGGACTTGAATGAAGCCAAACGTATGTATGTGTATGAGACTTTTGAGGATTATGCCAAACATACGCTGCACGTTGATAATCCATATGATTATGTGGACAAAGACAGTGTTTGTTCACGGGAGAGTATTGTTGGTGTAGATAATTATATTTCGATTATTGTGAGAAAACTGCAAAGAGTTACGGCGGAACTTGATAAAGTGAGAAAATTATTTTTTTCTGAATTATCAGACAGAATTGATCCCATAGTATCAGGTGAAAAGGATATTAAGCGGCTATCGCGGCAATATTTGCGTGAAAATAAAATTACACCAAAAGAACATCAGCAGTACGTTACCTATTTGAAATATAGCATAGCTCTTACAGAAGAAGAAAAAGTCATGAAGCTGCGCAATT
>JAEEGL013423142.1_pt1 | contig 14756 bp, 6 predicted proteins | sample 9134231 | NCBI WGS metagenome assembly JAEEGL01 (sample SAMN16246548, study PRJNA631951) | gut metagenome | biome: gut microbiome; feature: rumen; material: fiber-attached | host: Bos | place: Iran: Karaj | collected 2018-10 | reverse complement strand
GCGGCCCTCCGGGACCGCGTTCTCGCTCCAAGCATTCGCTCGCCCCAATACGTTGGCTCCTGCGTGAATATCCAATACCTACGGCATTGGATTGAATGGGTGAACACGCGGATTACCCAGCCATTAAAATGGCTGGCTACCCATATCTTGTGCCTAGCGGCACAACAACATGCCGTAGGCATGGGATTAAGGTAGCCAGCCAATTCATTGGCTGGATCTTTCCAATAATAAATACATTTCCCTTTTGGTTTACAGGCGCTCGCCGCAGTGCTTGCAGTAGTTGGCGTTAAGGTCAGTCTTCTCGTTGCAGCGCGGGCATCGGCCATTCTTGCCTTTCTTCTGGGTGGTATCTATCATGGTGGCCGATACGATACCGGTTGGTACGGCAATGATGGTGTAACCCAGTATCATCACTATTCCTGACAGGAACTTGCCCAATGCCGTAACCGGCGTGATATCACCGTAACCAACTGTGGTGAGCGTCACTATAGCCCAATAGATACTGGTGGGGATGCTGGTGAACCGGGTTTGCGGGGTGCCGCTCTCCACTATGTACATTATGGTGCCCAGAATGCATACCAGCACTACCACGAACATGAAATAGACCAGAATCTTGGTAAGGCTCTTGCGTATGCTCTCCAGCAGCAGGTAGCCCTCATTGAGGAATGAGAACAGCTTGAGCACCCTGAATATACGGAACAGACGGAACGTACGCATCAGGGACAGGTATCTGAGCGGCGGGAACACAACACTGAGTAACTGGGGCAGGGTGGCCATCAGGTCTATGATACCAAAGAAACTGAGTACATACTCCCGTTTTACAGGCGAGCAATAGATTCTGAGCACGTATTCTATTGCGAACAGTATGCTCAAGACATATTCCAGGACAATGATTGAAGCCTTGAGAATACCTACACCGTTAAGTTCCATGTTAATGAGCGCCTGGAACGAGAAGTCATCAACCTTTACTACGCTTTCCAGTGATGCCATCACGATACAGAGCGCGATGGCAATCATTATAGCTATGTCAACCGGCTTGGAAAGCGGATCTGTACCTTCAAACAGTATCCTGTGAAGCCTTTTCTTATCCTTTAATAATTCAATCAGTTTGTTCATGCCGTCATCCGGAATCGTTTAGGATTCCAAAGGTAGCATATTTATCCTTATCTTGAATTGCCTGTAGCGCCGCTGTCATCCAATCCGATGTTTTGTATGGAGTTGTCGTCGGTATTGCCTCCCCATTCAATGGTAGCCTCACGGGTCTCAAGATACTTATTGAAAGAACAGCCTACCTGGCATAGCCCGGTGATGGCGTTAAGATACTGTCCTATACCTTGGGCGTTGAATACGGCTTCCATGACCGGTGTTGACACCTTACCTCCTGACGAAACCTGACGCCCGTTGCTGTCCAGCCAGCTATAGGTCATCTGTCCATTGGCTGCCAGGGTATATTCGCCTTCGTCGACAGTGCGGTTCTGTATGGGCTGTATGCTCAGTCCGGCTTGTGTGGGCAATCCTATCGTGACGCTCTTGCTCCATGTGATAGATGTCATCTGCTCCTGAGTGACCTGACCGTTTGCTCCGATATAGCGGACTGTGACGGTGGCCAGATCCAGCAGTTGCTGCGATACGCTGGCTCTGTATTCTACCCTGATGCCTACTGCCTCATTCTGAGAATCGTCCAATCTGTCATTGTCATCACTGCACGATATAAGGGTGCTTAGAGCCAGGATGGCTCCAACCGTTATCATTATCCTCTTACTTATCATTTCCATATTCGTAATATTTCTTTCCGTTGATGATATTAACTCCATTGACGGGAGTTTCCATTAGGCGTCCGCCCAGGTCATATATGCGCTCGGTTCCATCGCTGTCAATGGTGCGAAGCTGCTCTACTCCGGTAACGTCCTCCAGCAACATGCCGATGGCACTGGCCCGGGTCCAGCGGCTCTGGAGCAGATATGCCCTGTAGGGAAGGATTCCGGCGCTACGGTGCTCATCAGTGTCGGATTGCACCGGATGCCACTTGCCGTCATTCTGAAGTATGTAGGCGCCCAGTAGGGATGCCCTTGTGTTGTCTATGCCATCCAGGGTGCCGCGCATGGAGTAGCCCGGTGCATTCTGTTGGCGTCCGTAGGTCAAACCTCCGCTGGCGGGGATGGATATCCTGCCTTGTGTATCCAGTGATACGTCATGCTCGTCGGCCCAGATAAGATAGGGCTGCAGGGCTTCCAACGTTTCAAATGTCTGGGTAAATATCAGCTCATTGTAGCTGCGGCCGGAGAGTTTGTAGGCTTTGGCTCCGACAGGGATATCCATTCTGTAAGGCAGACATACGGTATATGGTATTTCACTCTTGGCGAGCAAGCGGGTGTTCTCAACCTTAACGGCATTGAATGAGTAGGGAACATCATAATCAAGGGTGTCGATGAGACGGTAAACGTTGCAGTCTCCGCTCCCGGAAGCATTCATGACTACTATGTTTACCTGATCGGTACTGCCGTATGACTTGGGCATGTAACACAGGGTGCTCTCACCGATTCCTATCTGACTCAATCCTCCATTCTTGAGACTGTCTATGATATCTGTTGAGTCACATAGCTGGAAATCAGCCCATCTGAGTTGTCGTGCACGGGCAAACGTACCGGACTCTATGTCGGTTAGAGTACTGGGCAGGGCTATACGCTTAAGCTGTGTCAGAGGTCTGATATCGGCTGCTTTGAGCGAGTCAATCATGGTCAGGCTCAACTTGGTCAGGTCTGTAATACCTGTCCTCTCCCTGAACCAGCCGTCTATATCGGTTACGTTGGCCAGTTCATCGGATGTGACGATGGCGTGGCTGGCGAATGCCAGGAATGTATCGTCATCATTGAAATCTCCGGTTGATATGTTGCTGGTACGTTGCCATGAATTGCCGGTATAGGCTTCATCTCTGACATAGTCATTGTATAGCGACGGGCGTACATAGAATGCATCGAACGTGGGGTTGTAGTTATTGCATAGGTTACGCCATATAAAATTGTCCGCATCCATCTCCGGTTTGGTGGTGGACAGTATATACATTCTGGTAAGAGCTGCATCATCATCAAATGCACTCCAGTTGATGATCCTGGTATCGTCGCCTATGACCACGTTCTCCAGATACTCGCACTCCATGATGGAACGTGAGCGGATCTCGACGCAGGTCTTGGGCAGGATGAGTGTCTTGAGTTGGTAACACTTGAGTAGCGCATACGCCGGCAGTACGTTGTCGGTATCGACACGGTCGGTGCGGGTGGTGTATTTGTCCTGTGCGCAACGCCAGTCACTGCTTACCAGTTGTGCATCATACAGGTCCAGATACTCCAGATGGCCCAGCGGGTTGCGGGCGTCAATCCAGGGCGAGTAACCGGCAAGATGACGTATTACTGCCAGATCCTGTCCCGATATGGGACCGGTTACCTTAAGCTTGCGTATGTCGGCATATTCTCCTTCAAGCCCTGTTACCTTATTTACGACTACTTCCGATGATACGCTGAAACTCCAGCCGGTTTTTACCGTAAGGCCAAGCTTCTGGGCGAGAGTGTTGGGCTCAGTCGTGGTTACGGATATGATATCTTCAAAGTATGTATTGTCTATGCTGACTATATGATCTGCATACTCTGCCCATGCCAACTGGTAACGTTTGACAAGTGTCCTGGGTACATATATGCGGAATGTCTGGGGCAGATGCTTTAATGCATGAGGCTCCATCTGAGGAACTGAGTCACAGTAAACCCTTATGGTGTCTAGCGATATGCAACCGCTCAAATCATCTGCGCCTATATGCGTCAGGTCATACGGTAGCGTTATAGCCTGCAACTGGCTGCAGCCAGCTATGGACTGTCCCAGATCCTTGATGGGGAATATGCGTAGCTCATTAAAACTGCGTACGTCAGGCACTGACTGCAATATGCCGTCTATGTTATCCATCTTGAATATACTGTTGGGGAAATAGTAGCCGTTCTGCGCAAAAGCACGCATGGCTTTCTCGTCATCGAAGGCTGCCGATATGTAGTTGCAGTATCTGGCCAGGGCATTCTCACCCTGATAGGCTCCTACTTGTGATTTGGGAGTGTATGTCTGATCTATATCTACCAGCCATGAGTCATAGTTGCACCAGAAACCCCATGAGTCGCTGGCGGCCTTGCTGTCGGTAAGGAACACCAGTTCGTCAAGTCCCGTCACATCCTTGGTTATGCAGTCATCATATCCTACGGTCTTGTCACCTATGGCCAGTTGCTTGAGGTTGGTTGCATGGTCAAGGGCATGCTGGCTGATATAAGTGGCATCCTTAGGCAGTATCACTGTCTCCAGGCGTTCGCAGTAGTAGAACATATATTCACCAACCACATTATCCTGCTCCAGGTAATTGTTGAATCCGTAGCACTGGTATGGATGTACGTCATCGGCCTTAAGTTGGGCGTTATAAAGGTCAAGGTAGCGCAGACGGCCGTTGGTGGGGTCGCTGTTGTTGACATCGGCACCGCCAAGGAAACGCAATACACCTACGTCAATTCCGTTAAGCGGACCGCTTACTGTCAGGGAGTCAATGTTCCAGTAGGCACCCTTGAGTCCCTTAAGATAATCACCGTCCATTATGAGTTCCAGTCCAAGTTCCCGGGCCAGCTGGCCAACCCCGGTGGTAGTGACCTTCTTGGGGAATGTGAGCTGTCCGTTATCGGGTACGATGTAATCCTTGTAGGCACTCCATTTCTGCTTGTAGGATTCAACGGCCTGGGCAGGTACGTATATGCGGAATCCGTCAGGCACATCTATCCTTATCTGTAAACCGTCAAATATCTGAATTCCAAAAACCTGGGTCTCAATGTCGGCCGGTATTGCGCCAAGACAACGTACGGTCTTGAGGTTACGGTTATCAAAGAAAGCGTATTCTCTGATTTGGGTAACTGATGCAGGAATCTCTATTTCCCTCAGGTCACACTGCTGGAATGCATATCCGCCGATGGTCTTGATGGTTGACGGCAGCTCTATGGCTGTCAGGTTTTCACATGCCACAAACCAAGAGCCGCCTATGTAGTCCAGGCCAGCCCATTCAAACTGTTTGAATTCAGGGAACTGACGCAGATCCTTGTTCCTGGCAAACCTGTTGCTGAGCCAGTCAAATCCTTTCTCCTTGAGACGGCTCATGTCAACAATTTCAGTCCATGTTGATGGTGATCCTACCAGAGTGGTGTAAGAGAGCCCGCTCAAAGCAGAACAGACAGCTTTGTCAACAGGTTGGACAAGACATGGCATGAATCTCTCCTTATATGCTGCCCATGCCGAGTCCGCCTCAAACCAAGGCACCTGCTGGGCGGTCATCTTGAAAATGACATTGTCGCTATGGTCAAACACTCCGTTACCCAGTCTTATCTGGTCGGGGTGCATGGGGTTAGCATGGTTGATGCCGTCGGTGCAGAGGTAGAGCAGGTCAACTGATTCCAGATTGCTGCAGTATGCAAATGCCGAGTCCTGTATGTCTATGTCCAGCTGATAGTAGCAGTCTCCGTTATAGAGCCAGCCTTTCAGGTCCCAGAACGATACATTTTTCAGGTAGCTGTTACCACGGAATGCATCCTTCCTGACATAGTCAAGCTTGTAGTTGTTGAATATACCGATCTCATTGAACAGTCCCATCTGTCCGCCGTGATCTATTATGAATTCATTGTCCGCTCCTATAGCCATAAGGTGCTCTACTTTATGTCCGGACATCTTGGTTATCTTTTGAGCAGTATTCATTTCATATGCGAATGCATAGTGTACTCCGTAATCCAGATATCCGTCGGGAACCTCTGTATCACGGGTGCTGAAATAACGCTTGTACTTGCTCCACTGTTCGCTGTCAAGGAAATCCTGCAGACGGTCACTGGCAATGACAATTCTTAGACGTGTGGAGTCACAGCCTGCAAATATGCTGTCGCCGCCCAGGATAAAGTTCTCTGGTCCAAGACCGCGCTCGCCGCCCAGACGGGTCTGGTAGATGAGGTCAAACTGAGTCAGCTGGCTGCAGCCGGCAAAGGCTGAATCCGGAATCGCCAGACGCATAGGCAGATAGGCATCGGCGGCAACCGCGTAGCTCTCGGCAAAATGTATGGAGCGTAATTTCCGGTTGTCGCGGAACGCATCCTTTCTGATTGCTACAGTGCGGTAATTATATACACGGCCTATGTCATTGTAGATGGTGAAATCCTCTATGTCCGGATCAGAGGGCTTCTCTACATAAACGTTATATATCAGTTTCTTGTCAGGGGTAGTCCAGAATGTGCAAACATTGCTGACCGCATGTATGTTGGCTCGGATATTTTCTGCCAATCCCTGCTGGAACTGCTCATCGGACATGTCACCGCCGGTACCCATATAATTGGAGTAGGCACTGCCAGCCAAATTCATTATTCCGGGAGCAAGCAATTGTGCGCCCTGTTTGACTGTGTTGGCAATCATGGATGAGCGCAGATTAATATAATTCTTCCAAATAGGTATGAATGACGCCGCTTGCTTGGCATATTCTTTTCCCCATCTCACACCGTTTTCCTTGATTGCGGTAATCAGGATCTTCTTGATTTCGGGGTTGTTGGAAAGAATCTGGTAGATATTTGATCCCCATGATACTTTTTGAGAATTAACTATAACGACGCCAGCTTTCATAAGTGGCGTATCCAAACCCGGATAGAAATCCTTGGAACGAAACAGGACGTCATTAACCGGATATTTGGTTATCTCCTTAACTCCCATTTCCAGATTATCTTGCAGAAGATCTCCCCATCCGATCATCTCATTGCTCTTGGCGGCAGCCTCTTGTCCCACTTTTGTTATTATGCCATCGGCCATATCAGGCGATACAAGAGTCTTGGGGTCAACGGCATAATAGGCATCTTTGATACTCTTGGCCAGATCTTTGATGCTTTTAAACAGCTTGACTGCGCATACTATCTCAATAACCTTGATGGGCACGTTCCACCAGGATAACTCCTGAGTTACGACCTGGTCGGTTGGTAATGTGTTGATAGTCTTGGAGGCGTAGTCATATACCACGTTATCCACAGTGAGCTTGTCCCATGATGTGGGTTCGTACTCCAGCGCTACTATCTGATTGAAGTAACGGGCCCAGTTGGGGTCAGTGATAAAATCCTGGTAAAGGGTAGGGGATACGATTATGCGTACGTCTTTGGGAGCGTTCCAGGGTATTTCCTTTCCTGATTCATAGGCTTGGACGGTTTCATCGTATGTTAATTCTCCAAAGATGTTGTCACCTGGTATGACATCCTTAGGACCAAGGGTCTCCCAATGGTCATCGCCGTCCTCAACACGATAGTACATGCGTATCTCTTTGAGGTTGGTGCAACCGCGGAATGCGTTGTTCTCTATCACCAGTTTGAGGTCGCTGTAGGAGTTCTCGCTGCGCCCGTTGGTCTGGTAGAACTCCACCACCTTGAGGTCCTGACAATCCGAGAACGCTCCGCGTCGGATAGCCAGAGTCTTATAGTTGTAGTATGACCCTACGTCATTATATATGCGGGCCACGCCGTCATGCTCCTTAAGGTAATCGGCATCACACCCCTCAACGGTGGTGTAATAGACGGTGGCGCCGTTATCGGCCGATGCCAGAAGCGATGTGGCGTTGAACTGCTGGTAATCGGCGTTCCACAGACGCAGCTGTTTCATAGCCTCTTCACGGAGTGTGCCGTCATTGGTCAGGTAGGTGACACCGTCCTGTCCCAACATGCATTTATAGCGTACTCCATACTCGTTTATCTCGTAGCCGCTGGGTTCATAGCTTATAAGACGCTCCTTATGCTGTGTCCAGACGGAGCTGTTGCGGTATTCGTCCAATGTGGATGAGGCCACACGGATCCATGCATTGGGCGATCCGTCAAGCATGGTTCCCCAGGCATGCTTGCAGCAATAGACAGGCATGGGCGCCCAGTGGTTGGTTCCAAGGGTGGTGTATTGCATAAGGTCCACTTTCTCCAGTTGTGGCGCATTGGCAAACGCCTTATGGCCGATAAAGAAACTGAACTCGGTATTGGAATTGAACATCTGGGCGTCACAGTCCTGGAAATAGATACGTTTTATGCGTGACTGGCCGGTAAATGCATTGTCCCCGATACATCCCAGATGGGTATGGCTTGTAAAATAGCCCACCAGGTCATTAAGGATAAAGACCTCGCCGTTTTCAGGTACGCTCTCCTCGTCAATTGATGCGGCTACGATATAATCCTTCTCGGCATTTACAAACCAACCGTCCTCATCAGTGTACCAGCCGTAGTCCTGAGGCTTATGTACATTGGGGTCAAAATAATTGGTGTAGTTGGTTTCAGATATGTATGTGTACTTGACACCTTTGTAAGTGTAGGTATAATCCTCCAATGAGGCTTTTAGGGGCACTTGCAGCGGTTGAACTATTTTACCGTCGCCCATAATCACGTCCTGCGGCAGATCCTGCGATAGGGCAGATCCTGATATGATGGCAAGACAAATGGATACCAATAAATGTGATTTTTTCATTGTCAGTAATTATGTTAGTCCTGTTTTATAAAGAAATATTCAGGCCCCGTAGTATACAGGTTCCCGAATTTGAGATAATTGAAAATTGCCACGTGCGATCCCAGCGTATGCTGTGCACAGTATAGGTAGAGGTCGCGGTAGGTACAATCCGGTTTTGATGCGGCATAGCCTACCAGGTTGCGGCTGAATCTGTCGCACATCCATACGCCCAGTTCATTGCTCCAAGAATCGGCAAAAGACTGTTCGTAAGCAGAGGCGGCACAGATTGCCAGCACACCCGGTATACCCTCCAGAGCCATGCCTATATTTGCCGAGAAACACGGCTCCAGGCATACGAGCATCTGACGGAACTGCTTGCTGTCTGCCATCTGCCGTAGGGTCTGGGCAAGCATGTCGGCGGTTATGCCCTGTCCGATAGGAGCATTACGCCATGCAATCTCGTTGACTCCATGGGCAGCAACGCTGTGTCCGTGACCGCTACAGAATAGCAGTACATTCTGACCAGAATCCTTAGGTAAGACTATAGGAGTGGATTCGGTCCTGTTACCCTTGAGTATATCGGCTATATCGGCAGGATTAAGGTCTGCGTTGTTATAATCTATCACAGCGCCTTGGCGCAGGTTGGCCCCGTCGGGATCCGTACGTACGGCGCCCCAGTCCTTGTTCTGCGGGGCTTGGGCTACGTCATCGGCAATAATCAGGATTATATGGTCGTCATCATAGCCACCGGATTTCAGCATCTGGTATATGTTGAGTACATCCGATTCATGACGGTAGTTCTGCCAGCCGTTGCTGCACTGTATAAGGACGGCATACTGGTCGGTAAGCGGTGGATACTCCATAGTTCCGGCCGTTGCACTGTATGTAGAGTCAAATCTCTCCTCGGCGTTATTGACAAGCCAGTTCCATGAAGCCAGGGTCTGCGATGTCTGGGCATTACCCTGAGTGCTGTAATAGCTTTGATGACGGATGTGGCCGTTGTCCAGCACCCAGTTGACATATGTGGTGTTGAGTGCAGCCGTGTAGCACTCGCTGTCAAACTGCACTGTGCCAGATGCTCCGTTGAATCCCAGCAACCGGCCTTGCTCCAGAGCTGACAGATATAACTCCATGCCGGTCTGGCTCCATGCCGGACCGGACAGTATGTTGTCAGTTGTGGTGATGTCTATGACAGCCCGGTTGAAATCGGTCACATCGGTATGATGCTCCATGTAACTGGCTGCAAAGGCTGAAAGTAGCAAGGCGTCGTAAAACTTGCACTCTGAAAACGTAGGCTTGGTGTCAAATCTGGTCTCGTAACTCATCTCAAACCCTGTCCTGGGGTCAGCATATGGTGAGAATCCCTGGTAGCCGCTGGTTAGTGCCGCGCCTCGCGGGCCAAGTGCTGCGATACCCTCATCGGTTATATCAGATAAGGCGTAGAATGCCGGCGACCAGGTTACACGTTCTATGGCGTACTCGTCCATCTCCGGATCGTCGGGATCATAATCAAATCTCCAGCTGCGCAGACGTGCAATCTGGTAAAGCTGCTCTATATCCTGCACTACGATGAATGAAGGGATATATTTGTATTCAAACATCTCCTCGTCCGGATCATAATCGCCATCCTGGTCTGCTATGCTGTTTTCTATCATCTCGTAGTAATCATTGAACTGGTCCAGGAGCGTGGTGTTGTCAGTATACCTGTAACAGTAACCAAAACCGATACCCAACTCTTCGGCCTGGAACGGGGCCCACTCGTAGAAGGTTTGGCCGTATAGGTTACGGGGAGTAAAGAGGGCGGCTTTCCTGGTCAGGTCCTTTATCCAGCTTTCGGTCAATAATCCGGTAAAATTGGCATAGAGGCTCAACATCACTTCGGATAGAGAGATGTCGGTTTCGGTGAGTGACCACATGAAAGGTTGCTGACCATTGTCAGTACTGGTGATGGCAAACCTCCGGATAAGGTTCTCGCTGGTGGCAGTGGGCAGTATGAGCGGCTTGCCGGTGTTGTGGCACCAAGGCGCCAGCAGTGCAACGTTTTCGCTGTCAAACGGCCCTATGACAGCCATGATATCTTGGCTGGCGGCCAGTTTCATTCCCAGTGCATTGAGGTCATTTCCGTACTCATCATACCACTCAAGTTTAAGGTCTATGCAAATGGTGTCGTGAAGCTGAGCCTGGTGGAGGTTTTCCTGCATCCATCGGGCCGTACGCTCCAGGCGTGCTTTCATTATGGGATCTCCCAAGGGGGCTATCACAGCAACTTTCTTTGTGGTCCAATGGCGTGAGCCGGTGTATATGATGTTGTCATCTTCCCGGTTGCAGCCAGCCAACAGCATGCATGCGATGAGTGGGATTGCCCGCAATCCCCATATCACACTCCTTAATATGTCATTTTTACCGCTGCGCATGCTCTTGCTCTTTAGTTATTGCGACCTGGAGCAGGCTGTCCATGTCAACCTCTGCATAATCAAATATGTCATATCCCATGTATTGTCCTGGGATTACTCCCGATGCACCGTCGGCCAGCCCCAGCGACATATGCTTTGGTAACGCTCCATCCAGCCAACGGGCTATGCAACCGGATACTACCGAGTCTATGTTTTTTGTCACGGAGAATAGACAGAAATTCATGTCGGCGTTCATGTTGCCGTCAATCCCTACATATCGGTCGCCGGCCCAAAGCCACGAGTGTATGGAGCGGATAAGCGCATGCATGGCTCCGCCGCAGACCGGAACTATCGTGACCTCATTGGGGTATGAATCCTCCAGATAGTAACACTCTTCCATATAGATGCGTAACGCTGCCGTGTCACTTAGGGTAAAGCCTCCCATAGGCTCATTGCTGAGATACCTGACATGCAGATCCAATGGCCAATCCTCATCTTGGGGCGTATCTTCAAATCCTCTTATGAATCCTTGTGCTGCATCATTCACGGTCTGGGTGTACGGGTTGGCCAATACCAGCGTCACCAGCTCGTCGGCCGAGTAATGTACCAGGGCACCGCCCATGTACATGGCACCGTAATAGTCTATGTAGAGTGTCGATCCCTTGCCCTCCAGAGGGGTGGTGGTTTCCATATAGAGCAGGTCTGCATAAGGATTGTTCTCAAGACGACGGTTATTGCTGCGTATATAATCGTCATAGAGTGGGCTGGGGGTTATGAACAGGCGCCTGACTGAGTCGCGGGCATTCTCCATCTGACTGAACATGGTCTCAAGATAGGCAATACCCTGCTCATAGCTGTCGGGGGACAACTGGAGAGAGCGTACCCCGTATCTTTGGGCTGCAGCCTCTACACCTTTATAGATAAGGTCGCAATAGGAACGGTCACCCAGATCGTTGGGCCCGTATATGACAGTGACAAGCGGAGCTGTGCTGGCCTTCTCCTCATCGGGGTCAGGCATGAATATGGTCTTGCCGTTCTTGGAGCAACCTTGAACAGACAGAAATACCACAAGGATAATATAGAGTATGTAGTGCCTGAAATCCAACACCTAGTCCTTCTTATATTTTTTTTGTATAATTGCAAATATAAGAAAGTTATTTAGAAATAGTGTCAGATTGTAAGTCCTTTTTTAATGACTCTCGTGCTCGTATTCCTTTAGGGCCCTGATAGCTTTGCGGTAGAGGAACAGGATAGGCAGTACGGTACCCCATGCCATGAGGCCTACACCGATGTCACCGATCTGCCATACCAGGTCAGCCTCGCGGATGGCGCCAATCATGACTGCTATCAGTATGATTATCTGAGATATAAGCACTGTTGTTTTCTCTGTTGAGCGACTCTTGCCACGGAACAGGTACATTATACCTGACTCTGAGTAGAAGTAGTATGCCATTATGGTGCTGTATGAGAAAAACGCCATTGCTATGGATACGAACTTGCTTCCGAATCCCGCAAATACCGTGTCAACAGCGCTTTGTGTAAAACCGGCATAGTTCATGCCCAACTCCGGAGCATTCTCCACCAGCATGGAGCCGGTATTTGGATCCATGATATTGTACGTTCCGGATGTGAGTATCATTATGGCAGTACAGGTGCACACGAAAAGAGTGTCCACGTAGACGGAGAACGATTGTGCCAGACCCTGTTGGGCGGGATATTGGACATCGGCCGCTGCCGATACTATGGCACCAGTTCCCTGTCCTGCCTCGTTTGAGAAAATACCGCGTTTTACGCCCATGGATATAGTGGATCCTATAATGCCGCCGCACACCGGGTCAAATCCGAATGCGCCTTTAAAAATGCAGGCAAACACCTCCGGGACATCGTGAATATGTGCAGCCACTACTATGACTGACAGGATGATGTAACCCAATGCCATGAATGGGGTGATTATGGAGGCTACTCTGGCTATGCGTTTGACACCTCCCATGACCACTATGCCCAGAAGTGTGGTCAGGACCAATCCGGATATCCATGTGGGAACAGGAAAGGCGTTTTGCATGGTGGTTGAGAAACCGTTTGACTGAACCATGGGCAGGCAGAATCCGCAGGCTATTACGGTTATGACGGCAAACACCGTTCCAAGCCAACGTTTACCTAATCCCGCCTCGATGAAACTGAATGGTCCGCCTCTGAATCCGCTGGAGTGACGGAACTTGTACATCTGTGACAGGGTTGACTCTACAAATGCTGTCGATGCGCCTAAGAACGCCACCACCCACATCCAGAATACGGCTCCGGGACCTCCTAATGCGATGGCGGTGGCCACACCTACGATATTGCCCGTTCCTACTCTGCCCGACAGGGCGATGCAGAACGCCTCGAATGATGATATGCCGTTGTCGCTCTTACGATTCCCGAACAGGGAACGTACCATCAATCCCAGTCGGCGTACCTGAACCATCCTCGTGCAGATGGAGAAATAGAGTCCTGCAGCCAGCAGCAACACTACCAGCCCGGGATTCCAAATGATCTTATTTATATTCGAGACGATATTTTCCACCTCTTAAATTATTTATATGGGTCTTTCATGCCCGGTTTCCACGTGCAGCCGCCTGCCAGAATGGGGTAGACAACCGACGGGAAACAGAGGCTCTGGTATATGGTATACTCGTTATTCTGGTAATTGTCCAGGATATCTATGTATGCACGCTCACGGGGTGTCCTGTTGCGGCTAATTGCCGGATAACTAGGATAGTTACGTACGTAATTGCCTGCTCCGAATACCAGTATTCCCGGACGCGGACCCCATCCCTTCTCAATAGTGTATGCACTCTCGCGGTCATGCGGCCAGTGTACCTGATTGAATCCCAGGGTGGTCATGTAGCACTTGCCCAGCGGGTTCAGTCCAAGGGCGTAGTCCATCATCTGGCTTACCACATCAATGTACTCCTGATTGCCGGTGAGCCTCCACATAAGAACTATGGGGAATGAGTATTGTCCCTGGGCCACGTTGCTGCCCCACCAGTTCACGTTGATGGATACTCCGTTGGGGTAGGCGTTCTCTTTGAATGCAGCCATCTGGGATGCAACGGTTACGGTAAGTACATCCATGAACTTCTGTACGGTTGCCGGGTCAGTCTTGCTGGCAGGGGCAAGCAGGTAACTGAAAAAATAGGATGTCAGCCAGCCGCGCTCGGCAAATATCTCCGATCCCTGATTATAGGTATCCTTCATTGTCATGGCGTCATAGGCATGCTCCTTTACATACTCGTGGCAGGCCTCATCGCCGGTCATCAGGTATTTCTCCACATTGTAATACATCTGGAATGTGGCAGGCATCTGGCGGTTACGCTCGGCATAAACCCTTTCTGATGCGCTGTGTGCCAGCTCTGCACGCTCAGCATACTCCTTGCTCTTGGCCTCGTCATAAGGCTTTATGATGCGGGCAAAATGGTAGAACAGGCCCGATGCCCAGGCCGATGTACGCGGGTCAAGCACCTCGGACCCGAACAGATGGTCCTCAAAGTCATATGTGGTAAAGGGCGAGTAGCCGTTGGTCTCGGTACCCCATGGAATCTGGCCGTCCTCCTCCTGGAAGTATTTCCAGAACATGGTGCCCCATTCAGCCTCGTCAAGGATATCGGGTATGCCGTTGCCCTTGCCCAGTATGTTGAACTGCTCGTCAAAGATGTCAGGTATGTTGAACTGGTCATCGGTGAACAGCTCGGGGAATGCCTCATAAGTGGTGAGCAGTGTGCTAGGTACGTCCATATGATAGGTACGGCGGTCAGCATCGCCTGCATCGTGGTAACCGCCCCATGCCTGGATGGTGGGCTCCGTGCCCTTTACGACCAG
>JAEEGL012246711.1_pt1 | contig 14756 bp, 17 predicted proteins | sample 9134231 | NCBI WGS metagenome assembly JAEEGL01 (sample SAMN16246548, study PRJNA631951) | gut metagenome | biome: gut microbiome; feature: rumen; material: fiber-attached | host: Bos | place: Iran: Karaj | collected 2018-10 | reverse complement strand
ATAAAATGAAATTGAAAGGGAGGGATATTATGAATAAAGATAAATATCTTGAAATAAGAAAGTTAGAAAAAAAAGAAAATGATTGTTATATAACAATTAATAAAATCGATAAGTTTTTAGAAAGAAATAAGGAATATATTGATGATTTTGAAAATGAAGCTAAAGAAGCAATTAAAAGACTAAAAGAGTATCGTGAATTATTACGTTATCGAGCAGATTGTTTTTCTAAAGTAGTACAAAGTGAATTTATAAACCAAAAAAATGGTTGTAAACATGAGATAGTTTTTTTTGATAGTAGAGAAGGCTTTGAAAATGATATTTTTAGTTACTATTGTCCACTTTGTCGTTCATATGTAAATGCAAGTGATATTAAAGATGATATGTTAATAATTGGTGTACCAAATAATGAAGTAAGAGAAGATAGTCCGTTATATAAAATAGTTGATTATTTACTTGAAAGTGGTAATTATACTCAAGAAGAATTCGATAATGCCTTAAAGAAGTTTGCTTTAGGTTATAAAGATAATGTGAAAGTGGTGGTAAAAAAATGAAAAAGAAAGAAATACTACAGTTAATGGAATATAAAAGACATACGATAATTAGTCGTTATGGTAAGAAAACTGAATACTATTTATTGGTTGATAAATTAGATAATCCTATGGAACAAATATTAGATATTAAAGAATTAAAAAATGAACTTGATATTATAAAATGTGAATTTGAAAGAATCAAGAGTATTAGAAAAATAAGTGAAGATTATGTTTGTGAACATGAAGAAGAAGTTAAAAAAATTAATTGTGATCATCCAATAGTATTTGGAAGTAGTGGATTTGGTTATCATTATAGTTGTGCGCTATGTTCTAAAGAAGTAAATGAGATTAATAATAAATTAACAATATTAGATGATGATGATGAAGACGATTATCCAAAAAGATTAACAGAATATCATGAGGTTAAAGAAAGATATGATAAATTATATGAATTAATTAGTGAAGCTTTAGAAAATTTTGATGATGAAGATGAAGTTAGTTTTAACTTTAAAAATTTTTTTGGATATAAAGTTGGTGTAATGACGAAAGTTAAAAAATAAAAGGAGAAGAATATGAAATTTGATGAATTAAAAGAAAAATTTATAAAATTAAAAAAAGAAGAATTAGCTTATATTGATGATGTAGCTAAAAAAGGAATGAAAGAAAAATTAACTGAGAAAGAAGTACTTGAAGCTTATCGTAAAATTAATGATTTTGCTAAAAATATAAATGAATTATTAACTAAAATTTTTAATTGTGCAACAAAAAATAAAAAAGAATTAATAAATGAAGATGGTATTATTTTTGATTTTGATATTAATAAAGATTATTTTTCTTGTGTAGAAGGAACACAAGATTATGTTGACTATGCTTTAAAATTAGTTTTAATTAACCCAAATAAACATAAAGTAGAAGTGACTTATCGTAGATATGAGGATGTAGCACTTGCTTTACAACTTGCTTTAAGGGGACAATATGTTTTTAATCGATCTGTTCGTATATTAGGTTGTGTTTATAAAGATTATGATCCATTTGGTAGTGGGTATACTGAAATTGCTCAATATTATTATGTAAAAGATAGTTATCCAGAAGAAATATTGAAAAGTGAAATGGAACAATATGAAAAAGATAAAATAATTATTCGAACTCCTAGTTATGTTAGAGTAGATGAAGTACAAGATATATACTTAGAAGAACTTAATAATTCCTCTAATACTTCAATTATTGATATTGTTAATAAAACTAATGAAAGAATTAATGAATTAAGTTATTATCGTGATCCTAATACTAAAGAGAAACTATTATTAGATAAAATAAATGAATTATATAAAAAAGTAAAGGGAGAATTTATCAAAAAGGAAGTATTATATCAAGGAAATTTTCTTGAAATATTAGAAGAAACATATAAATTGCCAAATAATAAAATAGTAGAAAAAGAAAAAGTAGTAAAGAATAATGGTAAGAATGCCGTTATTATTATTCCAGTTAGAGTTGGTAGAAAATATTGTAATGATAAAAGATTCATTTTAACTGTTCAAAATAGAGTTAATGATAAAATAACTGTTGAGTTTCCATCCGGTTATATTGAAGATGGTGAAGAGGTTTTTGATGCAGCTAAAAGAGAATTACTTGAAGAAACTGGATATACATCAGATAATTTCTTTATTCTAGATGAAGCATTAACTTCACCTGGTATTGATAATTCAACTACATATATTGTTGTTGCAAATAATTGTGTAAAAAATGGTGATATTAAAAATGATGGTGAAGAATTAGTTACTTATGAATTATTTAATGATGAAGAATTAAAATATGTTGTTGATAATAATATTATGAATGGTGCTATGAATAAATTAGCTTATTATAATTTTATTGCTAATGTTAATGGTAGTGGTTATAAAGTTTGTGATGATTCTATGACTTCAGATATTTTATGTAAAAGAAGAAAAGTTAATCCTTTTAAATAATCCTTTGTAAAGTAATAGAATTTTATTTTAATACATGTTATAATTATTTTATCGGAGTAATTATATGAAAAATTTAAGATTATATGAGTTTAATTGTCCATATTGTGGTAATTATGAAAAACTAGAATTGGATACTGATCAACTTCAATATGTAGTCTGTAGTAAGTGTAATCAACAAGTCGATTTAGATAATCTTACAATTATTGAAAAGGGTAATATGGAGTTTCATGGTGATACGCCAACAGTGTATAATCCAGCTGAAGATAATACAGTATTTAAAAGATAATCAGGAGGATATATATGTTATTACATTTAGTTAGACACGGACAAACAGAATGGAATGTATTAAAATTAGTTCAAGGTAGTAAAGATATATGTTTAAATGAAAAGGGTAAAGAGCAAGCTAATATCATAAGTGGTGAATTAGATGATAAACCAATTGATTTTATAGTAGCATCTCCATTAATAAGAGCAAGAGAAACGGCAGAGATTATTAATAGAAATCGTAATTTACCAATATATTTTGATAAAAGAATTGAAGAAAGATGTTTTGGAATATATGAAGGCAAATCAAGAGAATATATAGATTCATTTGATTTCTGGAATTATTATAAAAATGATCAATTAACAGATGCAGAATGTGTTCAAGATTTCTTTGGAAGAGTATATGATTTCTTAGATGATGTAACAGAGTCATTTCCAGATAAAAATATCTTAGTTGTGTCACATGGTGGAGTAAGTATACCAGTACATTGTTATTTTGACGATTTTATCCCAGATGGTTCATTAATGATAAATGATTATAAATTAGAAAACTGTCAAGTAAAAACATTTGTTAAAAAGTAACATTATTTTTAGATAATGTTCTTTTTTTGTGTTATAATTTATATAGTGTTAAAAGGAGTAACTAGGAGGACTTATGCATAGAAACACATACGTTGAAATTAATTTAAAAAACTTAGAATATAATGTAAGATTATTAGTTAATAGATATAATGATTATAAATATTTTTTTGGTGTTGTTAAAGCAGATTGTTATGGTCATGGAATAGAATGTGTTAAAACTATAATTAAAGCAGGCTGTAATTATCTAGCAGTAGCAACTCTTGATGAAGCTTTAGAAATAAGACAAAGATTTAAGAATATTCCTATATTATGCTTGGGTATTATTGATGTTAAATATCTTTCTATATGTAAAAAGAATAATATTACTATAACAATAAGTAGTTTAGATTATTTAAAGAAAGTTAATGTTAATAATTTAAAAGTTCATATTAAAGTTAATACTGGTTTAAATAGATTAGGTATTAATAATAAAGATGAATTTAATAAAACATACCAATTAATTAAAGAAAAGAATCTTGAATTAGAAGGAATATTTACTCATATATATAATGTTAATAGTAAAATAGATACTATGAATCAATACAAAGCGTTTGAACAAATTACTAGTGATATTGATCTATTATCTATACCAATAGTTCATGTTGGTGCTAGTGAAGAAACAGAGTTTTATCCTAGAAGACCTTATGCTAATGGTTGTAGATTAGGTATTGCTATGTATGGTTTGGTTGATTATGATAATATTGGTTTAAAATCTACATTTAGTGTTATTAGTGAAGTAATTCAAATTAATGAAGTAGAAAGTGGTACTGTTGGTTATAATGGTACATATAAAGTAAAAGGTAATGAAAGAATAGCAGTAATTCCAATTGGTTATGCAGATGGTATTATTAGAAAGAATACAGGAAGAAATGTTTATATTAATAATAAACCATATAAAATAGTTGGTAATATATGTATGGATATGTTATTTGTTAAAGTTGATGAAAGTATTAAAGAGGGGGATAAAGTAATAGTTATTAAAGATATTAATCATATTAAAGAAATAGCTAATTATTTAGATACAATTACTTATGAAGTAATATGTTCAATGGGTAAAAGAGTACCAAGAAAGTATATAAAGTAGGAGTTTATGGAAAAAGTAAGAATACTATGGAGTGGAATAACAGGAAGAACTGGAAGAGAAGCAGAATTACTTGCAAAAAATAATGATGAAGTAGAAATAGTAGCAGGTATATCTCGTAATAATAGTAATTATTATAATTATGATGAATTAGATAATATTAAAGAAGATTATGATATAATTGTTGATTTCTCACATAAAGATAGTTTTGATAAAGTATTAGCTTATGCAATTAAGGTAGGTAAACCAATTATTATTGGTACATCAGGATTAGAAGAATATCAAATGAAAGCTTTTGAAGAAGCATCACATATTATTCCGGTATTTCGTGGAGGAAACTTTAGATTTGAAGTTAAGAAATTTATTGATTCAGTAGTTGAATATGCAAGAGATAGTGATCTTGATACATTTGATTTAATTGAAACACATTATAAAACAAAAAAAGTACCTAGTGAAACAGCTAAAGTAGTAGCAAAAAGAGTACTTGATGAAACAGGTAAAATAATTAATATTAAATCTTTCTTAGAATATGATGAATTAATAAATGATTGGAAAGTAGATAATTTACATTGTCGTGTTATTGGTTTTAAAGAATTGGCAGAAGATGTATTAAAAATAGCAGTTATGATGAAAGATAAACCAGTAGATGGTGTATATGATTTAGATAGATTATTTAGAGAAAAAAGTATTAATTTACATAAATAATAAATATGATATAATTAAGATGTAGGTGATAGTATGGAAAAAGGATTTAATGAAAGAACAGATAGTGGTGAAATTAGAACTGTTTGGGAAGAAGTAGATGGACCAAAAACAAATGAATGGACAAGAGCGCAAATGCAAGAATATCTTCTAGATAAAGCTGAAAGACAAGATTTAGATGAAGATATTGTGGGTGTATTAGATATTCCTGATATATTAGCTGAAGATATGAAGCATTGTTTTGAACAAGTTAGTGAAAAATTTACTATTGTTAACACTAGACAATATGGAACAGGATATATAATATCAGGTTTTAATTCAACAGATAAAATAAGCGCATATCTTGATCAACATCTATATATTGAAAAACATGATAATAAAGATGGAACTAGAATTGAAATAAGAGGAATGAATGATCCAGGAGATTATGAACATTATAATATAGAAAAGAATGTTGTTTTTACTGCTGGTATTGATATTCCAGTTGATGATATAGCTTCATTTAGATTCTATTTTGGTGGTATGCATGAAGATAGCTACCCATTTTTTAGGGTAAATATTAAAGAAACATTCCAACGATTATTAGATGAAAAAATAAAAATGAATCGTGAAGATTTTAATGTTGATCCAAGAGTTATAACAGAAAGATTATTTAGGATAATAACTCCATACTTAACATATCAAAATGAAAAAACAACTGGTTCAAGTACAAAATAAAAGAGTCAAATGACTCTTTTTTTTATAAATTTAATGATTTAATTAATGTTCTAACTTCTTCAATACTATTAGTTGCTTCATCATAGCTATTAGGTATATTATGTTTTTCCATTTCTTCTTCTGAATCAGCTCTTATTGAATAATTAATTGATCCCTTATTTGATTTAGCTACAGCTACATCACTTGAATAGAATTTCCAGCTACCATCTCGATTAATTGTAATGGTTATACCATCTCTTGTAATAATGAATTTTTCTAATACACCATTATTCAATAATATATAATCAGTAATAAATTTATTATAACCATATGTATTTTTTAATTCGAATTTTGCATATTCTTTAAGTTTACCTGATGTTAGTTCAGATAATTTTTTATATACTTCTTTAAGATCAATTGGAAAATTTAACTCACAGAAATATTTTTTTATCTCTTCTTCATTTGGTAATAAGAATATATCATCGTGATAATTATGATCTTCAACTTCTATATCTAATTTTTTTTCATCATCTTTTAAGGAAATGTAAGCTTTAAAAGATGTATATCTTCTTTCGTATTTAGTACCATTATCTGTTTCTATATCGTGTTCATCAAATTTAATATCATCATAATTATTATTATACATTCCATAATAAAAATATGTTTTTGTATCGTTTTTATCCTTTATACGAATTTGTGGTCCAAAGTCTCCTGGATAACAAAGACGTATTGTGGCAGTATCATTTGTACTATTAAAGTGACACTCAAAGCATTTGTTCTCTTCATCTAAATTAGATAATGTACATGTATCATCATCACTATATCCAATTAGTGATAAAATATGACCAAAATAATCTTTTATCTTATTACTAACATCAGAAGTAATAGAAGTACCAGCATAGTCACTAACAAACCAAAGCCATTTACCCACAAATCTCAATAAATCATTTCCATGGATAATTACTTTTGGTCCATGTAAAGGTGATAATTCTTCTTCATTTTCTTTTTTTGTTGTTTCGTTTTTAAAAAAAATATTTTTTAAATTCATATATTCCCCCCTGTGAAACGTATTTTATTATATCATTTTCACTAAAATTTGCAATAAAAAATAGTATGTTTTTCGCTTTTTATAATAAAAATAGGGTAGTAGATAATAATAAAATGTTAAAAAGATTATGTTTTTATCAATATTTTAATAACAAATGCTTGAAATTGTATATTTGTTGTGTTATAATCAAATTGTTAAAAAGAGGTGAGGTTGATATGAATTTTAAAGTCTTTTCAAGTAGTGAAGGAAATGTATGGAAATATGTTTTTACTAAGGAGGATATGGTTGCAGAAGCGGTTTTGTACCGATATAATAGCTTTTATGATCGTACAGTTATTTGTTGTAGTGTCATGAGTGGATGTCCAGTTGGATGTACTTTTTGTGGAACGGGTTCTAAGTTTGTTAGAAATTTAAAAGCAGAAGAAATAGTTGAACAAATTGACATTGTATTAAATGATAAAGGTTTAATTGATACTATCAATGATAATTGTAAGAAACTTCAGTTTATGTTTATGAGTATGGGTGAACCAATGTTAAACTGGAATGAAGTAGAAAAAGCTATTAGAATACTAAATAAAAAGTATAGTAATGCACAATTATTATTATCTACTATTGGATGTGATAATGATGAAGTGTTTTATAAAATGATTAACATATCTAAAGAAATTGAAAAAGTAGGACTACAATTTTCTATACATAAATCTAATGATGAAGATAGAAACAAATTAATACCATTCGTCAAAAAAATGAATTTAGAGAAAATACGTGATGCAGGGATAGTTTGGTGGAAAGAAACAGGAAGACATCCATTCTTAAACTATTGCGTTGATGGTACTAATAATACTCAAGAAGATTATGATAATTTATCTAAATTATTTTCACCAGTAGTATTTAATTTCACATTTAGTGTAGTTTGTTCTTCATCTGAAAACATGAAAGAAGCTTCTTTTAGAAACTTAGAAGTAATTAGAGAATTTCAAGATAGGTTTTTACTAAGAGGTTATAATGTACGAATGTTTGATCCAGCTGGTCAGGATGATATTGGTGGTGGATGTGGTCAATTATGGTATGTTCAAGATTGGCTTAAAACACATAGAAAATAACTTTCTGGTTATTTTTTTTGACATATAGTATTTTTTGTGGTATAGTATTTGCGTTTTTTAAAGGGGGATAATATGGTAGCTGAACTAATACAATTAGTTAAAAAGAAAAATGAATTAAAAAGAATTAAAGAAACAATTCAAAATATGTCTGAAGAAGAAAAATCAAATATTAATCAAGTTATTAATTATGCAATAACTTGGTGGTTAAAAGATATAGGTCCTGATAGTTCGAATATTAATGCAGAAGATGCATCTATTGATGATTTATATGATTTAATAAAGAAAACTCCATTACGTAATGAAGATATAGCAAAACTAGATAAATTCCAAAAATTACTTGGCTTAGCTATATTAGAAGGATTACTTAAAAAAGAAGATGCAATAGTTGAATTACATTGTGGATATCATCCAGAAGATATACTAGAGTCATGTATTTATAAATCAGATTGTGATTTTTTAAATCTACGTTTACCAATTAAAGCTAGAATGGAAATCACAAGAAAGACAGTATCTTTAAAAGAAGGACATACTAATAAATTAAGATTAGCTCTTGATGTTGCTAAAGGACCTGTTACAGCTGATGATATCAGAAAAAAATATGCTAATGTAGAAAACGGTGATGAAGCAATGGAGTCATATTTAGTTGATTTATTATTTGGAAATGAGTATGTAACACCATATACTTTTAATCTAACAAATTTCAATTTCTTTGAAGGAAATTGTCAACAACTAGTAGATAATATGAGTTCAAGAATAAAAATAAGAAAGAATTAGTCAATAGTTGACTTTTTATAGTATTATAAATAAAGAGTTTTGGGGGAAATATGGAAGATTATCAAATAGCAGTAACAAATTTTATCCGAAAAATGAATTATTTAGAAAATAATCATGTACTAGGTATTATTGTTTATGGTAGTTATGTAACTGGTTATAATCATAAGAATTCAGATATAGATATGCATATAATTATGGATGATACTAATCCTAATTTATATCGTGGTGTATCTATGGTAGATGGTTTTAAAATAGAATATTTTGAAAAGCCTATTTCTGATATATATTTATCAGTCGATAATGATTTTTTAACCAATGAAAATGCTTGTTTAACTATTATTGGTCATGGAAGAGTTTTATTTGATAGAAATGGTGATATTAATGACTTACGAGAATATATACTAGATAAGTATAGTGATGCATTACCATCATTATCTGGTGATGCTGCTAAAGAGATGGCAGTTATTATTGATAATAGGATGATAAAATTACAATCTATGTATGAAAATAATAAACCAGAGTTTCTTTATAACTATTATTTAGTTGTTGAAAAGATAAGAAAGTTTTATTCTAGATTATGTGGTTGTGCAAATATTCCTGTTGATAAAGCTTTTAAAATATATACTAATAAAAAATATCGTGAATCTTTTTGTAAATCAGTTATACCTGATGAAGAATTTTTAAATATGTTTTTTGCTGCAGTTACTAATACTGGAACTAATGAAGAAAAAATGGATATTATAACTGAAATGTATAAGTATTCAATTAGAAATCTAGATATTGATCCTAATAATTATCGAATAATAATTCAATCTAGAAATAATCCAATGAATAGAAACCATGAATAAAAAACATCGTTAACTTATTGAAAAACAAATTTAGAATAATGTATAATAATTAATGTATGGAGGTATACATGGCCAAAAGAAAAATAAAAGCAGATAATTATTATGGATTATATGAGTTAACATTAAGTAGATTTGGTAATAGTTTTGTTCCTGAGTATAATTGGTCAACAATGGGATGGGTAGCTGGTACTATAGACTCTATGAAATTTCGTATGACTTTTGATGATAATGGTAGTACACTGTTTTTATCTGTTGAGAAAGATGGTGAATATCTTTTAGATGAATTAATACCATTTATATCAGATATAATGGCAGAAGAATACCCTGTTTGTTGTTTTGATTTAAGGCGAAAAAAACTAGATGAATATGAAGAACCAGTAACTACACTTATGTGGAATGTAGATGATCCTGATAAGAAAATTAGTGAACTAATTAATGAGGGATTAGGTAATGGTGCTAAATATGAAAACTTTCAATTACTAAATGGAAAAGAAATATTAGATTATCAAGACGATGATATAAAAACTTATGAAAAAAAATAAAAACTCAATTCAAAAGAATTGAGTTTATTTTATATTAACTATTTGGCTGTTCCCTTATTATAATCTTCTGGTAATTTTTCACCTAATCTTGTAACAGGTAGCATATGTCCAAATTTTTCTTCTTGACGAAGAATAAATTCATCAACATTTTCTCCATATTTGTATTTAATTTCTTTTAGTTCTGGATGGATAGTTAGTAGATGTTCTTTAAGTTTGTTTTGTATGTGCATTAATCCAACAGTACCTATCAAATTATCGTTGTAAACAAACCATGCTAATTCAAACATTTTATCAGAATCATCTATTACTTTAAAATCTGTAATTATAGATAATATCGCACCTAATTCAAAATTTTCAACCTCATTCATAATTAATCTCCCTTGATAGTTGTATATTATAACATATATTTTTTTAAATTCAAATTGTATTTATAAAAAAATCGAACTATTTCTAGTTCGACTATTTTTACAATTGGAGCGGATGATGGGAAAATGCATCAGATGTTTTGTTAATTTTAGTAGCGTTTAGAAAGCCTTTTTTAAAAGGCTTTTCGTTTAGTTTCATTTAGCTTTGTTGAGTTAGTTTTAGTTAAAATCTTCTCACAAATCTTCTCATGGAGTGTTTGATTTTTATTGTTTACTCGTATATATTTTATGGTATAATTATAAATATAGAGGAGTGTTAGATATGGAAGAGAATAATTTAGAAAAGAAAGAAAATGAAATGGCAAGTAATAATAATTCAAATAAGAATACTATTATAGCTATTTTAATAGTAATTATCATAGCATTAATAGGAGCTGTAATTTATTTTGCATTTATTAAGAAGGATGAACCAACAACTGATGATAATGGAGGTAATAATCAGCAAATAAATAAAAATATTTCAGTAAAGAAGAATCTTGAAGTATTTGCGTTTAATATAATACTTGATACAAGTGGTAAAGCCTATTTAGATTTAAGAGAAGAAAATATTGATTCAGAGAATTATGTTGAGATAACAAATCTATTTAAGAATGCAGAAACATATAGTTACAATAGCAAAAATGAAAAATTAGTAAAAATTGATTTAGAGAATGTGAAAGATATTCAAGTATTTGATTTTGGAAATGGTGGCGGAAAGTATATAGTATTTATTGATAGTAATGATAAAGCATATGTACTTATAGATTATAAAGTTGAAGAATCAGGTAATGTACAGCTACTTACAGATGATAAATTGAATAATGTTTCTGAGATTAATTTTGATTGTGATGGAGACGGAACTGGCGATGGAGGATGTAGTGTATTTGCAAAGACTGAGGTAAATGGAGAAGTTGAATACATTATGTTTCATGATCTTTTTGGAAAATATGAATAAACGATTTTAATTGAGTTAGAAGATTATATTCTGACTTTTTTTTATAAGGTAAAACGAGCGACAATATTAATAGTTCTCACAAATATTCTCACGGAAAAAGATAAAAATAAAAAATCCTTATAAAATAAGGATTTCTTTTAATATTGGAGCGGATGATGGGAATCGAACCCACGTGGTCAGCTTGGAAGGCTGAAGTTCTACCATTAAACTACATCCGCAAAAAGTAGACATATATAAGTATACCAAAAATATTATTAATGTCAATCTTTTTTTGTAAATAGTTTTCTTTTTCTTTTTCTACTATTTTGATGTATAATAAAAATGGTGGAATATGAAAAAGATATATATAATATTATTCTTATTAATTACTTTATTAACTTATAATGTTATGGCTAGTTCTGGTCCTATTAAACAAGATAGTGTTATATCATGTAATGGTAAATATTATGGTAATCATGGTAATCCTATTCATTGGCATGAAGTAATTAAAAAAGATGGTAAATGGGTTAGTGTTAGTAATGAAACTAATATACCATCTTGTTATGTTAAAGAAATTAATATTAAAGAAAAAGTTAAATTATCTAAATGTAGTGATGGTGATACAGCTAGATTTATTATTAATGGTGAAGATAGGAAAGTACGTTTTTTAGCGATAGATACACCTGAAGTTGATAAGAATGAACCATTTAGTAAAGAAGCTAAAGAATATACGTGTAATGCGCTTAAAAAGGCCAAAGAAATATATTTAGAATATGATGGTAATAGTGATAAAGAAGATAAATATGGTAGAGTACTTGCTTTTGTTTATGTTGATGATAAACTATTACAAAAAGAATTAATATCAAATGGTTATGCTAAAGTAGCTTATATCTATGGTGATTATGAACATGTTGATGAATTAAGAGAAGCAGAGAAGTTAGCTAAGAATAATAATATGGGTATATGGCAAGAAAATTTAGGGGATATAGAAGAGACTAAAGAAGAAGAGGAAGACACTAAAACAAATATTCTTAAGATAATTATTTATGTAATTAAACTGATATTTGATTTATTATTTAATTAATTATATAATATTGTCTCGAGGTGTGATATGCGTAATAATAAGTTAGTTAATATTATTATAATTATTGGTATTATTTTCTTAATTATCTCATTAATATTAATGATAACTCATAAAAAAGAGGTAGCTAATCATATTATAGATATAGATTATAATGAATATAGTGAATTAATAAATAAAGATGAATATAGTATTATTTTATTAACATCAACAACTTGTTCTCATTGTAAAGATTACAAACCATCAGTTAATTATGTAGCTGATGATTACGATTTAAATATATATAATCTTAATATAGATAAATTAAAGTATGATGAATATATGAATATACATGATAAATATACAGCTACTAAAAACAATTATATTGGTAATAGTCCTAGTTTAAGAACACCAACTACTATTATTGTTAAAAACAATGAAGAGATTGATTCTATTTCTAATAATATTGGTTATACAGGATTCTTAGAATTATTAAAGAAAAATAATATAATAAAATAAAAGTGATTCAAGCGAATCACTTTTTTATTTAACCATTATTTTCTTGTCCACCAGAATCAGTTGTTGGCGGAGGTGTTTGAGTTGGTGTAGGTTCTGGTGTTGGTGTAGGTTTTTCTTGAACAATAATTGTATTTGAGCAAGTACCTGAATATGTACCATGTGATACATTATAAGTTACTTTATAAGTATTAGGTGCACCACTAGATACATTGTATACTGTATTACCATTCTTATCTGTTATACGTATACTATTAATTTTTGCATATTGTGTAATATCTACATTATCTGTATATACTTTAACAATTGAACCATCATATAATGTATGATTTATTTCATCACCAACATAATATGTTTTAGTAGATGGTTCTGCGGTTAATTTATAAACTTTTTCTTTATATGTATATTGAACTAATTCACCAATTGAATCATTAGTATCTTTATATCCTGCTCTTACACCATATGTTCCGTAGTAAGAAGACATATTACTAAATGTATAACTTGTATTTTGTGTAAAGTATAACTTTTCACCGTTAAAGTAAACATAGTAACCAAATACTCCGTTTTCAACATAACCTGGATCAGATACTCCTGTCCAACTAAATGTTGCATAACTTCCTCCATCAGCTACTGATAGATTTGTTGGTGTACCAACTGATAAGTATTTAGTTGATACTTCTGTTGGTTCAGTTCCTTTTTTAAATAATTCGGTTATTATTTGATCACGTGGTGTATTTGCACTTGGTAGTTTTGGTGGATTAGATCCTCTTTCAATACCAACTGAAATAACTGAACTTGGTCTTGTGAAATCTTTTCCATCATGTTTAAATGCTACTTTACCAACTTGATTTAATAAAGTGAAACGTCTACCACCATCATAACTGAAATGTAGATAATGTTTCTTATTTAATTTTTCATAACCAATCCAAATACCAACTACAACGTTATGAGTATATCCTACAATCCAGAAGTCACGTACTGTACTACTTGATAGACCCATCTTCCTAATTGTTTGTGAATCAACGTTTGTTGTACCTGTCTTAGCAGCAATATGATCTTTTCCTAAACCATTCTTAGCACTTCTTGCATAAGTTAGATTTAATACATCTTTTAATACACTAGTAATCATATAAGCAGTTGAATCACTTAATACTTTTACTTTAGGTGATGAATATTCAATAGTTTTATTATCATCACGGAATATTATTTTACTTACTGAATATGGTTCATAATAATAACCACCATTACTAAATACTTGATATGCTCCTGCCATTGACAATGGGTTAGAACCAGTAAATGCTCCAATTGCATGAGCTTCATGAATAGTACCATTACTTATCTCTGGTGTAATACCAACTGATGTAACGAAATCAACAATCTTTTTATTATCAATTTGTTGGAAGGCTTTAAGAGCTGGAATATTTCTTGATTGAGATAGGGCAGTTCTTAAAGTAATTGTTCCCATATATGCATTATCAACATTATGAATTGTTTTACCATTTGAATATGTATATGGTTTATCATCAAACAATGTATATGTTGACCACTTATTATATTCTATACCTGGACCATAATCGAATAGTGGTTTAGCTGTAGAACCAATTTGTCTTTGACTCTTTTCATCGAATGTTGCATAACTAAAGCTTTTAGCACCACTTCTATTTCT